>CEUX01003476.1_pt1 | contig 26388 bp, 33 predicted proteins | sample 531361 | NCBI WGS metagenome assembly CEUX01 (sample SAMEA2622736, study PRJEB7988) | marine metagenome | isolation source: saline water (ENVO:00002010), including
AGGTTCAAGGGTGGAACTGGGTTCAGGCACGACAAAATACTACTTGGGTTACTGTGGTTTTGCAATCTGGCTAATCGCATCAACGCCAGGACGCTTCCTGCTGGGGTCAATTTCTCTACCCCGTCCCCCACTAGAAAATGAAGTCCCTGTTTGCAAAGACTTCAGCATAATATTATTTACCTCAATCACTGTCGCAGATAACAATGCTTTAAGCTCATTGCTGGCTTTTTCAACAGCTAACTCTCGCAATGTAGACCCCGTCTTTGACGTTGAAGCACCGGCAGCAGCGATCTCTGCGTCAACTGCCTGCTTTAATTTATTATAAGACTCTGATGAAGCTCCCAAAGTATTAAGGACATCGCCAAGCTGCTGTTGAACCTGGTTAACTTTGGCGACTGTCGCGCTGGTGTCTTCTATGACACTGTTAGCTTCTTTCCTGACAGCACTGAACGTGTCATATACAGCACGTTGATACGCTTTATTCTGCTCCCCTTCAATAGTCGCCGCCCTATCCTTAACACTGGCGATCAAACTATCCGCTACGTCAGCAGGTAGTTTGTGGTCTTGGATAATCTTCTCCATCCCCGAAACAGAATTGGAGTTAAGGGCAGCATCTACGGCGAGTTTTACTGTTGGGTCGAGCGTGTCTTCTCTAGCTTGCAACTGACTCGTTTGTGGGATAGATGACAACGCATTGTTTGCCAGTTTAGACCCTGCGGGAGACGTAAAGAAGTTTGGGTTACTATTTATAAACGAAGCGACTCCCTGGTATTTCTTAGCCGCTGGTTGGTCACTACTCAAAATATTGTCGAGACGGTCTGCCATCTCAGGCATCATCTCCTCTGCCTCGCGTTCACGCTGGATTTTCTTTCTGGCTTCCGCCAACTGAAGTTGCGCGTTCTGGAAAGCGAGGTCAGAATTACGGATACTCTGGAGGTTGCTACGATCCTTGACTGCGCGATCCTCAATAGAGTCGAACTCAGGAGCATACCTACTGGTAAGCATGTCCTGCTGATTGTCGGGCAGGCCGGATGTAGCTAGACCCCCAAAAAATGCCTGACGCAACGGCTTAATATCCTTCTCGTAATCGAAGGTCGGATCAGTTGCAATTGTCTGAGCATAGGATACCAAGTCATGCGCCTGGTTCTGCTGCGCCCTATACATGGGGGTCATGGTTGAAGGCTCATTGAGACGCGCAGTCTCAGAAGCCATCATCATCTTACCGGCTTCAGCCGAATATCCTTTTCTGCGAAGCCTCCGTGCTGCGCGTTTCAGCCGAGAGGACTCTCTATCTAACGAAGACATAGTTTATCTCCTAGCTGATCTTGACTTGCGTCTTGGATTGCTCCCGCGACCTGTGCGCAGGCCGGTTTTTGAATCTCCCATATACACTGGCGGCTGGCTCATGCCCCATGTGCCACCAATATCGCTGGTGGAGTCTCCTGGTTTTAAACGGTCACCTCTTTTATACCTATGCCCTGTTGCGCCTCCAGTCTGTGGTGTTCTCCACGCGCCTTCTGGGAGCTTTTGGGTAAGAGGCCGTTTACCGCCCCCTCTGCCGCGTCTGCCTTCAATCTGTCTCCGCCCCCTGTCGCGGCTGCGCTGTCTCTTACGTTCGTCTTCATCAGACTCCCTGACAGACTCACGCACTTCTGTATCGGTGGGTGATACTTTACCGGTTTTGTAACGCGCAATATTCCTGCCCCTGGCAGACGGAGTAGGAACGCCCATCTGGTTGAGTGAAGGCTGGTCGAGTTTTTCGTTGAGCCAAGCGCGACCTTCCGCGCTTTCGCGGTCAAACTCCCTTAACTTGTATTCCCTCTTAGCGTTCTCGTAGTTCCGATTAATAAAGCTGTTAAACTGATCGGCAGTTATGCCGAGCCTCTTTGCCCTGGCAAACAGGTCGTATTTTTCTTCCCTGTTTTTCTTGAAGAAATCAGGGTCTTCCGCCATCTTTCCGGCCATATCGGCAGCGAGTTTAATCCTGTCATCGGCCTGGTTGGCTGCTTTCCGCTCCTCCTTACGACCCAGCCGTGCCTCCTTCAACTGCATGCGCTTATCAAACCTGCGCTGACTTTCCTTAAAATCTCTACGCTCACGTTGCTCTTCACGCTCCCGCTGCGCCCTGGCAGCTTTGCGTTGCTTCCTCGCACCCTTCTTGGCTCTACGCTCACTTTCCTCATCCAGCAATCCCTCCTTCTCCCCTGGCGGGGGCGTGGTTGGAGGCTCTGGCGGTTTAGGTTTGGCAGATCCGGCTAAATCATCCAAATAGTCTATAAAGTCTGCAAACGAATCGTGTTTGTCACGCTCCTCTTGGGGTAACTCCGCCCACATTTTTCTTTGCGCGTCTCGTCTTTGAGCGGGTGGGAGGCCAAGAACAGCAAGGGCAAAATTAGCGAGCTTAGTTTTCCCTTTGCCCCCAATATATTGAGTTCCAAGCTTTCCTTGAAAAGCTCCTTTAGCAGCCCCATACCTTCCACGGAGAGTTTTAGACGCGGCTTCGGCAGCTCTTGCCTCTTTAAGGGACTGCTTGGCTCCTCTAAGACCAGAAACATCCTGACGAGCTTTCTTCCGTGCCTCCTTCAACAGCTTCTTTTTTGAGGTTAACTCTTTTTGAGCTTTACCTACCAAAGCGGATTTGGGCGGTGAGCCGAGTCCTGGTGTTCTGGTTCTAGCTAAATCAAGTGCTTCTTGTGCTGCTTTCTTAGAAGCTCTACCTCCCTCGACAGCGGTCAACGCAGCCTTAGCCTGCCTCTTTGCACCGGAAGCTGTTTTTTGGGCTGTCTTGGTAGCCTTCGCAGCGGCAGCCCCAGATTTGGCAGCTAATTTAGTAGCGGTTGCTATCTGACCCGCGCCAGGGGCAGCGGCTAAAAGCGATAAAGCTGCATTTTCATTGTCTCCTTCTGCTTTATACCAAGCTGCGTTAGCTAAATCAGCCAAGTTGCCTGCTACGGGGAACATTCCGACAATGTCAAGTGCAGTATGCCCCCATTCTTTTAAACCATCAAACCATCCCATAAGTCAATTGTGTATAGATAAAAGTAAATTTAAGGTTTCTCAAAGGGAAGTCAACGTGGGAATAGGACACCCAAGTGACACTTAAAAAACTCTTCTAACTACAGTAACTAATTAATTACATTTTCTATAATTAATTAGTTACTCATTATGTGAGAACTTTTTTATGTCAATCAACCGACAAATTGTCACTGGCTAGAACATTCGTTAAACTTTTAATTGTCCTTCTTTGACGCGGCATTTTAGCGTTATCGCCTTCGGCAGGTTCAACGGCTACCAGGTTATGCCGTTGCCTTGCTAAATCGAGACAAAGAAAAGCAGCGTCTGCGAGGTCGGGGCTATGACCAAAACGGCTTTTATAGTCTACCTTTGATTCTATCTTTACCCGCAGCGTTCCACTTTTTACCATTTCGTAATTACGAGCGGTTATCTCTTTTGCTAATGCGTTATCAATTCCGAATAACTGTTTAGTCCTTACGAGTTCCTTGCCACAAAACCACAACTCGCTTACTCTGTTCATATACATCTCTTGGCCGGTGAGCTTGGAGTTTGCTGAAACCCGCCTATCTGATGCTTTTCCGCCGAAAGAAACACGCAAAATCTGGTCAGACCATTCGCCAGCCAGGACATCGCAAAACGGCGCACCAGCACCCGTTGCGTCAACCGCAACATCCTGTGGAAGAATCCCCCGCTTCTCACATGCTTCCTTTACCTGGCGAACAATCTGATATGTTCGTGGCACGGCCTTATTGGTTGCGTCATCGTTAAGGTGTAGTGCCTCCCCAAGTTCGCACACATACTGCCCTGTCTGATCATACCCGACCTTTCCGGTATATAAAATGGATCGGTCTCCACCGTTGGTGAACGCAGGGTCAAGTCCGGCAACAGGTATCGGTTTGCCTGCCCAATCTACCTCGTTCATCGCTCCAGACCTGCTTAGTTCTGCTTCGGAGTAGATGCCTTCAGTTTCATCGCTATCAAAGAAGATAGCCCTTACCATCCGCATGTAACCACGCGACTCAGCACCTAAGAGTGACCTATCCTCTGAGAGCTTTTCTTCAGTTGGTAGCCAGGGATACTTTACTTCTCCCGATAGAATATTAGGGCTGCGCTCCCCGTCGAAGCGGATATATGTGCCTCCCCACTTAGTTACCCATCTGTCATCGGTGTCTGGGTTTATCGAAGACCAACCATTAAGAGGCTCACTCCACACCCCAAAAGCGTCGAAACGGGAATTGGGGTTACTCATTCCAATTAACTGGAAAGACGGGTTCTTAGACAAGTTAGATAAACCAGCGTGGAGAATTTTTTCGGAGAGGTCGCTGAGTTCGTCACCCACCAGAATTACGGATTTTTGTTTAATTCCAATAAATTTAGATAGCGCGTCCTTTGCGTTTGCGCTGGCGATTAGGGATAGTCCTGCTCGTTCGATTAGATTTCCGTTCTCATTGATGTATGCCACGTTTCCTATGCTGTCCCGCACCTTCATCGGCGCACCTTCTACAACAGTCAGCAGAGAAATAATCGATCCCCAAATACGTTTCCTTGCTTCACGGAGTGTTGTTGACGTTATCAATACCAGGGTATCACGGGGTGCAGATAACCAATTAACGATAGCCCAAGCAGCCATTGTGTGGGACTTGCCGCTATTAGCAGCACCTCCAATAGAGACATATTTATTTTCGATTACGGCACGAATCATCTCTTCCGCCCAAGGATGTCGAACCATCATGTGTTCCGGTAAATCATCACGATTCCAGAATTCATCACATAGTCGCCAGAAATAATACTCCTTTGCTTTTTTGTTTTTGTTTTTTGCAAAGCCGTAAAGCAGCGCGGTAACCGTATTAGTTACCGGTATCTTGAGACCACCGACTTCCATCTCTTTGGTGTCGGGATTGATACGAGGTTCATATGCACGGAGCTTACGTTTCATATAACTTGAATAAGTATTAGAATAATAGTATTATTAAGTGGTTTGTCGAAGGTTTCTAAAAAAGAAGAATTACTGCAACGGGCAATCGCCCTGTATAAGCAGGACTATAAACTGGTTAGCATCAGCAGGGAACTGGATGTTCACACATCTACGCTTCGCCGCTGGTTGCGTAACGCAGGCTACGGAGCTAAGAAAAACCCGCACGGAGCTAACCCCGTTAACGAAGAGAAAAAGGAAGGCGACCCTCTACAGGACGCTCTAGTCGAGAAGCTCGACGAAGCCGTTAAAGAGGAAACGCAACTTGAAGCACATGATGCCAGGATAACAGAAGACAAGGATTTGCTTGAGGTAGCGCAGGCGCAGGCTTCGCCAGGGGAAAAATATCAGTCTTATGTGGCTGCCACAGCCGTCAAGCTAATGCGGGATTCTGTTAAGAACCTGCGTGGCCCCCGCACAATTAAAGAGTTATCGGAACTCGATCAAATCATTCGGCGCAATTTGGGTCTAGATAACAGAGGAGGCTCTGGCAAAGTCCAAATAGATATATCGATCCTAAATAACACCAAGGCAGACAAAGGAAAAGGGGCAGTCGATATCGACTCAAAAAAGGTAATTGATGTAGAACCACTTGAAGACAAGTAAACCGCCATGTCAGAATCTGCCGATGCTTATGAGGAGCCGGAAAGCGTATTGCTTTTATACTCAGGATTACAAGACGCTTTCATAGGCTCAGTAGAGACCTACGGTAAACCTCCGGTTGCCTGTTATTCCAAGAAGGTAACCATTGAAGTTCTTCAAAAGGACTATGGGCTAAGTGAGGACGAGGCTTATAGAAGATACGAATACGAATATCTTCAATCAGACTACGGTGAGGCGACTCCTGTTTTTCTAGACGATGCACCGATAAAAGATGTTTCCTGACCGAATACTTATTTCAAACCCAAAGGTTCTTATTAGAGTCGAGCTTCCGCCATCGGACTTCAAGTTTATTGTAGAAGTGCAGCTAGGAGACTTCTATTTAGTAATCCCTGCGGTTGCAAAAGAAGTATACTACCTGCAAATGCTTGGTAAGAACATCGATGTCTTTTTACCTACAGAAGGTGAAGGGCTATTAGTTCGTCGGAAGGCACTGGATTTCGCATGATCATAGGCATTGATAACGGGCTAACGGGTGGCCTGGTAGCCATATCAGCGCACACGGGGGCGGTTATCGACAAGACAGTAATGCCGACACTGCATCGTTTGAAAAAGAGGGAAGTGGATACTAGGAAAGTATACGAGTGGGTCACTGCGCTTAACTCCCCTTTTATATTTGCAATAGAGGAACCACTGCACCATGCACGTTCTTCGCAGGCGGTAAGGTCGATGGCGATTTCTTTTGGTAAACTGTTGGGGCTTGCGGAAAGTCGCCAGTGGGACTCCCGTTGCGTGAGTGTTCATAAGTGGCAAAAGGTCATGCTGGGAAGCACTCCTAAAGGGAGGACAAAGGAAGCAGCCCTGGCAGTCGCGAATGAGCTTGCTCCAGAAGAATGCTGGCTGAAAAGCAAGCGAGCTACTAAGCCCCACGACGGGTTAATTGACGCTTTTTTGATTGCCAGATACATAAGGGGGAAATAGTTCTGGACAAGAACTTGACTGTCGTTTAAAGTCGTCCGCCAAATGAAAGCACTTTTTCCCAGACAAAAGGGGACTTGGGCGTTTTTTGTAGAAAAACTAGCCGAAGGAACCAATACAATTGATACATCCAGCGTTGGAACCGGAAAGACTGTCGTTGCCGCCGCGATAGCAGAAACCCTTGGATGCCCTGTAGCGGTAATATGCCCGAAAGCCGTTATTCCTGCTTGGGAGCGGGAACTGGAAGAGTTTGGCGTTAAACCTATTTTCGTCCTGAATTACGAGAAGATACGGACGGGGGGAACGCCCCACATGAGCAAGCGGGGCAAGATGATAATGGCGTGGAATCTGCCAAAGAACACCCTGGTATTCGTTGATGAGATTCACAAGTGTAAAGGCCCATACACACAAAACTGCCAACTGGTTATATCCTTAGTGCAGCAGGGCTACCGTATACACGGCATGAGTGCTACTGCTTGCGAGAACCCCACAGAGATGCGCTCAATAGGTTTCATGCTGGGGTTGCACGGGTTGAACAAGACCGGTAACGGTAAAAGCTCTTGGTATCGCTGGATGAAAGAAAACGGGTGCGCTCAAGATCGCTGGAAGCAGTGGAGACTGCTGAGTCGTGCTAAACTGTCTGATGTTAAAGATTCTATCTACGGTGTAACCGGAAAGAAACTAACGGTGGAAGACTTCCCTGACAGCTTTCGGGACAACAGGGTTTTTGTAGAGCCTGTTGAGTTTGGTGGTGCAAAGAAGATTATCAAGGCATACGACGAACTGGGTATCACCCCTGCTATCGTCCAAGAGTATATCGAGAATGGAACTGTAACAGACAATGAGCATGTATTAGTCAACTTGTTGAGAGCTAGACAACTTGCTGAGTCCTTCAAAACGCCAGACATTGCGGAAATGGCGGAAGACCTAGTCGGCCAGGGCAACTCTGTCGTTATGTTCGTTAACTTCAGGGAAACCGTGGAAGCCCTGTGCGAGAAGCTGCATAAGTGCTACCGGATCGAGGGAGGTCAATCAGCAAAGGAGAGGCAACAGGTTGTGGACGCTTTCCAAAATGACGACATACACCTCCTGGCTGTGAACATCGCGGCAGGGGGAACCGGTCTCTCCCTGCATGATATCAACGGCAAGAGACCCCGTATTTCCCTCATAAGCCCGTCCTTCTCTGCCAAGGATCACTTGCAGACGTTGGGGCGTATTCACCGCAACGGGGCTAAATCTGATGCCATACAGAAGATTCTGGTCGCTGCTGATTCCATTGAGGAAGCAGTGATGAAGTCAATAAAACGCAAGCTCAAAAACCTAGAAGCACTACACGGATAATTTAGGCTTTAGGACTAGAGCCGTAAGAGAACTACGGACACAGCTTGAGTTCTGGCATTGAACACCTGAAGCCTGCCTATTTAAAATGAAAGACACACCAGACCACACCAGTAGAGACCACGCTGAATTCTCACCATCTAGCCTCAAGTATGTAGCCGCATGTTCCGGTTACAACGGGCGTTCGGGGACGAGTGCTGCCGCTGAGAAAGGCACACGCATCCATGAAGCTCTGGAAGTGCGTGACCCTTCCGCGCTCCATGACGAGGAGGAGGTCGAGATATATGAGGAGACCTGTCGCATGGAGGACAATTTCCTGGCATCCATAATCGGAGACGCTGAGAACAAGGAATACCATGAGATTCAGGTCGATGTGGAATTGGATGGCACAAGCACCTGGGGAACCTGTGACCGTCTTACCACGTTTGGTGACACGGCAATCATGGGCGACTACAAGACAGGTATCAGCATCATCGACGAACCGGAGAAAAACTGGCAGGCGAAGACGTATACGATTGGGGCTTTCCAGAAGTTCCCTGACCTCAAGAAGATTATCTTTGTATTTTATATCCCTGTCCGTGGGGAAGTCCTGCACGGGGAGTTCAAGCGCGGTGACTTACCCAGGCTTATCAAGGAAGTATCTGATGTAATCAAGGCAGGTGAGAAGATACGCCCCCTTTGGGAAGAAGGCGCACCTGAACTAGGTGATCTATCACCTAACGTGAACTGCCGATTCTGTGCATATGAGGACAAATGCCCTGCGCTGGGTGCTATTGCATTTGAGGTAGCCAAGAGGGTGTCAGAAAACACACTGCCGGATGTGGATATCTCTGACCCTGACAACCCTGAGACCCTGGAACAACTGTGGCCTATCGCAAAGATCGTGACGAACTGGGCTACGCGCATCAGGGCGAAGGCTGTGGCAATGGCTAGGGATGGCACGGAGTTCCCGTCCCTGAGATTACGCTCTATGGGCGCGTCTCGTAAATGCAATGACAATACACAACTATTGGATATCGCTGCACAATTTAACCTACCCCAGGAAGAAATAATTAAATTAGCCAACTTTCCCTTGAAAAAAGTATCAGAGGCTGTAGGTAAAGCAGCCCCTGATGGGGAAAAGGGTCGTATGGCTCAAGAATTTATGGACGCTGCTGAAGCAGCAGAAATAATAGACACATCAGATACGCGATATACGCTGACCTGATTCATTCAAAATAGTAAAATACACAAAATAACAAATGCCTAAAACAAAGGAAAAAAAGGAAGAAATCGTCGAAGTGAACACTGGAGTAGCTATTCCAGTAGAAAGCAATCTTGAATTCAGGATTGATCCTGACGACATCAACATCCCCTATTTCGCTATCAAGTCTGCTTTGTCGCAGTATGATGCCGGTGAACTGGGGGACTTAGTAGTAGACAAAACCCATGTCGTTGCAAAAGCAGGCAACCCTGTTGAAGTCAGTATTCTCAAGATGATCAAGGGCTGGGAAGAAGACGTTAAGTTCGGTGAGCCAAAGGAGCGTGTTTACTCCAAAGAGGCGCGTGACGACCTTGCAGAACGCAAAGGTGTGCCAGTAGAAAAACTGAAGGAATTTGCGGAGATTACATTCGCGATTGAAAAGCCTGAAGATGGTGACGATGGAGCTTATCCATTTCCCATCGGAGATAAATTCTACACTGTCGGTGTCCTTACCGTTAAGAACTACGCATTCGTAAATACCTACATGCGTGTAACCACTTTAGCACGATTTAACCCAAACATGGCACTGGGTGACAAGAAGTGGAAGCTGACCGTCAACCATGTCCAGGGTAAGCACAACGATTGGTGGCAGCCGGAACTTGCTGTGACTCAGGAGGACTCTCCCCAGGCTATCATCGACTTCGTTGCATCCTTCAATTCTTAAAAAGATGCCTAATTCAGAAGAAGAAATTGTAGTGATCGAGGGGGAACTTACCTTGGCTGAACAGCTTATTGGCGAGGTTACCGAAAAGATCGAGGAACTGGGGAAACAGAGGGAACGCCTGGTCGTTCTTTCCTCCGTGTTTACGAAGTCTTTGAAAGACCTTCGGGATAATCCGGTGCAGGCTGCACTGGATATTGAAAGCGAGAAGTAATTCAAATCCACGGCGATACGGGGCTTTATCGTTTTGGCCTTAACTCGCCTGCCGCTCCAGCGGCACTGAGGTCTTACGCTTTCTTCCTCAGTGTCGTTGGGGCTTTTTTATGTGCATAATTATGGCTGAAAAGCACCCGATAGACAGAAGCACTTACGCGGTAGACTTTGAAACCTACTACGACAAAAACTGTTCCATTAAAACTTTAGGGACATTGGGTTATTTTTCGCACCCCGATTTTGACGCTTACATGGTGTCAGTAGTGGGAGATGAGGGAACCCATTTTGTGGGAGACCCGAAAGTTTTTGATTGGTCACTTCTTAACGGGCATACAGTCCTTTCGCACAACGCATCCTTCGATGAGACGCTTTACTTGTTCGGTGTAACTAAAGGGTGGTGGCCGGAATTAAATCCGGCTGAGTGGCACTGCACGGCAGACCTGGCCGCCTTTTGTGGCTTACCACGATCACTAAAAGGGGCTACAGGAGAATTATTCAACCTGGAAGTATCTAAGGAGACTCGTAACAACATGTTAGGTAAGCGGTGGGGCGACATGTCTACAGAGTTTAAACAGGAGGTCAGTGACTACGCCCTAAAAGACTCAGAACTTTGTTTGAAACTTTGGCAGGAACTAAAGCACAAATGGCCGCAGCAAGAGAGGGATATAAGTAGCACCAACAGGAGGTGTGTCCAAAGGGGCATACCGATTGATATAAATCTGTTGAAACACCAGCAGGAAAATGTATCGCAAAGACTTTTCAAAGCAGAGAACTGCATCCCCTGGATAAACGATTTTCCACCCCTTTCCCGAAAAGCGTTTAATGAAGAGTGCCGAAAAGTGGGCATTGAACCACCGGCAAGCCTAGCTCTCTCAAGCGAAGAGGCAAACGAATGGATATGCGTCCACGGCAAAGACTACCCTTGGATTGAGGCTGTCCGCGACTACAGGCGTATCAATGCATTAAAACGTAAATTGGAGAGCTTCGATTACGCTACAATGTCAGATGACCGTTATTATGGCGGATTAATGTATATGGGGGCGCATACTGGACGCTTTAGTGGCAGCGGGGGAAATTTAAATTTGCAAAATTTACCAAGGGGAGAAATGTTCGGTGCTAATCTTAGGCATCTCGTTAGCCCAAAGAAAGGTAAGAAACTTATCGTAGCGGACTTATCTCAAATTGAGGTTCGCACTTTGTGCTGGCTGGCAGAAGACCAGGTGACCCTGGAAGAAATCAAGAAGTCAGATGACATTTATGAGGCGTTTGCAGTCCGGTTCGGGAAGTGGGATTACGCAAAGGGGTCATTAAAAGACAAGGACTCCAGGCTACGGCACATGGTCAAAACGATGGTTCTTGGATGCGGCTACGGGGCTTCTGCCAAAAAATTTGCCCTGATCTCAGGGATGTCTCTGATGGACGCACAATCGGCTGTGAGCCTGTATAGAAACAAACTACAAAAGGTTGTAGCACTGTGGAACAAGCTGCAACGTGATATGCATGTAGCATACGCACAAAACAAAGAGTTTAAATTAAGCCTTCCATCTGGCAGAACTTTAAATTACGGAAAAGTAACTACCGCTTTGCACGGAGGTAGGCGTAACTACATAGCTATGCTTACCAAAGGATCAAAGAAGATACCAATAAGACTTTGGGGTGGGCTGTTAGCGGAAAATATATCTCAGGCACTTGCCAGGGATATCTTCGCAGACATGCTCCTCCGCATCGACGCAAAAGACATAAACGTCATTTTTCATGTGCATGACGAGTTTGTGATCGAAGCAGAAGAATCAGAGGCAGATAACGTCCTGAAACAGGTAATAGAAAGCATGTCAAAAGCTCCTGGCTGGATACCGGATATCCCGCTGGCAGCAGAAGGCAAAATACTAGAGAGATACGAAAAATGAGATACCGGTTCATTAAAAACCTTAAAGAAACAAAAACGACTAAAGCGGACTCCCTTTACTCCAAGAAGGTTAGTAAACCGAAGTTTGCATCAAAAGCTAAGTATAGAGAGTGGTGTGCAGAACCTACGACAGACCATATCTTTTATAGCTTATGTGAGGGCGATAACCCCAATGTCCGCATTAGTAATGACAATCCAGTTAATGCGGTCAACGGATTTGCAGCCGACTATGACGCACCCGTTGATTGGGATGTAGTCGATAAACTGATACAAACTCAATGTAAGGAATATCTTCCCACTTGGAGGACGCGCACACAATCAGGGTATATACGTTTGGTGTGGGTATTTGAAAATCGCCTGCCTATTACCCCTGATATGTATGATGCCTTTGTTAAGAGGCTTTCTACACAAATAGGTATTGAGCGTATATTTGCTGGGTTTGATACTTCGTCATACAAAGCGAGTCAGTATTTTGAGATAGGCGAGGATTGGGTCAAGACAGGCGATCTGTTGCCAAAAGCTATTTACCGGACGGCACTGATGAAAGCTGCTGGGGATAAACCGCCTCAGTCTTCGGATACCTCAATTCCCATCGACGTTGTTGGAGAACAGGTTCATAAAAAATTCCCAAACAGATGGGAGGGCGAATTTACAATTGGAGCAAGGGGGCCGCTGTTTTGGGTTGATGACGGTGTAGAGAGGGAGGGCTGCCAGGTGGTCGATGAGGGGATGATTTGTTATTCTGACAGGGCTGGGAAGGGGTTTGTATCCTGGAAAGAGATATTTGGGTCAAAATTTGTAGAGGACTATGAAACCCAAAAGATGGGGAGTTTGCTGGATCAATATTGGTTCAATGGAAAAATGCATTACAAACTCTTACACGGGTCAGCACAACAGATACCCAAGGATCAATTGTGTATGGAACTCAGGAAGGCTGGGTTCTCACCACGACCAAAAAGAGGGCAACCGCTATCAGAAATGGAGAATGCTTTACTGGCTATAGCAAATGAGAACAGGATTGACGAAGTCGCTCCTGTTGTGTTTAGCAACGATAGGGTGGTGGAATACAACAGTCACCGGATTCTTAACAACGCTAATATCAATCCTGTTGAGCCAGCAGAAGATGGCGACCCCTCCAAATGGCCCTTCCTTCATGGCTGGCTATCTCAGTTGTTTGCTGACGATAAGATCGACACGGTTACTTATTTTTACGCATGGATGAAGAGATTCTACGAGGCCGTTCTTAACAGGGAACCTGCCCAGGGACATGCTCTCCTTTTAGTGGGGGCGACCAACAAAGGCAAAAGCCTGCTATCAAACAGGGTAATCAGTGCGCTGGTTGGTGGGTTTGCTGACGCATCGGACTATCTTAGTGGGCAAACAAACTTCAACAAGGACTTAGCCAGGGTCGCCGCCTGGGTAATTGATGACACAACATCAGCAGCGTCCTTCCAAGACCAAAGGAGGGCAACGGAGTTAATCAAGAAATGCGTAGCCAACCCTAGAATAGAATATCACGCGAAGTATGTGGATGCCGTCACCATTCCCTGGACGGGGCGCGTTGTCCTGTCTCTTAACATGGACGCAAACAGCCTGTCAGTTATTCCCGCCCTCGACTCAAGTAATAAGGACAAGTTGATGGCTCTGCGAGTCTCAAAGAAGGCATCCAGTAAATTCCCTCCCAACGCCGTTCTTGAAGAGACTATACGGGAAGAACTCCCCCACTTTGCGCGTTGGCTACTTGATTGGGAAGTCCCTAAAGAAGTCAAGGGGGATGCACGTTTTGGCATTGCTTCTTATATTGACCGTAAGATTGAGTCAGCAGCTTACGACAATTCAAGCCGTTCTACCGTGGCTGAACTGGTTGAGTTCTTTGTTAAACGCGCAAGAGACCACTACACAGAACCGGCGTGGAGAGGAACCCTTACAGAGTTTCAAGGGTGCATACACCTCTTCAATAACGGTAGGAACATTGGTGTGTCCGGTAATATGGAGTTTGTGCGGAGGGGGTTCCTCGTCTTAGAGGAGACAAGTAAGGGGAACAAAAACTCACGGCCAATCAAATCAATAGGGTCAGGGCAAGGTAAAACTTGGGAAATTGACCTCAATGAAAAGTATGATATAGATAAAAGCAGCCCGATTATAGAAAAAGAGACGGCTGATGCTCATGACTAAAGAAGAAATCGAGGAGTTCCTTGACGAAGCTATCGGTAGAGACGCAGCAGATGTATTTCTACTTGATGGGTTTGAGCGAGCGTTTATCGGTGCTTCTGTTGACCCTCCCAGGGCTATTTACAGCATAGAAACTTGCATCAAGATTCTAACCAGACGGGGCATGAGCCGGGAGGATGCAGAAGATTACTTTTGGGAAGACGTAGCGGGGGCATGTTTAGAAGAAAGCTCTCCGCTTTTTATATACGCGCTTACTTAAACTGATCGGGAGGGTTTAATTGATCTATGGTTAGCTGGTATCCATTAGATTTAAATACGAAGCCTGAATCCTCTTGATCCCCCACTTTTCTATATTTGGCCTCGTCTATAAGAGTGTATGAAGGTAGCCAACCCACCAGGAACACATAGGACAAGTCACGCCTTACACGGGTAAAGAAGTAAACATCGTTCTCAGGAACCTCTATTTTCTTTGTGTTTACAAAGGCACTGAATTCCGGTTTGGGTCGCCCGCTACACACCTTAGACTTAACCTCTACTTTCTGCTTTTTATACACTATATCAAAAAAGCGTTCCTCGTTCCCCACATACCGGCTACGGGGCAAATATGCGTTTACGGCAATCTCTCCCAGGCATCCAGTTAGGTTACCCATGCCCTTCATATATGAGCCAGGGAGGATGCCCATAGCGCATGACCTCTGGTGAGCTAACGATATGTCCTCACTGGAGGGTGTAAATATGACAATATCTTTGTCGTGCTTGAACCGCTTTCTTCCTCTGCGTGGGCGGCTCACGGCTTACTGCTTCTTACGTTTATCTTGGGCTTTTTGTAGCTTTAACCGCTCTTCAACTGCGGTATTAAAATCCCACCCCTCTTGGCGAGCATTACCTAAGTTAACTATAACATCGGCATTGCGCTCCATGCGGGGAGCTATTCCCGTGCCTTCTGCCTTGGACTTTCTATACTCATCGCTATCTAAATACTCTTTTGCAAAGGCGAAATATTCTTCATTTTTGAAATGTTCCCTAGCCTTGGGGGACAACTGCCAATCGGTTCTAAAAGCCATATCGGCTAACGCAATTTGTGCTTCGTCGGGAAGCATTCCCCAATGCATTTCGCCTATATCATTTTTAACTACGGAGATTGCGTGTTTTAAATCTTTATCGAAAAGCTCTTTAATTTTCTTGTCATCAATCTTGCCAAACTTCTCTCCCTTCTTTATCAGGTGGCCTACACCTATAGTGGCGTTGCCGTAGATGTCGGGATACGGTGTGTATCGTGTCCCCTCGTTTCTTTCGATATAGTCAAAAAATTTTTGTGTGTCTTCTGTGGGCATAATAATTAAAATTTAACGGGTTTTAAAATTTTCCATTTAAGAACTCCTCTGGGTTCAGGGGCATCATTAGCCCGTTCAACGCGAACGCGCCCAACCGCATAGTTGTTAGGCAACACGATTGTGTAGGCCGACATGGTTGTGCCGCGTGGGATATCATTCCAGATAAAAACATCAAACCACCCCCAACCATCAAACTCGTTCACCTCAAGCGTGTATGTGTAGTCTGATCCAGCGGAAAACCAATACATACCGAAAATTTCATCCTTTGGGTAAAAGAAAGTGGTAAGGGTTGGGGTCGGTGGGGGTTCTGCCACCGCAAGACCTGTTAAGGCTAATATGATAAATAGAAACTTTTTCATGCTAGCCTCTGTAGAATTGTCTCCCAGGCCGGAAAGAATATTTCTTCCATGCAGCGGACAATGGCCTCTTGCTCGTAACGCTCTGCCCAGGCAAGACCAGATATAAACAAACTGGCCTCCATCATTTCGTGGCGCAGGGTTGTTAGGAATTCCTCATCTGATAAATTTGCATTGATCTGGATTAATTTATCATCATGGAAATACTCCCCAAACGTGTCGCTATCTGCTCCCTTAAACTCCTCAACAATCAACTTAATGCGCTTTCCAGCGATTGTGACTGTTTTTGGTAGTTTCATATGTTATCACCATCTGCTGGCTAATTCACTGTATAGGACTATACCACCTGCAATGGCTGTAGCCAAGCCGTCCTTGTGTGCGGTAGCTAACTGCCAATCGTCCTGGTTAGTGCCAAAGAACGGTTCTGCAATAACCGCTGGGCAGTGGGTTAAACGTAGAAAACTAGCTCCGCGAGACCCTTTTCCACGCGCTTTGATTCCCCTGCTCGTAAACTGTGGAAAGGAATCTTCCGTAGAATCCCTTAAAGAACGCGCTAAAAGCCTTCCTTTTTCACTACTGTTCCAATACAGCCACTCATGTCCGGTGGCAGAAGGGGAGGCGGCATTGAAGTGAAGCTCGATGGCGAACTCTGCGCCATCTTTCTTGAGCTTCCTGGCAAGCCAACGCATGGCACTGGTGTAACCGTTGCCCTCATATGCATTATAAATGCGAATGTCCTCACGGGTCTTTATGGATATCTGCTGTGCCAGGTCACAGTTATAGTCATACTCAGTGGTTCCGTCAACAGAGGCGGCTCCACTATCTCCTTGGCGGCTGTGTCCTACGCAAAGTGCTATCATTTCTTTGTATCCCGTGTGAGGATTTCAGCGCGTGAGGGGTGGGGAGCCATGGCTGTTTTCTTAGGAAAGGAATAATATCTACCATCATCCCCCCGCCGGATAACATTCCCTGCGGCTTCTTCTCCTGCTAGGGTTTTATGCCAAGTCTTATGCCTACGCCCCTTGAGGGGCATACCAGTCTTTGGATTTCTGCTTGGCCAATGACCTCCTTCATCTGGCTTAACCCCTGCTGCTTTAGCGGAGGCATAATCATACCCGCTCCCTTCTGGGTCAAACGATAACCGCGCATCAACTCTTTCTGTAAATGATCCAGGCATTGTTTAGGTCGGGCCAACTCCAAAAAGGATTGCTGTTAAGGGGACAATGAACAAGGATGCTACTGCCAAGATTATTATCAGCAGGATGATCAAGGTGTTGATGAAACGTAGTATCATTTAGGCCATTTGATAGTCGGGGAAATACTTACGCTCTCCCGTATCGACAAATTGTTTATGAATCTTGCGTAACTGCTTAATCAGTTCTTGCCCTTCTTTAGTTTGCGACCACCGCCTAAGATTGTGAATAAAATGGCCTGCGTTATTCCTGTCAAACTGCCACCCCTTAAAGTGACCTGTGTTTTTACCGGATATTATTTCGTCAAATCTTTCATCGGTCATATCCTTACCCGTTGCGGCAAAATCCTGCCTCACTAGTTTGCTCATAGCTTCTCCTAGCTCCTGCGGGGAGAAAAAGGCATGGACACGCTGTTCTGCATAACCGCCACCGCTTGGAATAACTCCGTGCTTTGGAAGGTAGGGGGATATATGTTGCCCTGCGTAGTAGGGGTTAAGCCGATTAACATGATGCCCCGCTATTTCATGTTCCAAGGTATCTTTATCGGCTTTCCTTGAAACCGTAGGTTTCATCCTAACGTCACGCCGCGAAGGAGAGTAGTAACCAGCCGCACTACGGAAAACACCTGGCGAAGCCTCATATTTATCTAGTTCTTTGTCCCTATAAACAGGCAAAATGTCCTTTGAGAGTCGTGTAGCGTCTCCTATAACTGCCCTTTTGAACCCAAGTGTATCTGGCCCCGACTTGTCGCGAGCTTCTGTTGCTTCTCTAAGTTTCCTGTCGGTGTCCTTCCCGTAATATTTTTTCAATATATCGTAGCCTCGCGCACTAGTATAAGGCGCAGCTCGTCCAGTGTCTCTGGCGCGTTGCACAGATTTAAGCTGAGAGGGGGCAAACTTATTCCCCAGGGGGTCGAGCCTAGATGTCCCTCGCCACTTGATATTTGACCCTGGGTAATACTTAGGCCGGTAGTCAGTCGGTTCTTTCTTTTTTGGCGATACTATTGCTCGCGCCCTCTCACGCGCCTCCTCTAACTCTTCCTCTGACATACCGCCTCCTTGCGCCTTCTTCTGGCTGCCAGCGTCTAGGAGGTTACCGTGCTTATCAATCTTTCCCCAGGGAGTGATGGCAACCGGTGGCCCCGTGGGTTTCTTAGGAAAGAACAGTAATTTTCTTTCTTCGCCCATTACTTGCCTCCCCCTATAATAATCGCTCTTCGGTAAGAGTGGTCGGAATGAAACTTCTGACCCCGTCCCATCAGTGTTCCCTCAACGAAAGGATACTTAAATCCTTCGATGAGGGTCACTGTTGGGGGATCATACATCGCGCTCTCGTTCAACGCGCTGCGCGAGCCTTTCAAGCCGCAACTTTGCAGCAGGACTGCCATCGGCAGCAAGGCGATCAATTTCATCTTCCAGGTCATAAACGTAGGTTCTCTGCCGCCAGTTGGCATACGCAATGTATGCCTCCAGGGCGGTTGTTAAAAGCCGGAAGAACTTCACTTCTTCTTGTTCAGCACCGACCAGACGAGTCCGACAAGAGTCACGATAGCGGATACGCCAGTGGTGATTTGATCGTCGGATGCGATTCCGGCCTGAGTCATGAACCCGCCACCAAAGGTGAGGATGTGACGCACGATTCCTAAAATAGCTTCTTTGCTCATTTCTTATTTTTGTTCTTTAATAAATGGTAGAGCGAAACCACCGCAACGGCAATTCCTAAAAGCCCTCCCAAGATTTGTATTGTCCATTCCATCTGCTCTTGGTATGGTGAGAGAACCGCAAGGGTCGAGCCAGCAAGCCCTGTCGTTCCTTTAGCTAATATTTCTCCGGTGTTCATTGCTCAAACGGGTTGGGTGGATGATTCCAATCGGAGGGTAGATCATCGACTAAAGCATCCTTTTCATCATCTGTCAGCAGGTAGAGGTAGTCCCCGTAGACCTGTAAGGCGGCTCTCCCGTCATTATGCTCAACCGTTGCGCTCCATATGAGTGGGTAATCAGGGTTGCCTTTTTCAGTGGCCGCTTGTTCAGAACGGGTAGTGGCTTCTTGCTCAGTATCAAAAACTAAAAAGTTCATTAGTAGACCTCCAAAGCTGTGTTTATGGCTGATGCAATATTAGAACTATTGGACGTTTGATCGGTATCGTAATGGATGAACTCTTGCATCTTTCCTTGGTAACCATAGAAACCAACTGCCATTCCAAAACCAGAACTCCCCGACATAGAAGACGTTCCAGTGTCAGCAGGGTCAGCGGAATCGCTTGTGCCATTAATAGTCATCGTTTGTGCCGATGTAGTAGCCAAATATGAAAAAAGCCTCCGTTTTTCATCAATGTTAACGCCGTCATTCATAGCCAGTGAGGCAGCTCCACTAAAACCATTCTGGTAATAAAATGTTCCTGCGATGCTGTATTGAAGGTGTAAGTAATGGGCTGGGGTGCTGTTATCAAAACTTAATGTCCACGGGATGGAATCGTTCGACCGTGTGGAGCGCGAAACAAAAAACGTGGCGTTGCCCCCAAGGGCAAACCCTGAGTTGCTAAAGTGCATTAAATCGGCGGCATCCCAAAGCAAGGCGGCTCGCGCTGTGCCTGATGTGACATCTGTTATAAGACTGTTGCTGGTATACAGCTTGGGTTGATTCGCGAGAGTAGGCGAACCTGATGTGTCCGTAGCATTTTTACTATTTCCTGACTGATCATACCATGTGTCCAGATAAACTTCATTGTCTGATCCTACAAAGGTCGCAAGAGTATCCCCATCAGAACCACCAGCAGACGGATTGTATATCTTTGAACTGGCAGATACGAAGCCATCATCATCAAAAGCTACATCGGCTGTCCGGTCTGATGTAGCATCGACCCTAATCTTCATGGCATACCCCGCATAGTCCTTCGATAGCTTTCGTATCGAATAAGCTATATCTGCGCCGGGATAATCGTCCAACAACAGGTTGGGTTCGCCAAACAGTGTGCTTGCCGGGTCAGCGGTTACGCCGCCACCTAATCCAAGTCGGGGAGCCATTGTTCTTTATGCGCCGTGGTAGCAGAGGACTGTGCCTGAACGGAGCTTAACTGACCGGAATTGCCCATAAATTGTTATCCCCGCAGGGACAGTTACACCATCAGCGGCAGAATCACTTCGTAAAAGTTTTTTTCCATTAGTCGCTGAATCCGTTAATTCATCCCATATGGACTTATCACTGGTGTCGCTACCATGACCATCGAAGACTGCGTCCTCAATAACAAGAATGGCGCATATGTCTTTTGCTACGCCCTCCGTGCCTGTTAACATGGTTGCCCCCGCTTCTCCGAAGGATTGTTTATCTATATTTGATGTAGCCATAGCTAATTATTGTTTGTTTGAAATTAATACATGCCTCTCATACCGCTGCCCACTCCTTCGGGTGCGATAGTGACTTTTGGTCTTGCTCCACCTCTATAGGAGTCAATGTCAGCCTCAAGTAGCCTTTGCGCCGTTTGCCAGTGGTATTCAGCCCTTTCAATATCGGCATTGTCTTCTGCCAACTTACCCAGGAGGCCGTGTTTTATGATCGTGGAGTCGTTCGGAAGGAACACCAAATGAGCGTCTATTGCAACGTCCACCCACTTCCGCTTCATAAGGAGCGTAGCCTTTGTGTCAGAGTCCACTGGCGATATCCTGTATCTCCTGCGTCCCCCAGCCCCAGAGTAGCCGTCATCAAAGACACCCGCCATTAATGATGTAACATCCGAAGCGGCTGTCGTGCTTGGCTCCCCAAACATCCGGTAATCGTGCCATATTGAGTATAACACTGTTGGGCTGTCATCCAGAATAGCTGCCAGGACACTGTCATACCCGACTCCCGTAGACGCATCATCAGCCGGTAGCGTAAAATAACCGCTACTCACATCCTGCTCTTCCAGGGTGGTCATCATATCCCGCCAAAAACCCATCTGGAATATACGGGGCATGACTTCGTTCAGAGCTTTATACCAATCAGCATCGGTGGCCGCACCTGCATCCAGGTATTGACCATACTTTGACTTTAAATCTCCTACTTGTGCAGTTGGCATGACTTACCAATATAGGTGTTTTAAAAGCTATTTCAAGGGATCAACCAGACCCTGATTAGCTACAATTGCGTTGAATGCTGCTACTGCGTCCTTCCCCTGGTAAGTAGCGTAGCTAACAGCAGGCGACCTCTCACCGTCTCCCTCGTAGGAAACACTTGGTTTGCCCACTTCCACAGGGTCATTTGGTGATATTAAGGTATATGCGTCCCACATTCTAGTCGCCTGGGACTCTTCCGGCATAATGTCACTCTTCCCCGCTGCCTGCCCCACGATCCATGATTCGGGGCAGTATGCGCTCCACAGGCCGTCCTTATGGGCGATCTCTACCTGATGGTCGATATGGTGGTCAAACGCGCCTATGAAGTCAGGAGCCTCATTTATGTGGGTGTAAAATTTCTTGAATGCTTTTTTACGCAGAGCATAAGCGTGAAGCCTACTTGTAGAGGACACCTTCAGCACACCCTCGTTGTTAGTCTCTTTAGGATTTGATGTATGCTGACCCCCTAAATACAACTGATCCCAATCGTCTGGGACGTTCTGCATGAACTCATTAACCCTTTTGAGCGCGGTCTCAGGGAAACAGGCATCGTCCTCAAGGATCAGGATGCTGTCGATGGAGTCATTGTCCTCGTTAAGGACATCCTCCACAAGCCTCCGGTGGGATTGAAAACACCCCCACGCACCTACACTTGCTCCCCAATACTTCGGAGGAGGGGATAACTCACCCCTTACACCAGCGAAAACATGCATCTTGGAGCAGTCGGCAATCCCAGTAGCTTTGATATTATCTTCAAGGGATTGGAGCCTATCAGTCCTATGAGGACAATTGATCACATAAACGCGATCAAACAAATCGGTTAATTTATTCAAGACCATAATACGGGTCGGCTTTACGGTTCAGTGAACTTTTCTGTAGCTTGACTTTATTTTGGAGAGCCGGTTTATGCGGGTCTACCCCCAATTCGCCAAGCAGTTCAACAACGGGGGACGGGCCACCTATTTTATTTGCAGGTGCGTCAACTACGGGCTTGTGGGGCGGGTTTCGTGAAACAATTCCAGAGTGTCCTGGGTAGCCAGCCCCTTGCAATATTCCCGCTCCCCCTCCAGGCCCGTCAAACACTCCACCCCCAACTCTACCAGGGGGAGTGCCGATAGGAGGCCCATTTATAAAAGACATCCGTGAGGATGGGCGTGACCCAACCACAGGGATATTTGGTGTGGGAGTAGTAGTCGTTGTTGTGGGGGTGTCGGCTGAATCTACGCCCTTAACAATGGTTACAGCCCAATACACATTATCGAATATTTTCTGCTCAATGGCAGATGCTCCTTCGTTTGCCGGTAGAGCTACGTTCCTATGCTCCCCAATAAGAAGGTAATAGTCGCCACTTGGACGCTCTCTCTCAATTTTACCCGTTGATTTTACCAGTTCGCTAACGGGGTTATCTTCTTCTGGGTCTTCATCTTCGTAGAACAAAACAAGTTCACACCCGTTTACGCTACTCTCAGTAGCCCCCCATTTTAAATAAACTGACCCATACGGTTGGTCTTCTTCATCTGGATCATTCGCCGCGTCTCCTATCGGGCCTCCATCCTCGTCTGTCCTGGCCTCCGTCCCTGCCCACTCCGCATACGCTAATGATACCTTCATAAAATTACCAAACTCATCTTGCACCGAAGTCGAAAAATCTGCGGGGACATCTATGCTGATGCCTGGGATGCTTGCTTGCCCCTCAATTGGGTATATTTCTTTTTGCGCCCCATCAACATCTTGCACCTTAACATACTCAGTAGCAATGGTCGTCACTGAAGAATGTAGCTCGCCGTAGTAACAACGGAGAACGACAGTCCCCACGGGGCGTTCTTCTGTCGCGTTTTCTTCGCTGACAATGTAGGACTCTAGCTCAAATGGGTGGATGTGCCTGCCAGCAAAGTCAGGGTCAAGCTGGCTTGGCGTGATCTGGATTCTACTCTCATCATGCCCGTCAGATATCGGCTCATGCAGTTGGTGCGCGGTGTGAACCCAGGGGTATTCCTCATGCGCTCCATCACGCATGTTGAAGTTAAATTCCTTCTGCTGTCCTTTTGGTAAATTTGGATCAGGAAGTCCTGTATTGATGTTCGCCATCTCTACGCCCCATCGGCATTACTGTTATTCGCATCGGGTGTCCTGCTCCCGTTCGGTCTATATGCCGTTATAAGTTCCCTCAAGTAACCCCCACGGAAAGGCTTTTGAGTATCCGAAATAATTAAATCGGTAGGCCAACTAGGGCCATCATTTGCATCTAGTGATGTGGATGGGTCATAGTTAGTAGCGGCATAAGTGGCATCATAGCCAGCAGACTCCCACACGGGATGATCGCTACCTGTTTGATATGTCAAAGTTACTTCTGGGTGGAGGCTCGCCTTCACATGGACATTAAACATTGGCGTAACAAAGTCCATAGGTAACGGAACCATAGGTTTTATGTAGGTGAGCTTTGGGTATGTTGCGGTAGCTCCAGGAGTTCCGGTAGCATCGGGAGCCTCCCATTCATCCTTGCGCCAATAGGTCTGTATACGCATTCGGGTCGGCCCGTTGTAAGCCTCATGGTAAAAGTGGGGGGATACGACAAGCTCAGACCCACCATCACGGCGTTGCCATATATTCTTCTGAAGGAAGTGGAATACAGGAGGCCAATAGAAGTTTTGGTATGTGTAGTATGTGGATACCAGGGCATCCGCAAGGGTCGGTGTATCGGCAAAATCATCAGGAAACTTTATTACCTCACGCTCCAACAGGACATACCAGTTATCAGATAACTGTTTGCCAGACCGCTCTATGCCAAACTCATCAATGCCCCAGAAATTATACTCAACACCACCTTCGCTATATTCAGTATTGGAAAGGCGGAAGGCGGACTCGGCATCTACCGTCAATGCAGTAGTCGTTCCAGCGTCACTGTCTGCGAAAACTCTAGTTGCTACTATAGGTTCATTAGCGTGAAAAAGGGTCTCCTTAGAGGCTAACCCACCAGAAGGGTCTACTGTCCCACTATTCCCTTTCCCGTTATACGGAAAGTCAGGATCGACATCCACAGATGTCATGGGGACACGCTTTATAAATACACGCTGTTCGATCACATAAAGCGAGTCTAGTGTCTCGTCACCGGAGCGAACCTGCTTCTTTTCAAAAAGAATGTAGTTCACATCAAACTTGACTGTTCCTGTGTGGCCTCCCCCAGTAAGGAACGCCCCTGAAAAAGGAGTAATATCCGTGTCCCCAGAAGGCATGAAAGTATTTGAATTTTGCCTCTGCCCCAGGGTTAGAAGCGCGACAGAATCGGACGCAGTATTATGCCCTATAAGGGGGGCTACGGGGTCATAGTCAGTCCGTAGTATAACATAAGTCCTGACGACTGTGTCGTAGCGTGGGTTAGCCCCACCGGCTGCGGAAAACTCCCAGTTATAATCATCCTGGTTCTCGCGGTCTTTGACGTAATACCAATCCTGAAACTGCCCCTGGTCATCATCCCCATTCTTAATAAAAGCTAACTTGAAGTTAGGAAACTTGGTCGTGTTCGGGTGGGCTGTCCCATAAGCTGTATCGTCAGCAGTCGAAGCCGCATTAATGTTCTTACTAGCATCAACGCGCTCGACAACAACAAGGTCAGCTACCTTGGGGGTCGCAAACTCAATAACCCTTTGCCGTCTGTTGGAGGAAATAGGCATAGGCTAAAGTTTACGATGATCTACCAAGGACTACGACATTAAGTTCATCGGCTCCTCCGGCAGATGTAGGGTTAACCCCAAAAGTAATTTTAAGTGTGCTGGATCCAGGGGCGATATGTGGAACCCACATAATAGATTTTACATCAGAACCGCCAGTAGAGAACTCGAACTTAGGAACTACAGTTACATCCGTAGTGGCTCCTTCTTCTATCATTATATTAGAAGTGTGCTTAGACGGGTTGGTGTAGCACATAACTGCTACTATCCGCCCCGTGGTCGCGTTTAAACCCGTAGCATCATTTCCTTCAGCGTCTTGAGCCTTGGTGCTAGAAGAAGACCTATTTGTTGCTGTTGCATTGCTCAATGTAATAGCTGCCGTACTGAAGTTGAGCGTAACTACTCCATCTACGTCAGCACCCGCAGAACCGTTGCAGACAGCAGTAAAAGTGTATAGCACATCGGCTCCAGGTTCATTCAAACCTCCTCCTATTGAAGGCTGGAAAGAAGCACCTACTTTAGGGTTGGTAAGAGCATCAGGACGAGTAGAGGCAATCGTAGCCTGTAACTGCTGTCGGACAAGTATGCCGGATAAATTCTGAGCCATTTTTCTTATGCGGATTCGCCTAATACGACCACGTTGAGTTCATCTGCGGTTTGTGCAAAACTAATTTCGAGCCTTAAATCGCTAGGAGCTACATGGGGAGTTACCAGTAAAGTTTTCACCTGTGAGCCTCCTGTGGGGAATGTAAATACCGGTATAGTAAACAGACCTGTATCACCACCTTCATCGGAATCAGATACCGTAATATTCCCCCTATGCTCATTGGGGTTTGTATACATAAAAATAGATACAATACGACCATTAGAAGCATGGAGACTAGCTGCGGCATTGCCTTCAGCATCTAAATGCGCCCCAGAAGAATTCCTGTTGGTTACGGTGGGAGAACCCGTAAGTGCTGACGTACCTGCCTGTAAGTCTAATATTACTTTATCGGTTGAGGAACTACCAGATGATCCACTGGCAGTAGCCTTAAATGCATATATTACATCCGCATCTGGGCTGGATGTGCCTCCGGTAATTGTGGGGTTAAAATGTTTACCGACAGAAAGGTTAACAAGCGTATTGGAACGGGAAGCCGCCATCGTCCCCTGTATCTGCTGTCTGAGGACTATGTTGGATAGGTTATGCGCCATGTTACTTGCCTAGTTTTTTCTCAATCGAAATAAGGAAACCGCCACCCATGTCGCCGCCGTCCCCTCTCACATCCCCATGCTCATTAGAATCGGCAGCTTCTCTATCATGGACTATATAGTCATGGATGGCGGTTAAGTAGTGGTTAGCCAGGGTCAGCTTTGACTGAACCCAAGCCTTGGAAAGTTTTTCGTCTAACTGCCCAGAATCGATCATCTTGACCAATTCGCAGGACTTGTCGTGGACAGCGCGGAGATCGGTAGCAGACATACGGGCATCAGACTTAGCGTCATCATGATGCGCGTCTTCCTTGCTGGCTACGCCCTTGCTATGATCTGGTTCGGACGGTGACATCATTGGTCTAAGCACCAGCGGCCTGTTCAGCCGCCCTGGTAGCACGTTTCTCTTCCATCACGCGATAAAGCTGGATGGCAAATTCAGATACGGATAA
>CEUX01019626.1_pt1 | contig 26369 bp, 26 predicted proteins | sample 531361 | NCBI WGS metagenome assembly CEUX01 (sample SAMEA2622736, study PRJEB7988) | marine metagenome | isolation source: saline water (ENVO:00002010), including
CCCGCTCCTCCTGACAGGAGAAGATTTTGCGACTCACCAGATTCCACCATCTGTCTGAAGGTGTCTTTGATTGAATCTGGAAGAATGCAATCATCAATATTCTGTGGACGATACTTTTCTACCCACAGATAGTTTTTTGTGAGTGTTTCTGTTGTCATCCGTTATACTTCGAATCCGTTTCTAGAGCAATCCAATAAACGACATCACTACCAGAGAACTGACTAATGTTCTTGTCACTAATATCAACATTGTAGTCTCCCTCAATCATCTTGAGGTTTTCTACTTTAAAGTAGAAACAGAAGTCGTGACCACCCGCAATTTCACCAAGGTCAATGGTGTAACAGTTGCTTGTTACATCACTCTTGTCAAGAACTGCAAGTTGCAAATTGTCTCCATCTGTTCGAACCGCAAGGTCAGAAACTTGAAGAACAGATGCGGCTTTCTGAAGTTCAGCAAAATTCTTTTGCGTCAACTTGAAAGAAACCACTGCTTCTGGCATAGTAATTTCCTTGGTAGGAACAGAGAGCAAAGAAGGCTCACTGTAGTAGTACTCAACGGAAGCACCACTCGTACCAGAGATGGTAACAGATTTCTCATCAAAAGCAAATTCAGGCTTATCGAAAAGAGAAACCACACCAAGGAACTTGTTCAAGTCCCAAATACCAAATTCTGTATCAAAGTCCTCCGTAACAATCGCCTCCGACATAACATTCTTTACGGGAGAAATCGTAGTAATCTTGTTACCAGGCTTCACAAGAATGTTGGAGTTGATTGAAGCGTAGTTCTTCAATAGATTTAATGTCGCACTGGACATCTTCATCTTTGTCATTGTTGTCATAATAAAGTCTCCTAAAGTTTGCTTTAGTATATCACAGTATCATACTGTGTCAATTCCATTTTTCAAAGTTATCAATAAACTCTCCGCCATATTCCCCACGAAGAACATCACGCATATAGCCCTTTTCGTTTCTTCGTTTATTTTTGGAAGTTCTTTTGCCTTTACGAAAAGACTTGTCTAGGTCAGAAACATCTTCTGACCATTCCTTGGACTGCTTATTCTTCTTTTTCTTATTTTTCATTTAAGTTACCTGTCGTTCTCCATTAATTTTCTTACTTCGTCGTTTGCTACGACATCTATGACAAGGTGGGTTCTAATTTCATCTCCACCGTTTATTACTCTGTGTGGTTTCCTCATATCCATATACCAACATTCGCCAACTTTCATATTCTCTGTTCGCATATTACCTTCACAGTCCCACAAAGTAAACAAAACTTTTTCATTTGTTCGGATGGGAATGTGAAATCTCATAAGTTTTCCGTCAGTAACACCTGCGTCGGGGTCAACTTGGTCTGTATGTCTACCCAACTCTCCATCTACTTTTCCATCATTTGGAACAAGATTCATAAAACGAATACGATGTGGTTCGCCTGGTAAATATGAAAGGATTTCTTCTACTTCTGGAAAATCTTTTCGAAGGGAAGTATCTTGTAGTTCAAAATCAATACCTTCGTTTTCCTTCTTCCACTTCTTATTCATCTCTTGTGGTTTTGTGATGAATTCATAATCAGGAAGATATCCCCGAAGAGATATTGCAGACCAAGCCTTTTTACCGCTATTGTAATTTGAATAGTGATTTGTAAATTGAATTGCCATATCATCTAATTTACTTCTTATAGATTCACACAATCCAGTCAAGTCGGGAATGTTTGCTTTTTCTTGAGTGGCAAATTCAACACTTAGTAGAGATTCCTTCTCTGGAAATTCCCTCATAGTTCCGTCAATTGTTGGTTGTCCTTTAAAGTACACCCCCAAAATATCAGAGAAAGTGTTTATCTTAACACCAATTTTAGTATACCCTGCTTTCGTTGCCACTTCTCTGTCGCTTTCGCATTCTTCATTGATATAAAGGAATGTATCCTCATTAAAACTCCTGAGAACATCAATCGCTTTATCTTTGTCTTTGTACGCAACTCTATCTACAATCCTGTCTCCTTTATTTGGAGAAGCAATCGGAACAGTATAGGCAGAGTACATATTGATTCTTGAACCAACCTTTAACACTCTACTCTGTACTGCATAGTCCTCAGTATCATCATAGTGATTGTTATGAATCGCCTCAGCGATTTTGTTTTTCTTCATCTCTAAAAAAGGAGATTTGATATTTGAATTATAGTCTGACCAAATACCTTCCAGCCTTTTTAACTCGTCTAGTTCAATTCCGTGTTGCCACGGTTTCATTTCTTCCGTTGTTGTCATTATATTCTCCTTTAAAACTCTTCAATTGTTTCCATTAAGTTTTTTAGTTTATGTTTAATGAAATAATTAAAAAGTTTACTTCGTTTACCTACGATTGGTTCGTTCCACGCCTTTTCGATTTTATCATTAACCCAATCTGGAACTTTGTCCAAATCAACAAGTGTTTGATTTCTCTTCCAATTATCTTCGTGACCTTTTGGAAGTTCACCAAAAACCAAATCTTCATTAATTGAATCAAGAACTTTTTGCGTTAGTCTCTTTTGTCTCTTTTCTGGATTCATAAGAGTATCATCGTCAGAAAGAATGTTAGGAATTCCATCTGATGAATCGCCCCTAATGATATGGTTGATTAGAAACTCTTTAGGATTTGTGCATATCACCTTAGACTTGTTCTTTGGACTATATTGATGTACATTATCATAACGCTGTAATTGTTGGAAGTCCTTGTCCGAAGATATAATCATTATGTCTTCTGTTTGATGATGCTTCTTGGTGAGATATGCAATAATATCATCTGCTTCTGCACGACCAACTCTCATCACCTTGTATGGAAAATTATTCTCCAATTCATCACGAACCATAGAAACAATGTTCCAAAGGTTAGACCACATTTCCTTTTTTTCTTCTTGTTTTAGTTTTCTAGTTCCCTTGTAATGTGGGAACTCTTCCTTTCGCCAATAATCACCAGAATCAAAAACAAGAATCATATCACCATATTTCTTGAACTTGTTCTTGTACATTCTTAGTGAGTTTAATGTTAAGTGGCGAATAAGGTTTTCATCTGCTTCAGAAATATCTTTGGTGTAACCAAAAATGTTTCCTAAAATCACTTGACTCATATCTACTAATATCATTTTAATGCCTGTAAAAGTACACAATGTTTATTAATTCTACCAGTGGGTACTTTCTCTTTCGTTTTCAGTGAATTGTACCTATTATTTATTACTCGAATACCAGAGGTGGCACAATCCTTTATGATTTCCTGTGGTTTTCTCACAGTTTTTTCTCTGGACTTCTTATCATCAAATCCAACAATCGTTGTTCCCTTTACGGAAAGACCATCTACCAAAGGTGATGCTTCAAAGATTGCAAGTTTCTTGTACTTGGTATTAAATACAACTACCTTGTTTGCACCCACAATCTTTCTTGGGTCAATCGACGAAACACCATACTCATCAGATTTCTCACAGTATTGTAACTTCTTAATAATCTGACCTGGCGTTCTGCTTTTCTTTCTTCGTGGTTTACGAACTGCCTTTGAAAGTTTAGAATGCTGTCTGCAAGTATCAATGATTTCTTTAATCAAATCTCTAAACTTCTTGAGTTGAGGTCGTGTAAGGAAATCATATCCTTCCACAAGTTGCTCATCCTTCTTGTCATAAGCATCATTGAGTTCTTGTAGTGTGGGTTCAAACTCTTCAGCAATCATAGAAGACTGTACGGATTTTACTTCACGGTTCTTCAACCAAGCCGCAATATCAAACTTAGGCTTCTTCTTGATGTTGTCGAGGAACTTATCAGTCTCAACATTTAATGATTCCAAATATTCGCCAACTTGATTTTTGATTCTATCTTGAATAGAAATCTTAATCTTTATTGGTTTGCTTTCCGCTCGTAAATCTCGTTCTTCCTTCTTGGATTTTCCAACCCTAATCATAGAACGAATGTGTTCGTCAATCTTCTTCTTCCACTGGGGAGGAGCATCACAATCAGACTGCGTACATATTCTGCAACAGGGAGCAACTATTTCAAAATTGAAACTATTGCCTTTCTGTGCAAAATCAATATCTTCCTTTGAATACTTCTTCCATTTCATATAATCAGCCACCCACTTCTTTTCTTTGGAGGTGGTGACTCCCATAGTACGGTAAGTGTTTACGCAAGAGAAAAACTCCCACTCTATATCTTCCGCTTTAGAATTAAAGAATGGCTCTTCTATTAGTTGTCTTTTTCGTTTTGACATAAATGAATTATAACACAGAGGATTGGTGTGTCAAGTAGTAAACCACTCGGAGTATACTTCTTTTATATCCTCTTCTCCGCCTTCAACTGGCACTCTATAGACAATGTTTCTTCTACCAAAGTTGTTTTCTTCGTAGCACTTCATTCTTTCTTTTTTTGGCAAATCTCTAACTCTTTCTAAATCGCCTTTTCTTCTATCTTCAATAACAGAAACCAAAAAATGCGATTCATCTTCCCAGCCGATTGCTTCATCATAATGAAAGGATATTCTGTTTCCAAATTCTTCGTAAGGTAGTTCCATCTTATTTTCGAAATTAAAGAATCTAATTCCTCTATACTCTGTCACTTCTGAATGTTTATTCCTAGCATATCCTTCTACTGCCAGAATCTTACTATTTGGAGAGATGTGAAATTTCTGCCAACAGAATTCCATATTCCTTTTGGCTTTTTCTCCAATGAAGTCAACTCTACTACCATCGTTCAGACAAATTATAGTTTGACCTTGATAGTCCTCTCCGCCAACGAAGTAGTCTTTTCCGTCTTCTTGGTTTTCAAAAAAGGCGAAAGGAAACTTATCACTGTTTCTGTGAATGGTTGCAATTAGTTTTCCAGTTTTGTTTTTTGTCTTTTTATACAACTTACCTATACAGAAAGCCCAATATCTTTGGTCTTCTTTAAAGGCTACTGGAGTTATTGAAAGAATATATTTTTTAAGGGGGGATTCATACTGCTTTCTTTTATTCGAAAGCATTTCACCATTATCAATTTTATCTTCAATATCTCTTCGCCGTGTTTTATACCATCGTTCGGAAATATTATTCATACGGTTCTCCACATATATGTATAATGTGGCTTTACAATTTAACGGTTTCTGGAACAGAAACTGATGAAACTGTTTCCATTAATAGCGAAAATGCTTCGTATGGGTCAATATTCGCGGCTGGTCTTCTATCTTCTAGGTGTCCACGATAGTCTTGTGATGTACTTACAGGAATCCTAACAGAAGAACTTCTGTCACCAACACCATAACTAAACTTATCAATGTGGGATGTTTCGCAAGTTCCTGTTAGTCGCTTTTCGTTTTCCTCTCCGTAGACTGCAATAAGATTCTTGTGTTCTTTCTTTAATGCAGAACAAATATCTTTCATATGTTCTTCTCCTCCGACCTCTCTCATATGTTCTGTGCTGAAATTAATGTGAGCGCCTGCTCCATTCCAATCTCCTTCTACTGGTTTGGGGTGGAAAGAAATATAACCTTTAGAATTTTCTGAGAGTCTTTGTAGGATATATCGACTCATCCATAAATCATCTGCTTGGTCAATTGCATTGCTTGGTTCTAATTGGTATTCCCACTGCGACATTAATACTTCAGCGTTCGTTCCTGCAATTTGAATATTTGCTTGTATACAAGCAACTGCGTGTTGTTCTACCAACAGTCTGTTTGTTGTATTATTAGAACCAATCCCACAGTAGTTTGTTCCTTGTGTTTTATCTTTGTTCCAACCAACTGGAAGATTTTGGTCATCTAGAATAGTATATTCTTGCTCTACACCAAATACAATCTTTTTCTTTGGGTCGTACTCTTCAATAGCATCAAGCAACTTATCTCTTGTGTTGCTTTCGTGTGGTGTTCCATCTGTATTGAGTGTTTCACATAAAACAATAAATGAAGCCATTTCTCCCAACTCTAAAGGATTATTATAGACCTTTACTGGTTCTAGGATGACATCACTGTTTTTAGTATTGGCTTGTTGTGTGCTTGAACCATCGTAACTCCATTGAGGAATTCTATGAAGAACTTGTTCTCTTGACATATTTCCTTGAGTGGAATCCATAGTCCAATTTTCGTAACGAACCTTACTTCGTAAATTTTTCGAATCATGTCCGTCCAACCAAACATATTCTAAACGAACTGTTAAGTTAGTTGTTCCGCTAATTTGTGCTTGATAATTATCCATTATTTTTCTTCCTTTTTAAAAACGAACACAGGTTCATATTTTAGATATTTTCCATTTACTTGACAGTAATTTTTGCAAGTAGGTTTACCGTCCTCACCCATTCTATTCTGTCCAGGCATTCCTTCTAATGCCATCTTAAGTGTGTATTGATATTTCATACCACACTCTTCTAGTATTTTCCTTGAGTCTTCTTCTAGGGTAAGGTACTTGCCACTTACAAGTAAGTCAGCAATGTTCCAGAGAAGATACCTTCCATCACGCAAAAAGTCAACACAAGTTTCTAAAGTTGGTCGAAGAAATCCTTCCACCCACGAATCGTATGACGACCCGTATTTTTTGTACGATTGGTTAGCATCTTCGCTATACGCTTCTCTGTTGAAATAAGGTGGTGAAGTGAAGATGAGGTCCAGTTTTCCTCTGTACTTTTGGAAGTCGGGGTGTCTCCCGATTTCTTCTGACCCTTCCTGAAAAATTTCGTAAGTATTGGTATCGGAAAAGAAAGGGTTTCCGCGATAAGTTTTGGTATTGTAGAAATCAGCAATAGAAGCATACTTGTTGTAATCAGTGCCATCGATAAAATTATCAGGATTAGGGTCAGTCCCCACATAGTGAATCCTGCGGTCATCCCGACAACCCATAGCACCAAGTATCCTACCACCCCACCCACTAGACGGGTCATAGATGTTAATAACTTCTTGGTCTTTGATGTCTTCTGTGAATCTTTCATACAAGTATTTAGCAGTCATTGGGGGGAAGTTTACAGCAGGTTGGATAAATCCAATACGATACGCGGCAAACGCTTTAGGGAACATCTTTCTTCCCTTTTTGTATACACGAATATTATATCTCTTTTCGTCTGACATATTTTCAACATCAAATGTAGAATAGTGTCGATATTGCAACCAACCTTTGTCTATGTACATTTGAACTTCGTCTTTTGTTAGATTTAAAATTTCATCCTGTTCTACTTGAAAATACCCGCTATTAAGACCTTCTCTTTTCTTTACTTCCTCAAGAATAAAATCATACCCTTTAAAAATATGCTTTGCAGTAAAGAAAGTTTCAATCCAGTGATTTGCATCAGTAGTATTAATAATGGCATACTTTTTGCTATTAGTAAATGCAGATTTGGCGTGTTCGTACATACTGTCTTTTCTGAAATGACGCAACCCACCCTTCACCATTTTGTCTATATGTTTATCGTCTGCAAATAAATCATAGATGGAATAACCATTATCCTTTGCTGTGTAGTTGATACGAACCTTCATCATATTGCTAAACCATTGGTCTGCTTCGCCACCGATTCTAGATTTGTTAATAATCACATCATCATCTACATCGGACAATTCATCGTTATGTGTAAATTCGTGAATAGGATATTCGGCAATCTTATTCCACTGGTCTATAATACTTTCTTCAGTTTTACCTGTGCGTGGGGGACAACCGTATGTGTCCCAAGACTCCTTGACCACCTTACGCATTTGAATTACCCATTCACGAAATTCATCTGGAGTCATTGCAACTAGTTCTTCGTAGGTGCAATTAATTTCAGAATTAAGCACCAAGTCATTTCTTTCATAAAATAATTTAGTTTCTATCATATTCATCTATCATATCATCCATAAGGGTTTCGAAATTATATTTCGGCTCCCATCCCAACTCTGTTCTGAGTTTCGTGGAATCTCCTTTTAAGTCTCGAAGTTCTTCTGGTCGTAAAAACTTCTTATCAAGTGTCACATAGTCTCTATAGTCCATACCAAGTCTAGCGAAAACATAATCGCAACAATCTCTTACTGTATGAGATATTCCTGTAGCACATACAAAATCATCTGGCGTATGGTGCTGTAGAATCATCCACATTGCTTCGACATAATCTTTGGCGTGACCCCAGTCTCTTGTTGCTTCTAAGTTACCCAACTTTAGTTCATTTTTCTTTCCTGTTTTAATTTCCCAAGCACCTTTAACAATTTTACCTGTGACGAAATTAGAACCTCTTCTTGGAGATTCGTGGTTGAACAGGATTCCATTACTAATGAACATATCATATGAGTTTCTGTAATTTCTTCCAATATTGAAACCAAAAACTTTAGAACAACCATATGGACTAACTGGACTCATTGGTGTGGTTTCCCGTTGAAACCCATCATCGTCAATATTATTACCAAACATCTCAGAAGAAGATGCTTGGTAAATTTTTGCTGTTGGACAGACAATTCGACACGCTTCAAACATATTAAGAACACCAATGGCATCTGTTTGAGCAGTATACACAGGAACATCAAAACTAATTCTTACATGTGATTGTGCGGCTAGATTATAAACCTCATCGGGATTTATATCCTTAAGAATATGAATAAGCGAGGCTAAATCTGTTAAATCACCGTAATGCAAGTTTAACTGATTGAATATACCTTCGAGTCGAGTGGTTTGGTTTTCTGCAACCGAATTTCTTTTAAGAATTCCGTGTACCTCATATCCCTTTTCTAACAGAAGTTCTGCAAGATATGAACCATCTTGTCCACTGATTCCTGTGATTAATGCTTTTTTCATAATTATTTTATCCTACTAAAGTTATTCTTCTTTTCAAATATTATATGGTTTTGGAATTTGTCGGTCATTGAATCAGATTTATGACTAATAACGAATATATTAGCACGACTTCCAAAAGTTGTCAAGAGTTTTAAGAACTCTTCTGTGCCAACTGCATCGAGACTTGAATCAAATACTTCATCGAGAATCAATAGGTTACAATTTACACTGTTCTTTAGTCTTGCAATTTCACGCCAAGCAAGAAGCAAAGATAGGTCGATACGCAACCGTTCACCTTCACTGAAACTGTGATAGGTAAACTCATCACGATGGCGACTTTTGATTGTCTCGCTAAAGTTTTCATCAAGATTAAACTGGCAAAAGAAATCCATATCCGCAAGATACTTATTGATTAACTTATTCATAATTGGTAAGTATTGTTTAATAATCTTTGCTTTGATTCCACTATCCTTTAGAAGAGTAGAAGCAATGCTAAGATAATGCTTATCTTCAATGAGTTCTTTTCTTCTTTCGACATACTGTTTACCTTCACCAATTATTTGATTCAGTTCGTCTTTTGTTTCTTCTACTTCCGTACCTTCATTAAGAACAGATTCAATATTTTTTCTCATTTTACTAATGTATTGATTAGAGGCACTAATTTGGTTTTGCTTACCTGCAATCTGCCTTTCGAAATTATGAATACTATCTAATATGGCATTAATGTCACCTAATCTCTTTTCTACTGCTTCAATATTTTCTGCTATAGATTCCGCATCACTTGAAATCTTTTTGTGTTCTTTTTCGTTTTCTTCAAAAACAGACTTCTTGTGATGTTCCTGAATGTCTTGTTTACAGGAAGGACAAGTATCGTTTTCTTCATAAAACTTTACTGTCTTCTCTATATTTTTAATTTCACTTTGTATTTGTTTGAAGTCCGATTCCATTTGTAATAGTAAAGTGGGCACACTATCAGAATCTTTAATTTGTTCCAACAAATCGTCAACCACCTTTTGTTGCTGTTTTACCTCATCCTCTAGTTCCTTGATTTGATTTTGTGATTCTTCTATCTCTTGTTGATACTTCTCTACCGAATCGCTCGACTTCTTTTTAAGTGCCTTAATAAGTTTTTGTTTCTCATCAACTTTACTCTTTGCAATTTCAATCTTGGTATCAATATCCTTTACATATTCTTTTGTCATTTGAAGTCTTGCACGAACAAGTGTATTCATTACAGAAAATACATCAATGTCCAATAGATTTTCAACAACAAGTCTCCTATCGGAAGCACTCAATTGCATAAAGGGAACATAGTTTGATGAACCAAGAATTACAACCTGACAGAAAGACTTATAAGACATCTTGAGTATTTGTTCTTCAAGTATTCTCTGATAGTCCCTTGACTTTGCGTCTTGGTCTAACAGTTCATCGTTTTTGTAGATTTCAAACTTCTTTGGTTTAATGCCACGAATAACTTTGTATGAATCACTTCCGATATCAAAAGTTATTTGTACTTCGCAATCTTTTTCGTTGATTGAGTTTGTAAGTTGAGTTAGTTTAATACCACGAAAAGATTTTCCAAACAAAGCAAATGTCAAAGCATCAAGCATCGTTGACTTACCTGCACCATTCTCACCAGAGATGAGACTGTTGTCGTGTCGTGTAAAGTCAACAGTTGTCTTGTAATTTCCAGTTGAAAGAAAATTCTTCCAACTCAATGTTTGGAATATTATCAAACTAACGCCTCCTCATACCATAAGGGTTTTTCTGAATAGTTCCATTCTGCAAATCCTGTCTTCTCCCCAAGATAGTATGCACGATATGCTTCTACTGCATTTGTATTCTTATACTCTTCTGGCATTGCTTGTGCAAATGGTGTCATTTCATCTGCAATTGGAATGTTTACTGGTTTACGAAAACGAATCAAAGATATCATATCATCTGTCTTGTGAACCTTCTTGTATCTTCGACTATATTCTCTGCACAATTCATATCCGTGTTCGGCTAACCAATAATAATTTTTATCGTTTTCCATCACCCACTGGGTGCAGGGGTGACCAACAAAAGATGCTTTGTATAGGATATCTTCCATCAATGTATATGGAGACTTCCATCTTTTGATGCGACGATTATTTGCAGACAATTCAATATACTGTTCACCATCAAGAACACGATGTGCAGTGGACAACATCTGAGCAGACTCGACAATCATTTTTACCACATGCTTATCACACATCATTTGTGCGGCGACTTGTGGATTTTCATCCAAAACAAAAATATTCACAGGGACAAACTCTCCATATAAAGGTCTTTAATCAATTTCTTCATACGAGCCTTATCTTCCACTTCATCTATGGAATCAATCTCATTATTTATTAGTGTAACAGTATCTTGTGCTAAGTCAACTATTTCTTCTTTTGTCCATTCAGAATCTATAATCTCTTCTACAATTGTTATTTTAGCAACGCCAGATTCATATAGTTTATCCATAAACCTATCAAAACTATATGGATGTTTCTTTGACTCAACATACAACTTTACATATGAGCCGTTTAGGTGTGGATATGTCTTTTCTGTGTCTGGAGGTCCATCTTCATCATTATACCTGAGTGTATGGAACATCTTGTATGGATTTTCAATAAAATCAAGTTCACGGGTTTCTGTGTCTAAGATATGAAAACCTTTAGTTTCTGCCAAGTCAGCAAATGTAATTTGATACTGTGTTCCAAGATAGTAGATATTATCTTTTTCTTGGCGACAATGAAAGTGACCAGACAATACCCGCTCATACCTATCAAAGAGTTTTGCATCCATACCACCTTGAAAACCAACACCCCTCATCACTTCATAACCTTCTAGTTCCAAGTGTCCAATTAAAATGGGTGCGGCTGCTGTCTTAATAAAATCTACACACTCGTCGTGATTTTCTTTATTAACCCAAGGAAGAAGAGCAATGTTTAATCCGTTAATGTCTATTACTTTTGGTCTTTCATATAAATGAATGTCAGTACCAAATAATTCTCGTACAGAATTTACTTCATTTGTGTTTCTATAATAAACATCGTGGTTACCAAGAATACAATGAAACTCTATGTTTTCATCTTTTAGTCTTTGAATAAATTTATTTCTAACTTGATTTAGAATACTAAAATTAACAAACTTCCGCCTATCCATTAAATCTCCTGCATGGATAACCGTCTTAATATTGTTCTCTTTTAAATAAGGGAAAAACACATCATCAAAAAACTTCATAAAGTAGTTAAAAAATAACTGCGAATCCCCTCTCGCTCCGAAGTGGGTATCGTTTATAATGGCAATCTTCACTAATTATTCCTCAAAAAATTTATCTAAGGTTAGACCTTTGTTTTCTTTTTCTTTTGCCGCTTTCGCTTTTCTTTCTTTCTCTTTCTTTGGCGTAAAGTTATCAATATCAGTATCAGTCAATTTATAATAATCCGCCGCGGCATTCTTCGATTCGGAAACATCCATTCCTTGCGTTTCGTCAACCCATCGTGGGAAATGGTGTTCCTTATCAAGTTCTTCTATCATCTTATACTTGATATACATCTGCTTCTTTTCTTTTTGTATTCTTCTTAAGAATGCATAATATATTATTTGAGTAAAATATGAAAATGGATTTTTTGATTTTTCTGGATTAAAATTATGTGCATACATTAGGCAGTTTTCAATTCCATCTCCAATCATTTCTTCTCTATACTCATAATTAATAAAATTAGGCCTATGAGATAATCGTTCTGCTATTTCAACAAAACAACTACCGATGTATTCTGTTATTGGTGGTTTGGGTTCGCCAATCGCTTCTGCTTCAATAACTAACTTTTTCCACTTACACATCTCTTCAAAGAATTTATTATTATCTACATAATGGTTTGATGGTTTTTTTGTCATTTTCTCACAACTTTCTCCTTGACATCATAAAAATTTTGGGTTACATTATCTGTGTTAGGGAATCAACAAAACTCTTTAGATATCTTTAAGGTTCTGGATTCCAATCTTCGAAGTAATCTTCGATATTCTTTCTTTTCTTTTTTCTAGGACGAGGTTTTCTTTCCTTGTCCTTCAAATTCATAAACTCCTCAATATCAAAATCCATTTCATTATCTTCATTGATGCTTACAATACCATTCAATAAAAATGCAAGAAACATTGCAGGTGGGATTTGAAAGTTCATTTGAACCTTTTCCTCGTCCCTAATTTCTTCTATTGGTGGTGGAGCAGATTCTTCCTCTTGTTCATCATTATTACCATAATTCCCCAAGTCTCGTTCGATGGTAGTTTTGATATATTGTTCTAACTGCTCAGGGTCACTTTGCATTTCATTATACAGGTCATTCACAACATCTTCTCTTTCTAATTTCATTAAATAAAATTTCACCAAATCACTGGTGGGGGAAGATTCTAATATTATATGACATTTGGGTATATGGCAATCTAAATCATTAGAAAGGTTAGACCAAGGACGCATAACCATAACTTCTTTGGCTTCTCCTGTATATGGGTCTTGGATTGCTATGTTACGAATCATCATAGGTCTATGTAGAGTAACTTCAAGTTCGTTGTTACCAACTATTTTCCCAATAATTTCTTCTCCAGAAGAAAGTTTGTAATTCCTATATCTATCTCCCATTCGCATCTCCCTCCTCTAGATTAATCTTTATCGTCCTATAGTTAAATCGCTCTTTGTTATATATTTTCATTCTTTCCACGAAATGCTTTAGCGTGTGATTTGTCCAACTTTTCCAAGTCAAATCATCACCAATATCATACAACTTTGCTTTGTCCTTATATTTAGACTTTCTCAACTGTCTACCAATTGACTGAAGAACCCTAATTCTAGACTTAGAAGGGGAAGCAAAGATAATATTATGCAATCTACGGATAGAAATACCCGTAGAGAATGTACCATATGAGGCTACTATTATTGCATTGTCATTTTCTTCAGTCAATTTTCTTACCTCTTCTCTGTCTTCCGAGTCCGTTCCCCCATAGACAAAGAATACTTTATGGTCTTTACACATATCAGAAATTAATTTATGAAGATGCTTTCCGTGCTTCTCCACTAGTTGAAAAAGAACCAATGTATTTCCTTTTAGATTTTTTGCCATATCGGCAATAAACTTATTTCTGGTTTCATTTGTTACCAGATATTCTAATTCATTAAAGTATTTGGTTCTTTTCAGTTCTTTTCTTGTCTTTTCTGGATACTTTAATAATATGCAGTCAATTGAAAGTTGTGCAAGCAAATCTCTTTCCATTAACTGATTTGTCTTAATGACATTATATACTGGACCGAACAAACCTTCAATAACTAATTTATGAGTTTGTGTGCCATCAAGAGTACCAGTAGTTCCTATTCTATAGGGACAGTTCTTTAATTTAGACATAATACTGGTAAGTGATTTTGATTTAAATAAATGGCATTCATCACCAAATACAGCACCAAAGTTATCAAAGTATTTCTGATTGCACTTATAAATGCTTTGCCAAGTAGAGATGATAATTTTACTATCGTTTATTTTTTCTTGTCCCGCAAAAACTCCGTGACATTCTTTCATTACATCAAAGGTATTATCCGCCTTTGAGTACTCTTTAAAGTCCTCATACATTTGTGTTACGAGGGACACAGTAGGAACAACCACCAAAATCTTCTTATCTTTTGGTAGGACATTCATATAATGTCTAATCATTGAATATATGATTAAACTCTTACCAGAAGCGGTAGGAGATAAAAGAAGACATCTATTATTATTGATTCCGTGCTGTACTGCATTTATTTGGTGTTCATATGCTTTTAGTAATTCATCTTTGAATGTTGGTTGTAGTCTATCATTTATGAATTTTTCTGTTTCTTCAAATGAAATATTATTGCTATCTACAAGAGGTTTGCCATATTGGACTTTATATCCTCTTTCTTCAGCAAACAACTTAACATACTGGTCTAGACCTGCATATAACTCTTGCTTGTATATGTTGTATAGTTTAATACTTCCATCCCACATTTTATTTCTATATGCAGGCATAAATTGATAGCCGGGAACTTTAAAGGTAAAATATTCCGAAAGTTCTTGTGCAATACCTCTATCGCAGTCTACCGATATATGAACAGAGTCTTTATATGATATATTTAAATCACTCATCGTATTATTTATGGTGAAAATTCTTTACCATCTACAAGAATGGTTACTCTACCACCAACAATTCCTGACCATATTAAACATTCTATTCCTGCTTCTTGCATCATCTTTATACCAATACCGCAGGATTCTTTCCATCTATCTGGTGTTCTGTCAAAGTATTCTTTATGTCCTATTACTCTTTTTATTCCGCATTGAATAATTGCTCTCGCACAATCAGAACAAGAATACCAAGGACAATACATTGTTAGTCCTTGTGTTGATATTCCTAGTTTAGCGGCTTTGTATAGAACATTTCTTTCTGCGTGTTCTACATAATGATACTTATCTGGTCTTTCCCAACTTCCATTTACCTTATCGGGTATGTTATTACACTCCATTGTAATAATACCAGTACCACCATCTGTAAGAAGTGCAACATTTTGAGTAGATGGGTCTTTAGAGTTATTCATAGCATAAGTATATGCTTGTCTAAAATAAACTCCGTGCATAGGGTCATTTTGAATATCATACGCCACTAGTGAATCTCCTCCACTCAATTGCGTTTTTAATTTCCCATCCCCTACCAGAAATACTTTTGACAATAGATGCAAGATAATCTACCTTTTCTTTTTGTAAGGTGATTCTATCATCTATTTTAGTTACATCTGAGTCTGACTGGATATACATATCCAAATCTTGTTTGAGTACCTTTAATTGAAAAGGCTCCCATCCTCTTCTAGTAAGTTCTTCCTCGCTCATTTTGCCAGAATAAAACTCCCACTTATCACGGATAAGTTCTCTTCTTTCCACTTCCAGTTTCCTTAGAAGGATTCTTTCGTCGTGGAAAAGGTTTAAGTACTTGTTGTGTAGTTGTGGTATTTTTAGAGATTCTAGGTCAAGTTCACTATCATCAATGACCATATCCTTCTCTACCATTTTTCTAATATCGTCAAAACGCATATAAACACTCCAAAATTATCTTTAAGTATACAGTCAAAACTCCTTTTGGTCAAGATAATTCTGTTATTTCATATGTGGTATAAGTAAAGGTGGCAGTTCCTATTAAGGCTTCTGGTGCAGTAGTAGTACTATCAAACTCTAAAGAAGAAAGAGAGGTGGGGAACATATTTTCAAATGCCACTCTAATTCTAGGCACCATTGCACTATTCAATATAGTTAATGTGGCATCTGTATAATGCTCATCGGTATCTGTGATTTCTGTTACATCTTTTGATGTAGTTGTTGCTCTCATCCATCGGTATATTTCAAGCCAGTTTTTTAGTGTTTCGTCCACTACAAAGTTAATAGTCAAATCTTCAAAATCTGGAACACCTGGCGCGTGTGGAATATCAACGAACCTTGTTGGTTGTGGAATTGTATCAATATTTAATCCTGGCAGGTTTGCACTTTGACAAAAGTATGTAACTGTAGGACATCTCTTCATTGAAAATTGAAAGTATGTTGGAAGTAGAGGATTTAGATTACTTGGTTGTCTGCCTAAATAATCCTGTGTCAATCCATCATAACCAAATAATTCACCACCTGTAGGACCAGTTGGTGAATTAACCATAGCACTACCGATTGTTCCCCTAAAGGATTCGTGCCACGCATCTCTTGACTTACTTCTGTTTTCTGCCATAATAATTTCTCCTATAGTATGTATAAAAGAAAAGGGGAGTCCCCGAAAGGACTCCCCTTATTCAATTCGAATTAGTTACTACTAATCTTTATCAAGCACCAGTTACAGCATTGATACCGTGTAGGTTATCTACGCGGAAGATTCTGTAGTAAGTGTTGTTTCTACGGGCACCGATGTTGTCAACAGCATCGCTCAAGCCACGGGCGAATGGGTTCTCGACAATACCGTAGCGTGTCTTGAAACCAATCTTGGGCTGGAATGTAGTACTATCAACGGCGCGTACCATTTGTAGTGGGACATATGGGCAGTAGAAGAGACCAGCATCATACTGGCTTTCACCACGATATCCTACACAGATGTAGTTGGCGCTCGCATATGGGTCAACATAAACCTTTGTCTTACCGTTTAGAACACCAACGAATGTGTTGCCAGTGTCATCAACAGTGAGGTTACCGAAGGCAGGGTCGTGGTTAAGAATACCACTCATTGAAAGAGCGGAAGCGACATCTGAGGAACAGATGACGATGTTACCCTTACCTCGACGAGTGTCCTTAGCGATTTGGTTTGCTTCGCGTTCGATTTGGAACATAAGTCCACGGAACTTCTCAGCACTCCAACGACCATCTGAGTCGTGTAGAAGGTCATAGATACCTGCTGTTTGGGCACTCGCACCGTCAACAGTTACACCGCCTGCAACGCTTTGGTTGTAAAGGTCAGAGTTGTCTGCACCAAGTTTTGCTTGATGATAGATGGTACGAACGACTTCTCGGTTAATTTCAGCAAGAATTTCTGTGCTGAGAATGTTAGCGAGTTCTGCTTCAGCGTCAAGTCCGTGAACGGCCTTGAGGTCTTGAGCGAGTTCGATTGAGTACTCAGCCTGTAGGGCGCGAGTTCTTGCTTCGACTGCTACTCGTTCAATGCTGAATGCCATCTTGTTCATTGCAAGTTCTTCAGCCAACTGTGTAGTGTGTCCTCTACCAGACTTATAAGTTGGTTCAGCGAGACCTGAAGTGTTGGCATTGGAGTCTGTACCTGAGAGTGGGTCAGTTCCTGCGTGGGCACCGAAACCAGTTAAACCAGCATCGGACGAACCACCACCAGATAGACCACCAGTGTCTGCCTCGTTGTAGAATGCTTCGTTGACATTTCCGGCTGTTGTTGGTTCTTGGTACTTCGCTCTCATTGCGAAGATAAGTCCAGTAGGACCAGTCATTGGTTGAACACCACAGATGTCGTATGCCATTAGGTTAGGCATAGCACGGCGTACAAGACTAATCATTACAGGGTCAAAACCTTGAACTTCACCTGATTGACCAAAGTGAGGTGAACCACCTGCACCCATTGCGTTCATTGGTGCGGCTTCTGCGAGCATTGCTTGTTCTTGATTTTCAAGTAGAATGGTTGTGACATTCTTCTTGTAACTATCAGAGATAGATTCAAGTTCAGGATGCTCTAGGACTGGCTGCCACTTCTTTTGAAGTTGTTCAGCCAATAGTGCTTTATCTTCCATTTTTCTTCTCCTTGGGAATTTAAATTTTAAATACTTCGTTTTTGAAGTACGGTTATAAGTAACTTAACTTATGCTTTTCTATTTGCTCTTGGTTGCGTTGCGACTCGACTAATTGAATCAACATACGAGTTGATGTTTCCACCGAAAACAGGTGCTTCTTCAGCAAGGGTGTTTTCTTCTGCGTCAGTTGATGTTTCTGCAACTGGAGTATTGAAGTAACTTTCCTTAAGAAGTCCTAGTTTTTCAGTGTATTGGTCGGTACTGTCAAACTCAAGTCCTTCTGCGAGACTTCGAAGTTTTTCAGTATCAGTGTCAGTAAGGTCGCGTGTCATTTCAGCGAATACCTTTACACACTCTAAGTCAGCATTGCTCTTAGTAAGTGCAACATTTGCTTCTAGTTGTTCGTTTAGTTTGGTTTCAAGAGTTTCAATCTTATCGTTTGCTTCTGCTAGTGCATCAAACTTCTCTTCAGGAACTTCAATGTTGTGGTTCTCGAAAAGATTCTTGAGGTCAGCAATAAAGGACTCAGAAATTTCATTCTTAAGACCGTGTTCGATTGCGATTTGATTATCTTCCATCCACTCTTTGATTACATATGATAGGTAATCATCAAGTTTCTCTGAAAGTTCAGTTGAGATTCTTTCTGTTTCTTCAGCAAGAGCAGTATCAAAATTCTCTTGAATTTCTTTACGAATTACTTCTTCACGCTCGCTAATTGCGGCCTCGAAGATAGTAGTTGCTTTATTGCGGAAGTCTTCCGAAAGGTCTTCACCACCAAAGAGAGCATCCATATGTTCTGCTGTTGCTTTTGCTGAAGAGGCTTTCATATCAACTGTCTTCTTGTTACCTTCTGAATCACCTGCATCTGCATCAGGAGCAGGTACTTTTGCACCATCACCATCTGCACTGTAGATGTCTTCATCTTCGTGGTCGTCAGTGTTTACTGAGGGTGATGCTTCTGGTTTTTCTCCTTCAGCGTCAACACTTACTGCGCCCTTTTTCTTGGGCTCCACTTCTGTTGTTGTTTCTTCAAGAGAGTTCTCGTTTTCGAGAATGTCTCTTGCTGTTTCTAGGATGTCTTTGTCGGACATTGGAATCTCCTTTGACTATTTAAAATTGCTACTATATGTATATTTTTCAAAAATTAGACAAGAAATGTTTGAATACAACTAATTTGGCTTCTTCGATTTGTTTCTTATCTTTGGCAGATAAGATGAACTTTTCATATTTTTCAATGATTCTAGGTTGAAGAATACCATTTTCCCACACCCATTCCTTGCCTTCCATAACGCCATTGACAAAGGCATCTGGAGCAGATGGGTCTGCTACGATATCAACTGCGGCTAACATAAAGTCTTCTTGAACTTCATTTACCCCATCATCGTTTTTCTTAAGAGAACCCATACCGCGTGAAGAAACACCGAGTTGTGCGCCTTCATCGATTAGGTTCTTTACGATATTCCCATAAGGAGTATCTAAAATTTTTGCTTTACCAACAATATTATCGCCGTCTTCTTTAAGTTCGGTAATAATATGCGAAACTCTTTCTAAATTAAGAGTAGGACCTTCGGGGTGACCAAGTTCACCCATTGCTCGTTTGCTTTCAACGAGTTCTTTAGTATAACGAGAAACTTCTTTCATAAGAGTTTTCTTGGGGTACATTCTGCCGTTTCGGTTCTTCTGCTCTGATTGCATGAAGATACCTTCAATGAAGTGGCTCTTCTTACCAGTTTCTTCATTTGATTCAACGATGAATTTTACATCTTCGGTTGTTTCTGTTATTAATCTCATATCATTCCTCGCTAGTTGTTGGCTCTCCAGTTACGGATGTTTGGTCGATAGCAACAGGTTCTATTGTGTCGGGAGCGTCTACTACTTCTGCTTCTGAGTCATAATCTGAATTTCCGATTGTTCTTGCAATATCTGCTTTCTTATTTGAAACTGCATCGGAAGACTTTTTGTAGAGAATGTCCTTTAGGTTATCTCTTGCTCCGTCTAGATTCTTTGCTCTAATTTGGTCGATTACATCCTTGGTTGAAATTGGTTTGTCTTCACTATATGGCATATTAAATTCCTTTGGTTTGTTCTTCTATGAATTTCATAACTTTGTTATGGTTTTCTTTATTTATAAGAAAAGCCTCTCTGAACTTAATTTTATTTGGCTCATCGAGGTGGTCATAAATTGCTTTTATATTTCTTTTTTGGTTATCATTGACTTTAATCTTTGTTCCATCTTGAATAGAAATAATACCAAGATTTAACATATCAAAGAATGGAGACTCAACAGACTCTTTATAAATCTTACTTAGTTCTTTCCATATCCAATGTTTATCATCTTCCAGTTCATCTTCCATTCCAAACTCATCAGCAACTGCAAAGGCCGCTTCTGTGCTGTTATCGAACTTTCTTTTGTTCTTCTGAATCCATCTACGAACCTCTGATTGGTTGTGTATATTTGCTTCAGATAAAAAGTTTTCAAAGTCGGAATCAATGCTTTCTTTTTTGATATCTTTTTTCTGGTTAATGTGCTTCGTTGCTTCTCTTTTTGCAACTCTTGGTCCTGGAAATACTTCCCATCTCTTATTGTCAATATAGACAACAACTGGTTTGGTTGGTCCTAAACCCAGTGACTTAATTACTACTTCGCTTTCCCCAACTTCAAAAGAATCAATATAGACTTCTTTTTCTAGTCTTGGGTCTAAAGCAATTTCAGGCGAATCGACAGATGCTTCTGCTTCTGCGGGGGCAGGTGCAGGTGCTGTCTCTTCTGCTTCATTGATAAAATCTTTGAAGTTTTTAGCCATCAATAATACTCCTCCGTACCAGTAGTTATAAGGCCTTTTTCTCGTTCTGCTTGGATTTCTTTATCCATTTCTTTGATTTCTTCTTCTGTCTGATGTAGGATATGTTTACGAATCCAATCGATAGAATAATATTTACCAATATGTTCATTCATATCTCTTAGAAGATTCATTCTTTCTGAAAGAATTTCACTGTTCTTGAGTTCAGTAAAGTACGAATCTCTTGCATAATCAAACTTGATATCATCCATAATCTTGAGCCAATCTTCTTCTTTCATAATTCCTTTAAGAACTAATTGGACTCTCATTGCTTGCAAGAAAAGTTCTGAGAACTTTTGTCTTTGTTTATCGATAAACTTAAAGAACTTAAGTTCATCTCTATTGATTTCAGAAGAGCGACCCATATTAAATCCGTTATCAGATTCGAGTCTACTAATCGGTACATTCAATGCACGATATAGTTTCTTCTTGAAGTATTCGACATCTTCCATTTCTCCGAGGTTTTCACCACCAGAAAGAGTGTCGATTTCTGTACCACGACCGCCTTCACGACGAGGTAACCAGAAGTCTTCAAGCATTGACATATGCTTTTTGTCATCACGAATTTCACCAGTGTTTACATCATACACTAGTTTGTTTCTGTAGCGATTCATAATATCACGAAGATATTGTTCCGCCTTATTCTTAGGTAAAGAACCAACATCGATGTAGAAGATACGGCGTTCGGGGGCTCTTGCGATTCTATAAATCACAACCGCATCTTCAATCATTCGAAGTTGGTTCAATGGTTTAATTGCTTTGTGTAAGTTTCCAAAGACTCTCTTTTTGTCTATGTCATACATTCCAGAATGGCAATAGATAATGGAATCAGGATGAATCTTAATTCCTTCTGTTGGTGACTTTGCTCCTGCACCAAGTCTATCGTCGCTGTCTTGCTCTGTATACACAAAGAATTCTTCTACATTAGTAACGACTTTAATTCCATCGTCGTTTGTTTCTTTATCTACTTTTCTAATCTTTCGAATTTGAGTAGAATCAATAGGACGGAGTTCTTTAATTCCTTGCTTTTCTTTCTTCTCATCAATAACAATATGAAAGTAAGTCTTTCCGTCAATGAACCATTTTCTGAAAATCTCATAACCACGAACATTGAAACGCAAGAGTTTTAACAAGTGGTCAAACTCATCTTGCATTTTGTTCTTTACATTATCTGGCAAATCAACATGTTCTAAGTCCATCTGGACAGTTTTCTTGATATCGTCTTGTACGATTGCTTCGTTTACGATATCATCAATGGCTGCATCCACTTCTGCGTGATATGACATTGCTCTGTATTGCTTAATAAGTTCAATGTCATTTCGAATGTTACCGTCAAAGTCAACATACTGACCGAAGAAGTTTCCTGCTTCGATAGTAGTTGCACCATCATCAAAATCGGGAGGAACGAATGAGACAGGTCTACGAATAGTTGATTCTAAACCAACCTTATTCGCATCTTTCTTTCTCCCAATAGTAAATCCAAAAAAATCAACTGGCATAATATATCCTTTTTACTATTGTTTCAACTTATGAGTCGGTGCCTGGGGAAGTCCACCACTGATAAGACATTGTAACAGTAAATTCAGCAAGTGAGTCATTGTTATCAAATGCTACATCAATTGCACCAACAGTCTTAGGCCAGCAACCAACGAATGTATATTCTCTGGCTCGGTTACCTTCTCTGTCTAACCAATAGATTTTCCAATCCATAAAGTTATTGGTACTAATGTCTTTTACACTTGAGACATTGCTTTGGTGTTGCTGGAATTCGCTGTTCCATTGCTCAAACTTCTGTCGAAGGTCATAAGCGGCATCACTGATGATTGTAAGTTCCCAATCGTCGAATGTTCTGTCGCCTGGAATTTTAAAAGTTCTTCCGCGCCAAGGAATAGGAATTTCACCCATGTTTGATGCGGGAATCGATGCTGACTTACATAGAAACTTTAACAGGTCGGCGTCAGTTTGACCACCAATAGAACCTTCTACTTCGAAGAGGTTTGCTCTTGCTCCGCCCATTTTTAGGGCGGTTGATTTAAAATCATTTAGATTGTTTGGCATTGTTATCTCCTTTGGAAGTATTTAGGTGAGGTGAGCGAACCCACCCCACCTAATACTAGATTTTTTTTTAATTACGCCCCTGCGATTTCCTCGAAGTCAACACCAGTTCGTACTGCTACGAAGTTGAGTTGGATGAAGTTGATGGAACGAGCAGGCTTGATGAAGATATCTGCAACGAATTCGTTACGGTCGATTACTTCACCAGTATTGTTGCTCTCGTCGCATACAACACGGAAATCAAAGATACCTCTTCGTCCCTGAACATCTCGTAGGAATGGAGTTACCATATTTACGAAGTTGGAACGAGTGAACTCATCGTTGAATTCGAAGAGTTGGTACTTAGCGGCAGTTGCGATTGCTTTCTCAAGAACGATGAAGAGTCTTCGTACATTGATTCTATCGAATGCACTTGGTTTTCTCTGCATAGTCTTGTCTCCGAAGAGAACTGTACCTTCGCCTGGGAAGGAAACAACTGGGTTAAGGTTATTCTTATACAAGTTGTCTCTGTGTGCCTTGCGTGGGTTGTAAGCAAGTTTAACAATGTTTCGAATCTGTCCACGGTTGAAACCTGCGGGACTCCACCAAGCATCGTTGGTGTTTTCTGTTCTAGCACAGAGTCCTGCAATATCACCGTTAAGTGGAATGTATCGGAACATATCGTTGTATCTGTCGTACTGATACTTCCAACCACTGTCAAATACACCATATGAGGATGACTTGTTAAGTGTGTTGTTGTAGTAGTCAACTGCATTTTGTTGTGCGGTTGTTGCATTTGCAATGTTTACAACATCTTCTCTTCGTGGTGAGAGGAATGCTACACAATCTTTACGAGCATCAACTAGGTCGATGAGTTGTCCACCAACTGTTTCCTCAACTGGTCCACCAAGTAGAAGTGAAACATCTACTGTTTCTGCATCTTGGAATTGGTCATAACCGTTTGTGTATAGTCCTGTCTTGGTGAATGCATCACCATCTGAACCACCAGTCAATCCTGCGTAGAAGTTTCTAACCAATGAACCGAAGGTCATACCTGAGTTTGGTGTATCCCCTGCGGCAGTACCACCTTCAATGTTAACGAATGTGTCTCCCCATTCTCTGGCGGCTGCACCACCAGATACACCTTGAAGTGTATCAAGAGTATCAGGATGGTCACCCCACCAGATGTACTTGGAAGTTTCGTTGATAACATTTACATAGTAGTTACCAGTACCATCAAACTTCTTGGCATCTTGTGCTTTCGAAGCGATGAATGATTCAAGAACTGTTCCTTTTGCTCCACTGAAAAGTCCACCTTCGTCAATGACTGCAATTTGAACTTCATCGTTGTAAGCACCAAATTTCTCTGCATCTGTTGATGTTTCAGGGAATCGGCTAAAGTTACCATTGTATGCCCAGTTTACGGTTGCTGTACAACCATCACAGGCATCAATTGAACTAATTGTTTTGTCTAAGAGAATGTGAGTGTAGGATGCTTCTTCCAATTTGTGGTTAGCAGTTGTACCTTCACCAGTAACACCTACTAGGGCACCACCACTGAAACCTGTAACGATGTATGTTCTGTCAGCACCACCAAGTAAAATGTGGTCACCGACTGCAACTTCACCTCGAATGTGGTCGGTGGAGGCTCCAGAACCATTACTAGCACTCATACCACCAGTCATACTAGAACCGATATGAAGATATCTTGTATCTACAGTTGCGGTGATACCGTCACTTGCATTACTAGTAATTTGGATTTGAGGTTTATCTGAAACAGAAACTTTAAGTGAGTTACCTAGAGCGCCAGGATACTTTGCTGCCCACCAAATTTGGTCAGCACCCGAAAGTCCTGTTGAAAGAACGCCAGGGTTTGTACCACCTGCAACATGATTTAGGTAGTAATCATCTTCGTTCTTAATTAGTTTCTTGGCAGGTCCACCTACTGTATAGTCATCACCTCTGAGTCCTGTGCCTGGAGCCATAGCACTCCCTGCTGTCGAAGGAATTGCTCGAACTACTTGGAGAGCATTGGTGTATCCTAAGAAGTTAGCGGCTGTCCAGAAATATTCTGCTGTGTTGTTGTCAGGCTTACCGAATAAACTTACTAGATTGTCTTCACTGTCAACAAGGACTCGTTCTTCACAAGGTCCCCATTGGAAGTATCCTGCGATACCACCAACAGTTGTTGCAACAGCAGGAACAATATTAGTAAGGTCTTTCTCGGTTACATTCACGCCTGGGCTGATTTGAAATGGCATTGAATCTCTCCTTTATTTCTATTAAAATACTAAGCAATTTGCTTTTTTGTGGTTTTTCTTCATCTTATGTATAATTTTGATGGATTACATCCAACCGCCACTTTCTTCGTCTTGAACAGTCCATATTTCCCCACTATTATCTTGAAAGGTTTGAATGTTACTATTCAGACCATCTTCTATGAAACCAAATGGAGTCATATCGTCTTCAATTTGTTTCATCTTATCTTCGTAAAGGTCTTTACGAATATCTAAATTTGTCAATTCTTTAAAATATGATTGAGTAGTCAACCAACCAAACAGCACCAAAGTCATCACTAAATCATCGTGATGACCAGTTTCTGCTTGATATGATTTCTTCTTGGAGATGAAAGATACAAATTCCTTAATTGTTTCGAAATCTTCGATAATTAATTTATTTTCTTCAATCATACTCTTCAGAAGGGAACAACCAACTCGTTTTACTGCTTCGGTGGTTCGAATTCCATATTGGCTTTGTCCAGTACCAAACCCACCATCTAGAGTTTGTCCTTTTCTGCCACGAACGGTGGTAACCAGAAGACCATCATATTCCATTTCGGTGTGCAGAACATCTGCAACTTGACCACCAATATCATTAAGTTCTACTAAAATATGGCAGTTGTTATATTGTCTTGCCGCTGAGTAAATGGCATTTGGGTAAACCAAGGGTGACATTTGATTGTTTCGGAACTTCGCAACTAATCGATATGGCATCTCTGTAATATCTACAATCGTGAATGCGTGATAGTCGAGTCCCTGTCCACGGGAAACATCCACACACATTACATAAGTGTGGTCTTCTTCTGGTTCTTTGAGAACATCGAATCCTTCATCATTCGAAAACACTGGGTCAATATAAGTCAATTCTTTAAGTTTTTTCGCCTCAATGAGAGTATTAACGCTACCAACAAAATCGCACTCAAATTCTGTTCGGAATTGTTGCTCGGATGTATTGGCAATTGTTTCCTGCTTCCACTTCTCATCTCTGCCTGGAACTTGTGACCAGTGAACTTCGATTGGAACATAGGAACTTCTGCCATTTGAAGCATCTGTCCAGAATTTATAGAAAAGGTTCATACCGTGTGGTGTAGAAACCATCATAACTTTGGTTGTCTTACCTGAAGTAATGGTAGGATAAACCGAACTGAAGAATTCGTCAGCCACTTCAGGAGGAACGAATGCAAATTCGTCAAGAAAGATTAGGTTGAAAGAACTACCACGAAT
>CEUX01008480.1_pt1 | contig 26367 bp, 26 predicted proteins | sample 531361 | NCBI WGS metagenome assembly CEUX01 (sample SAMEA2622736, study PRJEB7988) | marine metagenome | isolation source: saline water (ENVO:00002010), including
GAAAAACTCATGGAAGACATTGAGTTCTACAGGATGTGTCTACCCAGCAGACAAACAGCAGAAAAAGAATCGCTGAGAGCACTAAAAAGGGGGATGTATTTCAACAAGGAGATGATGAAGGGGCAAGTCATAACCGAAGACGATCTGTACTTCTGCATGCCCGTCAACGCAGACATGGCCGAGGGCTTTCATTACGACGCTTCTAGCATTTACGACGTGGTTGGTAAATCGGTCGCGGGACAGATTCCGAAAGATTCCCCAGTAAGCTCTAATATTTTACTTCCCTGTGAGCTAGAAGGAGCGCTAAAAATGTACAAGCTCAAAATATCCTCTTTACTGCAAGAAGCTAAGATTAGTCACACCAATGAAGAACTAGAGATTTCTGCTCATTTTGGTTTGAAAAATTTTCACAAAACTGGTTGTGCTATCATCAACAGAATAAATAGAGAATACTGCAAAAAGCTAATTATTGTGCTGCCAAACCAAAGCCACCCAACTCACAGACACATACAAAAAGAAGAGTGTTTTGAGTTACTGCATGGAGACTGTACTGTTATGCTGGGCAACAAGGAAATAAAACTTAAACAAGGCAAACCCGTGTTAGTCCCCAGAAGAGTTAATCATTCTTTTAGAAGTGATCAAGGGTGCGTTATTGAAGAGGTCTCAACAACACACATTAAAGGAGACTCTATTTACGACGACCCAAACATCAACAAGCTTCCGCTCGAGCGTAGAAAGATTTTAACTAGGTTTGATTAAGAGAGATAAAGTTGTATTAAAAATTAGTGACCCCCATCCTGAATCTAATCACAGCATGGAGGGCGCCTATACTTTTTGTCAATGGGCTAACTACGCGACCTTAGTCCAAGACCCAGTAACCAAAATCATTAGATTATATTACAGCGCCGCCGAAACCTTAGATAAGTTTCAGAGTATCTGTCCGGATACTTGGTATAGTGAAAGCGAAGACGGAGAAACGTTTACCAAACCAAAAAAAATTTTAAGCTTACACGGCGCATCGTCCAACTTCGCTCCCTTTATTGACCCCTTGGATCAAGAGTACCCATACAAGGCGGTAGGTGGACAACACTTAAGGCGAGACCACCACGAAAAAAGCGGTTGCCTTTCTGGCTCATATGTTAATGTTTTAGGTGTAGACTATGCGGGTGAGGACGATTACCACACCTGCTTCGGGGCTGGTCTATACCTGTTTAAATCAAAAGATGGTAAAACTTGGAAGAGTAGAGTTGCCCCCATACTTAATGGCCTGCATCAAGGACAAAGAGATGGGCTTAGGGGCATATCAGAATTCGACAGCGCTCTATCAGTAGTTTATGACTATGTTAATAAAGTTTATTATTTATATACAAGATTAAATATACAAGGCGGAGCTAGATACATACAGTACTGTACTTCATCAGACCTGAAAAGCTGGTCGCCGTTCCAGCCACTAAAGGTCGACAACTTTAAATTCAACACTAGCAAGCATAATTTTTACTACCCCCACTTTTTCAATTTTAATGATAGAATTATGGGGTATACTGCTTTCTACGAAGAGGGGAATCACGAGCAAGAAGACGCGGGGCTGTACTTGATGCGCCTAAATGAAAACGCGCTCGCTAATAGACAGCTTGGAAACTGGGTACTATCCGAAAAGATCAAGAGCACTGGGTTCTACAACGCAGAGCCTCACGGACCTAAGTCCAGTAGATTCAAAAACGAAGATCATACGGTAAACGGACTAGTTAAAATAAACGACAAATACTACATCTACTTACATGAAAATTATTACAACTACCACTCAGACAAAGGCGGCTACATAGTAAGGTACGAAATCGATGGCTCATATATTTAAACATCCAAGGGAAGGAAGCAAAGGTATACTAGTATTTACCCACAAAGAAATAGGCAAAGCCGAAACACGGGCCCATAGTTTAAGAGAAAAGTACTACCTAGGAATCCATTACGGATCAGCAGCAAACCTCTACACGCACTCACAACCTTGGCAAGACTTTTGCATGGGTGCAAAAAGCACAGTATCATTTGGTAACGCGGAGCCCTTTAGGATACCGTTTAACAGCAGGGGTTTTACTCCAGAATATTTCACAGAAAAGAAGCAAACCACCAAATACTGGGACATAATTAACGTATCACGAAACGCGAACGTTAAAAAGCTGCCCGAGTTCCTAAACGCAATCAGGAAACTGTACGACCAAGGAAAAATGTATAAAGTTTTATTGGTTGTTCCATCTGCGGATAATGAAAAACCTAACAGTCACTTTACAAATATCGTAGACGTTTACGGCGATATGTTCTCAGAAAAAGAGAGGGAACTATTCACCCTAATGAGACTAAGTAAAGAACTTGGGTTTCTGGGTATCTCGCCAAGAACCATCGCTCATTTTTATAACTCATCTAAAGTTTTTTGCCTTCTCTCTGACGCGGAAGGGGAATCCAGAGTAATACACGAAGCCCTTTTGTGTGGCTTACCAGTAGTGGTTTACGCTGGTCTACTTGGAGGAGGCAGGGACTACCTAGATCAATCTAACTCAGTTCAATTTGGTAGCTATAATGACGTTTATTTAGCCCTAGACGCCGCCGTGCAAGGCTCCGAAGGTGATCTCAAGGTAGACACAGAAAGGCTCTCAGAAGAGCTTAGCGAGCTTAAAACGATACCCAGAGTGAAACAGATGTTCTCACAGCTTTATTCCATCAACAACGAAAAATTTGACAATGAGTTAATAAACACAGATAATTTAAATCTAAGGTTGCCGGGTCATTATTTAAACGTTCCTTGGAACACCCCAGACGGCAACGGAATAACAGCAGACGTAGTAAGCGATGCTCAATTAAAAATACTTATGGACAATTTAGAATTATGAAAAACATAGTATACATAGTAGCTCACCCAGACGATGAGTCCCTGTGGGTTGGCGGAACGATATCCGCGCTGAATAAATCCGAACATTACAACATATACGTGTTGTGTTTATGGGGGTTACTAGAGGCGCCAGACGAACACAGAGAGGAATCTTTTTATAAAGCAACTGCTGATTGTAAAAAGTCTTATATTTTTGTCAGAGGAAGCAAGCAGGGTGATCACCCAATTGAAGATGGCTTAAAAAAGATGAGCCTTGCGCCATCAGAGGTTGACCTAATTATAACCCACCCACCCTACGGAGACGAGCACCAACATCCACACCACAAAATAGCCTACTACGAATCAAAAAACTGGTCGGACCAGCACGGGGTGCCTGTAGGTAACTTTTCGTTTTTCGCTATGCCGTTTACCTATAAACAAATAGCTCTTCATGCCAAGAGATTAGATGGGTTACATTTACTTAATTTATTTCAAGTAACTAACACCCACGAGAACGAAGAGTACAAGTTTTGGCCAAAGTATTTCATTCAGTTTTTGGTAGACATAGAAAGTAGAAACCAAATGTTAGAAAACTATCACTCCATTGACGCAAGTCAGCATAAAGACGGTTATTTTGGTTGGACTTCTAATTGTGAAGGCTACTACCTCGATGACGCAGGACTGGAGGTCATGAACGACTTGATAGAATCAATGCCTACGCCAACCAACAGCGAAAGTTTATACACTAAATACCACCATGGGATTTGAAGCGCCAGATATAGAACTCTTCCTGAAAATGAGGAAGCTGCTAAAGCAGACGCCTAATGATAGCTGCGCTATACTTGGGGATTGTCATTTTTATTACGGGGACAACCTAGAGCAGTTTAAAAATAGATGTGGTTTTTCGACTGTTGAGACCTTTGACATAAACGGAAATCCAACGCACAAGTTAAACCTACAAGAACCCATACCCAAGGATTTTCACGGTAAATATGATTGGGTTGTTGACGCTGGAACTCTATATTGCTGCTTTGACGTATCAGCGGTCTTAAAAAACATGATGCTTATGTTGTCGGACAGTGGAACAGTGTTTCATACGTCAAACTTAGTGGGTCATTTTGGTAGAGGGTTTTATGCGTTTAGCCCTTCTTTTTTTAACGAATTTTATGAAGCTAATGGTTTTCAAAACAGAACGTGTTTTTACAGAACAAAAACCTCTGGCGGACCTTGGCGAATAATACCCACTGATCATAACTACCTGACCTCTGCCTCTGGAGACTCTTTAGAGTTTCAAGATAGTTCTTGCGTATATAAAGACATGATACCCTGCGAAAGCCTCATAGGGTACGCGGCTAGACGGAGTCACAGAAAAGAATTTACGAGACCAATACCAGAACATTATTGTAGGAGTAACGGAAAATGAAAGAGGACTGGAAATACCAAAAGATTTACAAACTACAGACCTCCGTGGGTAAAAGGGAAGTGCTCAAGCAAGAGTCGGTAACCGCCGCAGGAGGGTCCGATGCAGCCGCGAAGAAAGTCAAACAGTATGGCCACGGAAACACAGGGAAAGCCTTTATCACGCCAGTTCTAGACCTAAACCCCAAAAGCTTACTAGATGTAGGGTGTGGATATAACCAATTTTGTCATGATCTAGTTCGGGCCCGCACTCGACCCGTACCAGAAGATGACGTATGGCAGAGCCACCTAAACGCTAGAATGAAAAGTGGTGAGTTTAATGACGAAGGGCTTCCAGAAATTAACATATTTGCGGTTGGGGTAGATTGCGCTTGCCCCGGTGCGGACGTTATAGCCTCGGCAGCAGACTTACCCTTCTGCGATAATAGTTTTGAAATGATTACTAGTTTCGACTGCATGGAGCACATTGCGGAAGAAGAAATAGAAGAAGTGATCAATGAGCTTTACAGAGTATCTAGCAGACACGTTTTCTTACAGATAGATCTGGCTGACCACGGAACTAAAATAGACGGTGAGACTCTACATGTAACCTTAAAAGAAAGGGATTGGTGGAACGAGATGATAGAGAAGAAATTCAAAATTGAAATTACTCATGAATTTTATACATCGAAACATCCCGGCGCGATTAGTAACCTCGACGGTAAAGCAGCTGCTCGGATTGTCCATAAATCCACCGAAGACTTACACGTAGTAAAAGGAATAAAAAAATGATAGATTTAAACTTAAACGATACGGACACACTTTTTAGAAAATTCATGAAAGACGGCGTTGCTGTCGTTGAAGACTTCTTTTACTCTAGCGAGGTGACAAGAATTAAAGACGAGCTAATGCCGCACTACGAAAAGATGCAAGACGGAGACATGCATGTTTACGGTGGCAAAACTCAAGAACAAGGTTACTCTTTCGGCAAACTCCTAAGGATTACAGATAAGGGCTTCCCAGACTTTAAGGCTCTGAATTCTACTTTTAATCAAAGATGGTTTAAGGACTTTACTGACAGATTCTTTGGAATCCCGAACGTCAAAAATCTACAAACTTTTTGCACATGGGAATATCTTACCCCCGAAAAAGCCCAAGGAGCCACCCGCAACTCCCATCCACACGTGGACCCATATTTTGCCCTTAAGTATTTTATTTATCTAACAGACACTAGAAAAGAAAACGGAGCCTTTAAAGTAATTAAGGGCTCACATATAGACGGTGGAAACTATAGAATGAGCCAATCCCTAGAGCACCTTACGAAAGACGGATATAAGCTATCGGAAAGCGGCCTTGATTTTTCAGAATCTCAAATGGAATACGTTGAAGCAAACGCAGGGGCGTTGGTGGTGGTAAACACGGACATGATCCACGCCGGTGGCGTTATAAGAGAAGAGGGTCTTGAAAGAATGACCGTAATGAACCACAACAGAAAATATTAAAATGAATTACAACGAAGACGAACAAACGATTAGAAACTCGCAAGCAACTAAACAAGGCGGCAGACCACCCACGCCATCAGAATATCTTGGTAGACGATTATTAGTTTGTCAAGTTTACGGTAGCGAGTCGTTACTAGAAGGAAAAAGAGTAGCGGTAGTAGGAAACTCCGGGAAACTGCTAAATCAGCATCACGGAGACATAATCGACTCACATGACGCGGTCATAAGATTTAATTGGGCTCCGACAGAAGGCTACGAAAAACATGTTGGCTCCAAAACGACAATCAGACTCACAAACACCCACTTTTTAGCTGCGGAAATGCGTCCAGATTTTCATGAGCAAATGAAATCTAATTACTCCAACTGGGACAAAGACTTCTATTTTAATTTAGAAAATCAAACCTTAGTCTTAAAAAGAATGTCTCAATACGTTAACTCGCCAGAACAGGACGCACAAATTATACTCCGACTGGAAAGCAAGGGTAACAAAGTTGATTGTTTCGATAATAGATTCTGCATGTACGTAGAAGCTGCGCTCCCCAAGGCGGCGAGCATGGGTATGCTTGGCATAGCTATGTGCGTAGCGAATAGACAAGACGGCGGTGGAGCCAAAGAAATCAATTGTTTTGGGTTTAATTTCTATGAAGAAGCTGAAAAGGACCGGCATTATTACGACACCATGACGCAAACAAAGGAAGAGCAAGCTGGTAGTCATAATTTTAATTTTGAGAAAATGGTTTTTAAAACTCTCGAAAAGGAAGGTATAATAAATATTCATGAGTAAAAAAGTAATCGTAACAGGGGTGCTAGGTCAGGATGGCGCCAACATGGTTGAGTTTCTGCTAAAACAGTCACAAAAGTATAAGATTTACGGTATGATGAGAAGAACCGCTAATCCTAATTTTATTAATGTCGAGTCGTTCAAAGATCACCCTGATTTTGAATTCGTGTGTGGAGACCTAGCGGACGAAGTTAGCCTTAACAATTTAGTGAAGGACATTCAACCAGATTATCTCATTAATTTTGCCGCTAACTCATTTGTTGGGGTTAGTTGGGACATGCCAATCCAAGTTTTCGACACAAATGCTTTAGGCGTAATTAGGTGTTTAGAAGCAATTAGAAAATTTAAGCCAGACTGTAAGTTTTACAGCGCCGGTAGCAGCGAAGAGTTTGGCGATGTAGATTTCTGTCCGCAAACCATGGCGCACCCAGTCAAGCCGAGAAGCCCATACGGCGCCTCCAAGGCCGCAGCAAGACATATTATCAAAGTGTATAGAGAGTCCTATGGTCTATACGCTGTACACGGTATTCTCTTTAATCACGAGGGAACAAAGAGAGGTGAAGAGTTCGTGACTAGAAAAATATCTAAGGGCGTAGCAAAAATCTATAATCAAATATACAACGTAAACAATTCCAGATATGGCCATCAGTATAAATATGAGACGATAGAGCTTGGTAACGTTTACTCGAAAAGAGATTGGAGCGATAGCGAAGATTTCGTGGAAGGAGTATGGTTGATGCTTAACCAAGTTAACCCAAAAGACTACATTTTGTCTAGCGGCGAGACCCACACGATCAAAGAGTTTGTGACCAAAGCTTTTAACGCTGCCGGAATCAAGGGTAATTGGCACGAAGAACAAGGGGTACCACAATCAGCCAGATATATAATGCAAACGCATCACACCGGTGCGCCGCCATTGGTAGTAGTTAACCCAAAATTCTTCAGACCAGCAGAAGTCGAGGTGCTTATGGGCGATTCTTCAGAAGTTAGACAAGAATTAGGTTGGGAACCAAAGATTTCATTTGACATGCTAGTGGAAAAGATGGTAAAATACGATATTGAAAAAGACCGTAAACATAGATTTCCAGCGAGCGAAATACTTGATCCTGAACTTATGTAAGGATGTCAAGAATATTAGTTGGCCTAAAGAAGTTAAAATAGCAAAGCAATTACTTAAAAAACACCCAGACTTTGACTCTTGGGCGAAAATAAGTATGGGTGAAAAACCAGTCTCCTTGTCGTGGTTCCTGACTGACGAGGGTAAACAATTCATAAGTATCGCCGAAAAGAAGCGAGACCTTGACTTAGACACTAAGAAGACTTATTCTATAGAAGAGGATAAAATTGGTGAAGATAAGAAGATAACCAAAAAACCTAAAACTATTAAAGATTTCCTAAACGAAGATCATGCCTAAGAAAGCCGCACCAGAATCAGTAAACGACCAAGTCCTAAGTTTTTTAAAACAACACAAGGATGAACACCTCAACTTTAAAGAAGAGGTCTTTTATCGAGTGTCCACAGGGAGTTTAATACTAGACATTGAAACAGGCGGAGGGTTAACCCCGGGACTACATCGTTTTTGTGGTGTTAACGAAGGAGGTAAAACCTCCGAAGCTTTTGAAGTAATGAGAAACTTTCTCTCCTCAGTAGAAAACTCAAGGGGGTTTTATATTAAGGCGGAGGGAAGACTCAGCCCAGAGATGAAAGAGCGATCTGGTATAGACTTTGTTACAGACCCAAACGCGTGGGAAGATGGCTCCTGTTTTGTCTTAGAGTCTAATATTTACGAAACTGTTTTTAAGGCTATGAAAATGCTGGTAAGCGAAAACGGGGAAGCCAAAAGATACTGTTTCATTGTAGACTCCGTAGACGGCTTGATCCCCAAGGCAGACCTAGAGAAAGACTTTGGCGAAGCACACAAGGTCGCAGGTGGAGCGCTAATAGCCTCTAAAATAATGCAACGAATTTCTTTGGATATGGTTAAAGACGGACACATGATGATTTTAGTCAGTCAGGTTAGGTCAGATATCCAACTAGACCCCTACTCAAAAAAGACAGTAAAGGTAGCGTCTGCTTCAGGCGGTCATGCGCTGTTGCACTACGCTAACTTTATCTTTGAATTTCAACAAAAGTATAAAGGCGATCTTATTTTTGAAAATCCAAGCGACAACAAAATAGATTATAAGACTAATCGTCCGCTCGGCAGGTGGTCAAAAGTCGCCATAATGAAGTCCTCAAATGAGAGCACCGACTTAGTTATCCCCTACCCTATTAAATATGGCAGAACAAACGGCACCAGTATTTGGAAAGAGTACGAAATAATGGATATGATGCAACGGAACGGTTTGCTTGGGAAAGCTGGCGCGTGGATTACGGTAGACAAATCTACAATAGAAGAGCTTAAAGAGGCGGGCATCGAATGCCCAGAAAAATTCCAAGGAAGAAAAGCTTTTTTTGACTTTATTGACGGTAATGATAAATTTGTTGACTATTGGTACGACAGGTTTACTAAAGCATTTATATAATTTAGTGTAAATATATTTATGGGGGCGTACTGGATTCGATTTAGAACCTTACGCCAAATTGCAAGCAGAGGATGATAGTGGGCCTCTTTAATCACCTATCTCGGTTTCAACTGCCAAAAATGAAGTTGATATGGCTCCTTCCCTAGCCGAAGCTGACGCGATTCTCGCTAAGTTTGGCTGGACCGAAGAGGCCGCTGTAGCCGCGTGAGCTACCCGTCCTACTCTGGATGCTCGTTAAGGAGCTAGGGCGTCGACAGCGAGCAAAACACTGGTTGAGTCTGGTTGAGTCTCCAGTTGCTTAAAAAAAGATAGACCAAACCTTACGTGAAGTAGTCGGTCACAGACACGTATTGCATTAGACCGACTAAGCTTGTAGTATATTTGAGCCGATGGCTTTAAAGACGCGGGTTCGACTCCCGCCGCCTCCACCAATTTAAAGTGAGACTATATAACGTACATGGCAGGTTAGTGAACAAGAGTGTATCAAAATATTTGATAGACTGGGACGGCAAATGCCGATCTAAATTCCAACTTGAAGTCAAGCAGTTTTTTAAAGAATATTGGAAATACCAAATCTGTTACGAAGAGTTTCCAGTTTACGGAACTAGGATGAAAGTAGACATTGTCAACGCCACGAAGAAGATAGCGGTGGAAGTAAACGGGGACCAGCACTCTTCATATAATAAATTTTTTCACGGTGGTTCTAGAGCTAATTATCTTAAATCTATTAAAAGAGATTGGAAAAAGACCGAGTGGCTAGAGAAGAACGATTTTCAGCTAATTGAAATATATCCAAAAGATTTAAATAAATTATCGCCAGAATATATTGAAAAGAAGTGTTCCGTGAGTATAATATAGTGTAAATTAAGGTGACTAATATGGACGATTATAAGCAATACAGTGATGGTTTTAGGAGCGAAGACGCCGAACCCAAAAAGAAAAACGAGGAAGTAGACATGGATTTTATGGTTGATGTGCCAGACATCCCAATGCCTCCAGAAGAAGACGAGGTCGCGAACCTAATTGAAGACGAGTTCGATGCGGCTTTTAATTTTGCCATTGTTGGCGTTGGTCAAGGTGGCTCCCGACTAGCAGAAACATTTTACAATTTAGGCTACAGAAGGGTTTGTGTCATAAACACGGCCCCTCAAGATTTGGCTTCAATTAAGATGCCTGACTCGAACAAGCTTCTTATTGGCGGTAAAGGAGCGGGTAAAGACCCGTCTAAAGCGGAAGCTATCTTCAGGGAGAGAAGAGAGGATATCCATGATTTCTTAAAAAATAATTTTGGCGGCAACTACGATCGCGTACTTGTTTGCGTCGGCACTGGTGGTGGCACCGGTGCTGGAGGAGCAACAGTTGTTGTTGAGGTGGCTCACGACCTAAGCGAGTCACTAGGCGTTGAAAAAAGAGGGGAACCCTCAAGAGTTGGCGCTGTGCTAGCTTTGCCCACCAACGCGGAAGGAGCTAGGGTCGCCAAGAACTCTAAGGACACCTTGGATAAAATCATAGATCTTAAAAAGATGGGAGCACTAACTCCCCTTATCATTCTCGACAACGAAAAGATTAGACAAATGTACCCAAATCTTTCGGTCGGTAAATTTTGGGGACACTCAAATATAAGTATTTGCTCACTGTTCCATTTGTTCAACAGAATTTCAAGTCAAGACTCGGAGTATACCTCCTTCGACAAAGCCGACTTAGACACCGTTTTAAGCTCAGGAATCATCACGTTTGGAGCAACTCCACTGAGAAGCTGGAATCAACCCACGGACATTAGTCACGCGATTAGAGATAACCTGCGCAAAAACATTCTCGCTTCTGTTAGCCCAGAGTCGGGAGACGTAGCGGCCTGTATCGTAATTGGTAATGAAGAAATTTTAAACGAAATTTCTCAAGAAAGCCTTGAATATGGGTTCGAGCAACTGACCAGAATACTAGGCAAAGAGTCTATGGTTCATCGAGGAATCTATAAGGGCAATAAGCCAAACCTAGTTGTATACACGGCTATTGGTGGGCTAGCAAACCCACAGTAGATAGGTCTTGACGCTAATAAGAGTTAGTGGTAAGATAGGGTATGTCGATATACTCATACCCACTCGAACGGCACGTATTAGCCGGAGTAATAAAAAATCCAAAAATTTTTCCCGACGTAGATAGGTTTATAAGCGAGAAAGATTTCTATTCAGATGTTCACAGCACAATATACTCTGTTGTGAGAGATACTCTAGTCAATGGAGAAAAGATTGACAAAATTCTAGTAGCAAATAAAATCAAAAACCTAGGCATATCTTTTAAAGACGATATTAATATTTTTGATTACGTTGATAATATCTGCTTCAATTCAGCAACCCCGAAGGCAGCGTATAAAGCCGCTCAAGAACTCTGCAAAACCAGAATACGCAGGGAAATACATGAAACCCTTACAAAAGCGCAAACATTTGTAAAAAGCTGTGGCGAGCAAAACTTAGACGAAATTATCTCCCATTTAGATTCACTGTACGGAGACAAAATATCTTCTTACGATTTTGAAGATGAGCCAGTAAACTTGTTTGCGGACATGGAGGAGATAGTGGAGGAAAGAGGCAACTCCCCAAGCGATAATAATGGGTTGGTTACTCCTTATCCAGAATTTAATAACATGTTCGGCGGTCTTAGAGGCGGCAACCTGTACGCCTTTGCCTCAAGACCCGCGCAAGGCAAAAGCACGCTACTCAACGACCTTTGTTTTCGTAGCTCTCAACTTAATGATTGCAGAGCACTAATCCTAGATACGGAAATGACGACACTTGACGTTCAGTTTCGGATGGTTGCGTCTATGACCGGAGTACCGGTTTGGTACTTAGAAAGCGGAAACTGGCGCAAGAATGAAGATATGGTGGTAAAAGTTAGAGATGCTTGGCCAAAAGTCAAGTCTATGACTTATGATCACTACCATGTAGCCAGCAAAAATATTGATCAGATTTGTTCAATAATTAGAAGATGGTATTTCTCAAAAGTTGGTCGCGGAAATCAATGTATAATAGCTTACGATTACATAAAGTTGACCGGAGAAAAAGTTGGTCACAACTGGGCCGAGCACCAAGCTATCGGCGAGAAAATTGATAAACTTAAGAGAATCTCTGAAGAAATAAACGCACCACTACTGACAGCGATGCAACTTAACAGACAAGGAGAAAGCCATAACAGGTCTTCGGGAGACATCACAGACGATAGCTCAGTGATTTCCTTATCAGATAGACTGCAGTGGTACGCGTCTTTTGTTGGTATTTTTAGGCGCAAAACCATTGACGAAATAGCCTTAGACACACCAGCGTTTGGTACACATAAGTTAATCCCAACGAAAACTAGGTTCCAAGGAAGAGACGCAGCGGGACACCAAGACATCATCCGTAGGCCAATGGAAGACGGTAAGGAAAAGTACGTTATGAATTATTTGAACTTTTCTGTAGAAAACTTTCAGGTCAGGGAAATGGGCTCGCTAAGGCATATCATAGAAGAGCAGCGTAACGCGCCACCTGACGACCCTAACAATAACGATGGTGAAATTTCTCTAAACGAAGAACTACTGGATTAAATGGAGAGCACCTTTAAAGAAGTGTTGTTAGAGATTGGATACTCTAACATTATAGACAACGGTAGAGAGTTACGCACTCGGCCGATCTATCGTGATTCCAGCAACTACACTTCCCTGTCTATAGATAAAAAAACAGGGCACTTTAAAGATTTTGGCGGAGATATACGCGGCTCGTTTGAAGAGTTAGTTAAATTATCTCTAGGCTTAAAAACAGTAGGGGAAGCTCAAAAATGGCTATCTGGTAAATATGTTTTCGCAACAGTCAAAGCTGAGAAGCCCAAAATCAAACAACCCAGAAAGCTTAACTTAGAAGACCTGCAAACCATAGAGAACGACCATTCTTATTGGTTAGATAGAGGCGTCTCCGTTGAGACATTAGAGGTATTCCAAGGCGGCGTAATGAAAGAAGGTCGCTTTAAAAATAGATACGTTTTTCCAATCTTTAATCACAAAAAAGAATTAGTTGGTATATCAGGAAGAGACCTCCAGACGTCCCCTAACTCAATGCGACCAAAGTGGAAACATATTGGCGATAAATCGAAGTGGAAATACCCATTACAAATTAATTCTTCTTTGATTTTTGATAGCAAAGAGGTTATTATAATAGAAAGTATAGGAGACGCGCTTGCCCTGTGGGACTGCGGTTGTAGAAACATGGTGGTTTCTTTCGGTTTAGACATAAGCGTAGAATTATTAAATTTATTTATTAAGTATGATCTAAACAAAATTATCATTTCTTTTAACAATGACTTAGACAACAATGCTGGAAATAGGGCCGCTGAAAAAGCCAAAAAAAAGCTACTGAAATATTTTGACACTAGTCAAATATCAGTAAAGCTGCCCACTAAAAATGATTTCGGAGAAATGAGTAAACCGGAAATAAAAGAATGGTTAAAAAAGACTTAAAATACCTGTCCGCGTCTAGAATTAAAACCTTAGACAGTTGCTCTTGGTTATATTGGTGCAATTACCACCTGCGCCTACCCCAAAGCACCAACACCGGAGCACTGAGGGGCACAATATGTCACTTAGTGCTGGAGCTACTGCTTAAGCCCAAGCATAAAAAACACTATGACGGGATAATGAAAAAAGGGGAAATAGCTGCGTCAAAAGCTATAGACAGATTGGTAAAAAAATTCCTTCTTGAAAACAGAATGCTGGACACTTATGATGGTCCTGACCCTAGATTAGACGAAGATCATTACGCTCTTTGCGATAGCATGATTTTAGTTGGATTAAAGCAAGATTTTTTTGGTGAGGGCGGAAGTCAGCCATCAGCAGAATACGAATTCGTTATAGAAAACGATGAACCTAACTATAATATGCGTGGGTTTATAGATAAAACCGTTAAGTATCAAAAAGAATCAGAGCTTGTAATATCGGATTATAAAACTAGTAAGGCCAAATTCCAAGGCAAGGACTTAGAAACGAATGTCCAAGCTATGATGTACAGCTTGGTCGCAAAGAAACTCTGGCCTAAGCTAAAACCCATTGTCCGATTTATATTTCTTAAATTTCCTCGGCAACCCATACAAGAACTAAGGTTTGATGAAGAAACCCTTAATGGTTTCGAAAGGTATCTAGAGACTGTATTTGACCAAGTTAATAATTTTGACGAGGAGCAAGCCGTATCGAACTTCGCTTACGATAAACCTAAACCAAAAAAAGGCTTTGGCGGTCCGTTGATGTGCGGGTTCGCGCAAAAACCGGGGCAACTCAAAAAAGACGGCACACTCATGTGGCATTGCCCGTATAAATTCGCGTTCGATTATTACGCCCTTGTAGACGACGAAACTGGAGAAGTCGCCAAGAGTGCGCTAGAGGAAGGTGTTCTCTCGGAAAAGGAAGGCTATTCTCTCAAAGTATTATTTTACGAAGGTTGTCCAAAGTTTAATAACAAAGCCAGTCAAGCCGACAAAGACGATTTTTTAGATTGACACTTAACAGAAATTAGGTTAAGATTATTCTTAATGCAAGGCGTTTTACCAATTTTTAAATCCCACTACTCTATTGGCAGAAGCATTCTCACGTTAGAGAACCCAGAGGACACCAAACAAAACGGCCCTGACTCTATCGTAGATATAGCAAGCCAAGCTGGCTTAAAAAAAATATTTCTTGTAGAAGATAGTATGGCTGGCTTTTTGGAAGCGTACACAAATTGTAAGTCTGTCGGTATGGATTTGGTATTTGGGCTACGAATCACCCTCTGTAAAGACATGACAGAAAAAAACGAAGAGAGCCGACAACTGTCTTCCAAATATATAATTTTTGCTAGAAATACCAAGGGGTACAATAAGCTTATTAAAATTTATTCATCTGCTGCTAAAGATGGTTTTTATTATGAGCCTCGCACGGATTTTGCCTCTTTGAAAAAGATATGGAACGATAAAGACCTTATGCTGGTCGCACCGTTTTATGATTCTTTTATATATAAAAATGTTTTCACAGCCAGTTTTTGCGTGCCTGAGTTAGACTTTACGACTCCTATCTTTTTTTTAGAGGACAACCTATTGCCGTTTGATTCTCTTTTGAAAGAATCTGTTTCGGCTTTCTGTGCGGATAAATACCCCACTATGAGGGTCAAAAGCATTTTTTACAAAAATCGTAAAGATTTTAAATCGTATCTCACTTTCAGATGCATAAACAACAGAAGCAAGTTAGACAAACCAGAGTTATCACACATGTGTAGTGACGAATTTTGCTTTGAAAGCTGGATGGAGACTCAATCATGATGGATATATCACGAAAAATAGACCCATCTACTATAGGTTTTAGATTTACGGGCAAAGGGGTTTGCTTTAGTGATTCAAACAGAGTACTTGACAAATTATCTAAACTGACCAAGGGTCAATTTGCGGTATATAGAAAAGGACACCCTAGGCTACCACTTATGCCGTTCGTAAAAAATTTAAAAACAGGTAATATAGCTAAGGTAACAGGCACAAAAAATCAATACCCTTATGTGTCCGTAGGCGGAGTACACGTAGCTATGCACAGATTGGTAGCGTTATGTTTTATCCCTAATGTAGAGCCGGCTCTAAAATACATAGTTGATCACCGCAACAAAACCGATGAATTAGGGCTCCCAACAAACGCTCATCTTTGTAAATTGATCTTAGATAAATTTGACCTTCGGGGGACGACTGTGGCAGCCACACCTTGGTACTGCGATTGGAGGGCGGAAAACTTAAGTTGGACAACCAACGGGGAAAACAAGAAAAACGTACAGAATAAAGAATCATGGACAAACATTTGCTAAGATACGACAAGAAAAAAACCTTGGTGTTTATTGATTGTGAAACGTTTAATTTATGTTTAAACAAATGCCATAACTTACCTTGGCAAATAGCTATGCTTAAAGTAAACGGCAACAATACTGCAGCGCATAAAGACTACTTAATCAAGTGGGACACTAACCTAAAAATAGGCGCGGAGGCAGCAAGGATTACTAGGTATAGCCAAACCAAGATGGATAAAGAAGGCGTATCCCCAGAAGAAGTTTTTCCTACTATAAAAGACTGGCTGGACAACGCAGACTATATTGTTGGTCACAACGTATTAGGTTTCGATATTTATCTTATAAAAGCATTATACGAATATATGGGAGAAGACTACAGACATTTGACGACTAAAGTTATTGATACTAACTGTATTGCTAGAGGGGTAAAATACGATCTTCCCTATAAAACCGAAGACGATTTTACTTGTTATCAATATAAAATACTCAACACTAGAAGGAAGGGCGTCAAAAGCTCTCTAACGGCGTTAGGGCGAGAGTTTGATATAGATCATGACTACGAGAACCTGCATAACGCACTAGTAGACCTTGAGTTAAACCTTAAGGTTTGGAATAAACTAAAATGGCAAATTGACCTTTAAATTATGGAATCACTAGACTTTGTATATGATTTGGTCGATGGTATGGAGAAGCAAGACATACAGTATTTTGTTTTAGCCATCAGAGAAGGCAAGAAAGAAACCAAGGCCGACGTTTTTTACGACTTGAGAGACGAAGAGTCCATAAGAGTTTTTGAGACGGTAGTAGGAAATATAGACCTTAGGAACCAAGAAGAAGATGAAGACAATTCAGAAGAGTAATTTCGAGAAAAAGTTCAGCAAGCTAGCTTTAGACCTGCATGGAGTCAGGTTACCGTCTTTTGAGATCGACATCAAGGACAAAAGAAAGATTGGCGTAAGCGAAGATATCGACAACACTGAGTTTCTTAAAGCCCTTGCTCGTGCTGGTTTCAAAAAATTAGGTGTTAAAAGCGGCACCGAAGAATTTAAGAAATACGCGGAAAGAGCTAAGTACGAATTAAAAACGCTAGAAGACTTAGGTTTTGTTGATTATATCTTACTGGTTTGGGACGTGCTTAACTTTTGTAAAAAGAATAATATACCCACTGGGCAAGGCCGCGGCTCTGCGGCTGGTAGCTTAATACTATTCTTAATCGGCGTAACCGGCATTGACCCAATTAAGCATAGCTTATATTTTGAGAGATTTATATCCAAAATCCGAGCCAAAAAACAAGTCGTAGATGGAGTAACCTATTTAGATGGCACGCTAATGTGTGATGTGGATATTGATGTTTGTTATTATCGTCGTGGCGAAGTAATGAAGTATCTAGAAGAAAAATTTGTTGGTAAGACTAGCAAGATATTAACACTTAACACCCTAAGTGGCAAGCTGCTAATTAAAGAATGTGGTAAAATTATAGCCGAGAAGCCTGAGACAGAAATGAACGTAGTATCGTCAATGATACCAAAGGTTTTTGGTCAAGTAAAAGACCTAGAGGAAGCTTACGAAGAAGTAGACAACTTCAAAGATTGGTGTGATGAAAACAGAGAGGCTTACGAGATAGCATTGAAGCTCAGGGGGTTAATTAAAAACAAAGGAGTGCATGCATCTGGTATGCTCCTCTCTCATTACGACCTAGAGGACTCTTGCCCTACGGAGCTTGATTCTGGAAAGAATGCGGTATCATCTTTTGACATGAACTGGGTTTCTCTTTTCAACGTAAAACTGGACTTGCTTGGCTTGAGAAGTGTGTCAGTTGTTTATGACGTATGTAAAAGCATAGGTATTGAGCTTGAAGACATTGACGTAGACGACGCTTCCATATATCAACAGCTTCAAGACCTAAAATGCCCACATGGACTTTTTCAAATTGAGGCGGACACCAACTTTAGGGTTTGTCAGAAAGTCAAGCCACGAAACTTAGAGGAACTAAGCGCCGTATTAGCACTAGCTAGACCCGGGGCCTTGGCGTTTGTAGATCAGTACGCAAATTATACAAACAATGATTCCTATGAAGCTATTCACCCATTTTTTGATGACATTTTATCCTCCACAGGTGGAGTTGCTCTTTATCAAGAACAGCTAATGCAGATGGCTCACAAGATTGGGTTCACGCTCGATGAAGCGGAAATATTAAGGCGCATCGTAGGTAAGAAAAAAGTTTCCGAAGTTCGCAAATGGAAAAAGAAGATTAAAGAGAAAATTAAACAAAACAATTTAGAACCGGAAATTGGTGACGTCTTGTGGGGGATTCTGGAAGACTCAGCTAATTACTCGTTTAACAAGTCTCATAGTATTGCCTACGCAGCTTTAGCGGCGATAACCATATACTTGAAATTTAAGTACCCACAGCAATTTTTCCTTTCATTACTCAAAATGACAAGGCATGAGCCAGACCCGATCAGTGAGGTCTCTAAGATTCAGAAAGAGTTTCATAACTTTAACATGAAGCTTCTACCTCCGCACATTATTAAGTCTGATTCAGACTTCTCATTGGAGGACAAAGATATTCGCTTTGGTCTTTTATCTATCAAAGGTATCTCCGAGAAGTCTATCGAAAAAGTTAACGACTTCAGAAATAAATACTCCAACAAATTCGAAATTTTCGAAGCAGCCGGTGAAGCGGGCTTGAGCATCGGTATGCTTTCCGCTTTAATCCAAGCGGGTGCCCTACAAGGCTTTGCTCAGTCTCGAAGTAAAGTGGTGCTAGAGGCCCAGCTATGGAATCTACTAACCAAAAGAGAAAAGAGGTATGTAATCCCACTGGCTGAAGAGTTTAATTACGATTTGGTCAAAATAATGAAACATCTTTGCGAGTTCAAAGATGAGAAAAACAAGGTGGTAATCAAAGAATCTAGGTTTGAAACCATCAAGAAGAAGTATGAACCATATAAAGCTATTTATATGCAAAACAACAAGTCAGAAAGCTTTGCTAATTGGTATTACGAAAATTACCTGCTAGGGTATACCTATGGCAGAACTCTTAAAGATATATTTTCAGAAAAATATATGGGGTTAGATGATATCAGTCAAATAGAAGATCACCCAATAGACTCTAGAATTACAGCGATAGCGACAATAACCGACTGTTACAAAGGCATTTCTAAAAATAAGAACAAATATATCAGGTTCGAACTATCAGACGAAACCGGCAACTTTAGAGCCATGATAGTAAACAATAAGAGAGACAAGACCAAAGTAGAAGACTGCGAGTCGCTAAACAATGGTGTACCACAGAAAGGAAGCATAGTCTTTGTGAGGGGTACGAAAAAAGAAGATATCATATTTGCCGACGTAATAGCAGACCAATCTCAAAAGGTATATACTAAATTGTCAGAGCTTAAAATGAATAAAAGTTCTTGACATACCCCAGAAACAGTGACATAATTAGTTATGGTAGAATTTTATAAGCCTAAAACCAGCGGTAACGGAAGTTCCTGCACCTTCTCGTTCAACCTCAGAGACAAGTGTATGTATACATCCTTGATGAAACAGCATTCTTGGGACAGTCAGGCTAAGAGAGCTAATTTTAAGGGCAACAAAGACAACCCCAAAGCCAAGGCAAACGTCAAGTATAACACGGCGGAAATTGGTGGGTTCATCAACGCTATCGAGAGTAATGAAGAATACAAGGGCTACCATAGTAGCCAAAATCAAATCATTAGATTCAGCTTCGGCCCGTATATCGTCGACGGTGTTCAAAAGGGGTTTACTTATCGGCTACAACGAGAAGCTAAAGACGATTCTACTGACAAAGTCAATTTTCTTATTGGTTTTTACCCGAACGAGCTCCGTTTGATCAAAGAGTATCTCATGTACGTTCTCCACAAGGTGTTTGACGCCTCTCTTTCTGCTCAAAATCGTGAAAATTTAAATTCAAATAACGCTAACAATCTTAACGAAAAAAGCGAAAATTCTTTTGAAGAAAGCTCTTCTGATGACGATGATATATGGTAATATATGTCAGAAAAAAAGAGGAAAATTTTATTTCAAAGCGATTCAGCTTTAGCGAAAACTGGTTTTGGTAGAAACGCTAAGGCTATCTTATCTTATTTATATAATACTGGTAAGTATGAAATCGTTCATTACTGTGGTGGTATAAACTACTCCAACCCAGACCTAACCAGAACACCGTGGAAATCAGTCGGTTGCCTGCCAGACAGCAGAGAAGAGATTGAAAGGCTCAACAGAGACCCCAACTTGGCCAGAATGGCGGCGTACGGTAGTGAGTATATTGATAAAGTAATCAAAGATGAAAAACCTGATGTTTACATAGCCGTACAAGACATATGGGGCGTAGATTTCGCCATCAATAAGCCTTGGTTTTCTAAAATCAACTCTATTATCTGGACTACCCTAGACTCGTTACCTATTTTACCTACGGCGGTAGAAAAGGCTAGTCAAATAAAACACTATTGGATTTGGTCTGACTTTGCAACTAAAGCCCTACACGAACTGGGGCACAAGCACGTCAAAACGGTGCATGGGGCTTTAGATGATACTGAGTTCTATAAGCTCTCTGATTCCAAAAAAGCAGATTTAAGAAAAAGATTTAACATACCATTCGACTCATTCGTGGTCGGCTTCGTGTTTAGAAACCAGCTAAGAAAATCTGTGCCTAATTTATTAGAAGGGTATAAGATGTGGAGAGATAAAAACCCAAACGCGCGCGGCCATCTTCTGCTCCACACTAGTTTTATAGAAGGGTGGAATATTCCTAAGTTAGCGGATGAGTATAAGATTGACAAAAGAGAAATCTTAACTACTTATATATGTAAAAAATGCAAAAACTACGACGTTCGCCCTTACGTAGGCAACGATCAAGAATGCCCTTCTTGCGGCGAAAAGAAAGGGTTAGTAACAACTGGCGTTGGACTTGGGGTAAGCGAAGAGCAGCTTAACGAGGTATACAACCTTATGGATGTTTATTGCCACCCATTTACGAGCGGAGGACAAGAAATACCCATTCAAGAAGCCAAGCTAGCAGAGTTGATTACGTTGGTGACGGACTATAGCTGCGGAGAAGAAATGTGCCAACAGGGAGCAGCGTCTATACCGCTAGAATGGTCAGAATACAGGGAGCATGGAACAGAGTTCAGGAAAGCCTCAACGAAGCCTAACTCTATATTCAAAGGCTTGAGCAAAGTCTACCAAATGAAACCAAAAGAAAGAAAGCGGCGAGGAAAAGAAGCTAGAGAGTGGACTATAAAGAACTTCGCTGTCAAAAATGTAGGGAAATATATAGAAGATTACATTGATGAATTACCCCTGAGCGATTTCGACTTTAAAGATACTGCGCCGAAAGAACTGAAAGACCCAAACGCTGAAATAGGGAATATACCAGACAACTCTGAATGGGTGCTTGCTATGTACCACAAAATTCTAAAAATGCATCAGGTAAACGAGCAGGACGAAGGCTACCTGTATTGGATGCAATCACTTGATGGTGGCATGTCTAGGGAAGAAATAGAGAATTATTTTAGAGATGTTGCCAAAAAAGATAACGAAAAAATAACCAAAGAAGTTCCATTTAAAGACTTGCTAGATAAAGACGACGAAGGCAAAAGAATCTTATATGTTATTCCAGAAAGTATTGGAGACGTTTTTATCTCGACTAGCTTGTTTAAATCCATAAAAGAAACATATCCCGATTACAACCTGTATGTGGCGACCAAACAGGAGTTTATAGACCTCTTAGACGGCAATGAATATGTCCATAAGGCATTACCTTATATTAGTAACATGGATAATCAATTGTGGCTAGAGGGACAAGGAAAACACAAGGGCTTTTTCGAAATAGCATTTTTGCCTTTTGTTAACACCCAAAGAATGCTTACTTATCTACATAACGGGAAAGATAAAATAGCTTATAAAGACTTGAAAACATGCACCTAATTGAATCATACGCAACAAACTGTGGGGTAAAGATAGATAAGCCTTATATCCTAGAAAGATTCTTCCCTCTTAATGTAGAAAAGTATATAACCTTTCAACCTTTTAGTAAGGGAGCCAAATCTTACGATGGCTGGCCAGATGTATTAGAAATTATCGGTCCAGTTTTAGACAAAAAAGGAATCAGAATCGTGCAAATTGGTGCACCGAAAGAGCCCCAGTTACCGTGGACCATGTCTGTAATAGGGCAGACCAACCTAAGTCAAGTCGCGTACTTAATTAACCATAGTATGCTACATTTTGGTGCAGACAGCTTTGCCGTACACATGGCTTCTTCTTACGATAAGAAAATGGTAGCCCTCTATTCGACTTCTTGGATTAACAACTGCGGCCCATATTGGGGAACCAAAAGCAATCAAATCTTACTAGAACCAGACAGAACCGAGCAAAAACCGTCGTTCTCGCTTGAGGAAATCCCCAAAAATATCAACACAATTAAACCGGAAAAAATTGCTCTTTCTATACTATCTCTTTTAGGTATTGAAAGCGATTATAATTATCGAACAATCTATACGGGTAATAATTATTTCCAAAATATGTTAGAGTCCGTACCAGATCAAGTAGTTAACCCGAAAGACTTTGGCGTCCCCAGTATGATAGTTAGGATGGATTATGATTTTAACGAGGACAACCTAGCCAAACAATTATCTGTTTGTCCTTGCATCATCTTGACTAATAAAGCGATTAACCCTCAAATCTTGTTACAGTTTAAGCAGCACGTAGCAGAGGTTATCTATATTATTGAAGAAGATAACGACCCATCTTTCGTTGATTTCTTAGAGAAGAACGCTTTCAAGAAACAACTAATGACTAATTTGTCAGAAGAAGAACTGCGACCCCATAAAATGCCGTATATGGAGTATGGAATAATTGGTATAAGACCAAAACATGACCCAACAAAAATAAAGGAGTTAAAAGATAAAGATATAAATAAACTTTTTTATAAGTCGCACAAATGGACGCTAAGCGGTGGTAAAATTTACACAAATAAAGCTAGTTACCTATCGAACACGGACGGACTTACCAATATGGAGGACGTACATAAGGTCTACCCAGTTGTTGACCACCCATCTTTCTGGGAGGACCTAGATAACTTCACTATTCTGGAAAAAACTAATTGACACAACTAGGAAATCATGTTACCCTAGGGTATATGACAGCTAAAAAGAACACCATCAATCAGCCCCCAAAGCTGCTAGCTCGCAACGATTACGGGCTCCTAGAAGACAAAGACATCTCTTATAAATACAAGGAGAACGGGCTGGTTGATTGGAGGTTAATGATTGACCCAAGTTGGTTATACCCGAACCCATCAAGCGTAGCCTCAGGAAAAGCAAATTATAACACTGATGTATCCACTTTGCAGGACAAAGACCTATGCATTAAGTTATTCGGGCTCAAAGAGCTTGCTCTCATACGGGGTTACACCAACGTTAGTTATAATGTAGTTAAAGCCGCTCAGGATTACGTAGCTGTCTCCTGCGGCATTACATGGGTACCTAATTACGAGTCTGAGAATAAAGAAATATATTTTGAGTCTATCGCTGACGCACACTGGAACAACACCAAGAACTTCGCTAAAAATTTCCTCTCTTCTATCGCGGAAAACAGAGCTTTTGGTAGGTGTGTGCGAGGTTTTTTAGGGATCAATGTTGTCGGTGATTTCGAACTAGGTGAAATAGAAAAAAAGACCGGAGTCATTGGCTTTCAGCAAACTAAGCCTGACGACCTAAACCCCACGGACCCTAGGGCAACACTCCTGAGACTGATGACAGAAAAAAATGTTACGTTGCCAGCGCTAAAAGCGAAGATAGCTAAGGAAAAAATGTTTGACGGCGCAGAATCCGTTGAGTCTTTGGAGGAGATACCTGACAAGGAAGTATTCAAGCTCATCGAAAGGCTTAATAAACTCAAGGCAAAAAAACGCTAACACTTAAGGTGGGGGTTGTCCTTAAAAAAATCTATGCCGACCTTTTTTCCTAGAGCTCGACGATGACTCATTGAGTGCTTGTCTAGATGCTGTAGCATGTCTACGATAACTAGCTGGGGGTTTTGTCTTTCTTTCATGAACTGCAGATACTCATTGTATTCTTCGCTGTCACTTATCATTTGATGAGTTTCTTCTGAGATATCTCCATTTTTGTGGTAAAAGTCATACCCCTTGTTCCCGCTTCCATTAAAGTATCTTTTGCTAAAATTTTTGTAGTACCCTTCTTTTATGTACTCATGGTTAAAATAAGTTTTTAAAAAATGCCTAAAATTTTCATCACTAAACTCTGCAACGTAATCAAGGCGATCGATGTAATCGGGTAACACCCACAGCTTCTTGGCTTTACCTTCTGTATCTGTAATAAAAAATTTAAAAAAATCATCTAGAGAAACTTGATTTATATCTTCCTGTCCAGACATATCAACGATATGTCGCTTAAGCGGGTTGCTTATAATAGGGTTTTCATTACCCTTCTTAGATCTATCTATAGCCCAAAAATACAAAGAGCAAATTAGATCTTTCGGGTTACGCAAAAAACTAAAAGTAAACCACCCCTCATCAAGGAAAGCCTGTAACGACTCGCTATCCCAGCTTATGTGATGATTATGAACGAAGGCCGAGCCATCCTTGTACCCAGCTATTTCAATTAATTCGGGTTTAGTCCAATCTCTTGTTAAGGATCGTTTTCCCTCCGCCCACCAAGAATTATACATCTTACATTTTTCAGACAACACATTAGTTTTAATATAGTTTTGAGTAAAAACCCCCGCGGCCTTGCCGTAATGAACGAAAGCTACTTTATTATTTTTTATTGTCCACGTTTTATTTATGTAATTATATATCTCAAGGTTTGTTTTTTTTACGTACTCCAAGCAGTCAGCGCGATGGACTTCATTTTCGTGCCTCAAGTTTGTGCTCTCAATGTAGTCCGTTAGAAATAAGTGGTTATGTAAACTTTTATGCTTTAACTCCTGATTTAGTCTACCCTCACGCCAAAATCCCACGTTGTGTGACTCATCGAAAGTCTGGGTTTTATATTTTAAAGGTATCCTGTCCATGCACTCTTGCTCAAAAAATATTGAATCAGTTAAATACATGTGCTCCCAGTAATCAGGGAAACTCCGTGAAGAACAAAAAACATAACCCGCATTAAAAAATCCAAAGTCAAAAGCTTTATGCAAACCTTTTGGCGAATAATGATGGGGAGAGAAGGCTAGTTCGCTGCTAAAATTTTCCTGTAAAGAGTCTAAAACGATCATATCTGCATCAAGAAAAAAAGTGTTCTTATGATTTCTCATTGCTTTTTTCATAATATCCATTTTTCTCATTATGACCTCTGGTCTATGAAAGTTATTTATGTTTGAATATAGAGTTTGAAAGTATTTATTTTTTATTTCATCTAGTTTTTCTTTGTCAGCCTGTTTGTAAAAGAATAGGTCTTTATAGCCCTTACTAGAAAGATGAGCCCGAGTAGCAGCATCGCATAATACGTATATGGGTTGTGCATGAAATAGTCTTAAGCTAAATATTAAAACGTCAGCCTCTTCCATAACCTCCTTGGTCGCAACGAAACAGAAGCTCTCTATTTGCTTAGGATTTGAGCAATTTTTTAGGAAAGGTTTTTTTAATGATGAAAAATGATGCTCTATGTGTTCATAACCCAAGCCGCCGTTAACCACATTTTTTAAAACGTTTATATTTTTTGGCTCATACAGCCCTTCAGCTACTTTTCTTAACCCAACCTCTTTGTCGTTAATTTTTAATCTTACGTCTTCCATTCTGGTTTTTGTAATATTTCCAATATTTCTTGATGAGAATACTCTCTCAGACCTACGGCGTCTTTAGTTATATTATATATAAAATCAGGCTGCTCTCCTACATATTTTAACAAAAAATATTTGCCATCTAATGAATACCTTACGGAGGTAGGATTACTTTCCCGAACCCTTCTAAAGTCGACAAACTCAATCGATTCAGCTGGCGCAATAATATAATTTAAATCATTAAAACTCATATCAAGCCACGCTCCCAAGACTTGTGCCAAAGTGTCTATAATCGTTTATATCATGACCAGCTAAAAAGTTTTGTCTAATTTGAGAGTTAGTCAAAACAGCGGTATAAACATGCACATCTGAAAAACGTACATTATTACTAGAATAAGTAAGACTTGCACCGAAACTTACTTGAAGCGCTCCAATATTTAAAGCTTGAGTTCCGTTACCCCCATCTGCTTGCGTAGCCTCTCCAATATATGAGCCATTAATAAAAAGAGTCCACTTGTTGGTTCCGTCAAAAGTAAGCGCTACATAATACCATTTAGTATTAACAAGAGTAAAATCAAAAGTAGAAACCCCAACACCAACGGTAGGGGCCAAAGTAATTTTGTTCGCTACAGCAACCCCAGTTTCCAAATATGATTCTGAAAGTGGCAAAGCTCTATGAGGGAAACTAAAAAACGGGTGAACTAAATTACTTAAGTGATA
>CEUX01104384.1_pt1 | contig 26325 bp, 46 predicted proteins | sample 531361 | NCBI WGS metagenome assembly CEUX01 (sample SAMEA2622736, study PRJEB7988) | marine metagenome | isolation source: saline water (ENVO:00002010), including
CAAATCCTTTCGTTCCGACAAGAGAGTAATTTTATTTCGGACAATATGATGGCACACCGTAAGGCACACTAATTTATATTGTCCTTATTTGCCCTCTTTAATTTTAAAGAATATTCTTTCCAATTAGCCTCTGAGGTTTCTTCTAATATACATTGTACTAAATTATCTGTTTCAAGGATTCTATTTATATTAGATACATAAACAATTGAACCGTCTTTTTTTATCATTTTCCAATATTGAGTAATTAAGGGATCATCTTTCTTTTGGTGTATTCCCTCAATTGCGGGGTCTAATTTCCAAATATCATCCTTGTGAATTAAACTTGCAAATTTAACTGTTGTGAGCATTTCCGTGTAGGTATAGCCAAATAATTCTGCATATTTAATAGTGATTTGATGAAATCCACCAGATTGCACGTTAGCAATACAACTTGCTAAACTTGGATCAAGTGTTAAATCAGCAGTTTTTTGGTTTACTGTTAATATTCTATTACTCTCCCTAAGTGAAACATTTTCACTCTTTAATTCTTTCACTCTTAAATCAAGGCTATCAACTTGCCTTGTAAGTGTATCAATTAACCTCTCTGTCATTCCTTGCGACATATCTAACCCCTCAGTTTGATTATCTTTTTTTATAATTTTTGCAATGTCGGTAAACTCAACAGTTCCCGTCTTTGAATAGTCTATCCCTTTATTGAGCAATTTAGACAAAGAAACTAAATTAGTCTTTCTAATCACCGCATCTCTTTTATTTCTCCACAAGTATATTGTTGATCTTGTCACATTTAAATGTTGTGCGATTTCAATGTCTGACATTCCAGAATCTGCTATTGCTGTTTTAATGGTATTCCCGATAATGTGTCGCATACCATAACTTAATTCAACTGTACTATTCATATACTGTAATATAATGATGAATATATGTATGGTAATATAAATAAAATTAATAAAATGTTAAATAAGTGTTTGATAATATGTAGTATATTGTTTAATTTGTGTATTATAAATAAAAGGAATCGAACATGAAAACAATTAAAACAGCAATAAAAAAAGAATTACGATTCAAGATTACACAGTTTGGGAGAATATATACAGACAAATTTGGCAGAGTTTGGCAGTTGGTGAAAAGTGGTAAATATTGGAATTTACATTGCTTTGATAATATGGATGATTTTAATAATGCTTTGTGTATCAAATATGAAACTTGGTGCGATGGTGGTTACACAATACAAACTGCAAAAGATTTTATAAAAGGCAATATTCAAACTTGTGAAAAAATGCCACAATACATATTTGAAAATAAGGAGGTTGCATAAATGAATTATTATCTTGTAGAATATTTTGATTATAGAAATTCAAAAAATTACACTTTTAAAATATGGGCAGATAATGAGTATGATGCTTGGAATATGTGTTTATATAAAAATGATTATGATGGGTATGAACTTGGTAGGGGTGAGGAATGTAGCAAAAATATACTAATTACAAGTGTATATATTATCGGAGATAGTGTTAATGGTTTATATAAGGAGGTTGCTTAAATGATGTTATATAGTAAATGTAATAATGTTTATAAAGAATATATGTTTGGCAAATGGTCAGAGGTTACCTGCATAGAAAAAGTATTATTTAGTGGCAGATGTTATAAGTGCAAAAAGGAGGTTGCATAGTGGATAATCGCATTTATTACATCTTAATAGGCTTTATTATCTCAACACTTATATCAATTTTGGTTGTGGCTTTTTTACCACCCTCAGAACCGAATTTTGTATGCGGTGGGTGTGGCTCTCCAAGTTGGTATTCTAAAGTCGCAGACATTGGGAATTATTAAAGAGGATGAGGATAATGAACAAAAACGCAGTAAAAACCTTATTGAAGTCAGAAGAACGGACACAGGCATGGTTGTCCCGTAGGCTTGGAGTAACACCCGCCTCTGTGTGCTATTGGCTTAATGGTAAGGTTCAACCAAAAGAGAGTGTTTTGCAAAGGATTGCGGACATTCTAGGGACAAAAGTAAATCAAATAACGGGAGAATCGAAATGAAAACAAAATCGTTACGAGAATGTTTGAATTATATCCAGACAAAACTTGTATCGCCAAAAGACAAACAGACCGATTACGGTAGTCGTTATAAATACCGTCATATTGAGGACATTTTCATGGCAGTAAAACCTCTATTGAAAGAGACGGGGTGCGTAATAAATGCGTCTGATTCTGTTGAAAATATTGGAGATAGATACTACATAAAATCTGTTGTGAGTATTAGTAAGGGCGATGACTCAATAAGTAGTGTTGGAATTGCAAGAGAAACAGAGAGCAAAAAGGGAATGGATGATGCTCAACTTTCTGGATCGTGTTCTTCATACTCAAGAAAATACGCAATTTGCGGACTTCTGGCAATTGATAGCAATCCAGATATTGATGGAATGAACCATGAAGAACCAAAATACACCATTACAGAGGATCAGAAAGCACGTTATCAAGAGTTATTGCATAATGACGCATTTAAGGGAAAGCATAGAGAATACAATAATCGTTGGAGAGAATTAACAACCAAAGAACAGGGCGAGAATGCTCTTGAAAAGATGCAACAGAAGATTAATTTATTTAATCTTCAATTAAATGGTGATGATGAACATCTTTCCCGCATAACAAAGGAGGTTGTCTAGTGAAAATAACAAGAATGCACAGAGGTGATTGGGGTAAGATCAGAGCCTTTTTCGATCTCCAGACAAGTGAGGGTTTTACTATAAAGGGTTTCAAATTAGTTGAAACAGAAACAGGGATGTTTGTTGGCTTTCCATCAGAAAAACAAGATGATGGATCTTATAGTTCCACAGTATGGTGTGAAACTAAGGACTTAAAAAATGAGGTTGGTGTTTTGGCTCACAACGAATATCACAATCCAACAATTGAAGAAGAAATTGTGAAACCAGAGGAGAAAAACAATAAACCAATGGTGATGGCGGATGATTCGTCTAATCTTCCGTTTTGATTGGTTGGGTGTGATTCGGGAGGTCGCACCCTCTTAATGCTACCGATGGCGGTCACAAGTCCGTATAAAAAAGCAGAGTGAGAAAACTAAATTAAAATAAAGGGAATCAAAAAAAATATGAAATTAGCAAATCAAATAAAAATTAAAAGGGATTGCGTTTATTATTTTCTTCGTTGGTTGGTACAATTTAAGGGTCTCGGTGAATTGGCTATAATTGACGCAGTTTGTTTACCTCATAAATTTCAAGATTTATTCGATGAATTTAGATTTATTGAATATGATGACCCGCACCCAATGGAAAGGAAAAAACTAGGATCAGTTTCAGACTTAGAAAACCCCCATGATGACGAACACAATTGGATGGATGAGGATTGTAGAAGATACCATGAGGGTGTTGATGATATGGCAACCAGAAGGGGATCAAAATGAAAGATGTAGGATATTTTAGTCACGATTCAAATGCACAACACGATCCTAAAATCATTAAGATGTTAGCAAAACACGGATGGGAGTCTTACGGTCTTTTTTGGGGCATAGTTGAAAAGTTAAGAAATGAAACAGATTATATCTTAGAAACGGATTACGAATCTATTGCATACGCAATGCGGACGCAATGCGACCTTGTAAAAAGTATAATTGAGGACTTTGGATTGTTTATTGTTGAAGATGGTTTCTTTCATTCAAAAAGACTAGATCAATGTATGCAATTAAAAGAGGAAAAGTCTGAAAAGGCTAGACAATCCTCCTTGAAAAGATGGAAAAATAATGCAAACGCAATGCGAACGGATACCGAACGCAATGCAATAAAAGGAAAGGTAAGTAAAATAAATAAAGAAAAGAAAGGTAAAGATATTAAGAGTCTTAAATCCATCAATCAAGATTATTTAAATGAATTACAGGAAAAACACATTGACATTGATGTCCCCTTTCAATTTAAAAAGTTTAAAGATTATTTATCTTCTAAGGGTAAAACATATAAGGATTATAGGGCGGGTTTTCGTAATTGGTTGAATAGTGGCTTTTGTGAGAAAACTGACAAGATTAAGAATGAAAGATTTGAACAGGCTCAAAAAGATAAGGTCAGAAAATTGCATGATGATCCAGATGTTGAATATGCAACTGATGAAGAAAGAAATCAAATATTAAATAGATTTAAATCAATAGGCAAGGGAATGAGTATTTGAAAAATATAAGGAAGATTGTTGAGTCTTATGGTCTTAATAAGGATTTATCAGAGTTATTAATTAAAGAACTAGAAGAAGAACAATTTAAGTATTGGGAAAAGCAATCGAGTGAAATGTCAAGGGAACTTTTAAAGAAAACAATATTAATTGAAAGATTGATGAGGAAAAAGAAATGAGTAATAATAATCTTGCGAAGTTAATGGATTTACATGAAAAGGTTATAAGGTTAGAGAAGGCACTTGAATTATATGAGGAGTTATTTGATAAGATTCAAAACTTTTCTACTAATAATCATATTTATAATATGTGTGAACAATACAAGAAGGAGGCGGGGAAGTATAATGTCTGACCTTCTTAAAAAGGGCATTGGGGGACGGGTAAACGATTCCGCCCGTCCTCGCCCTTGTGTGTGGTGGATTCCTTTAAGTGATTACGATATTGAAAGAAATCTTGACAGATTAAAAAGTCGAATCAAACTAAGTTCATTTAATGTAAAATTTTGTTATTCATGCAATAAGGCTTTTGAATATTATTTCAACAATGGAATGGCTTGTACTGTTATTGAGTATTATAGTGATTTCCCTTCAATTAGTTGTCAAAAAGAAACTTGTCCTAAATGCCTATAAAAACAACATTAAAATCAATTACAAAAAGACTTGATGATATAGTAAGGAAGATTGTGCGTTCTAGGGATAAGGTTTGTATTACTTGCGGTTACAATGACACCCTTCAAGTATCACATTATATTTCAAGGACACACATATCAACCAGATGGGATTTAAAAAACTGCAATTTACAATGTTCTAGGTGTCATTTTTCTTGGCATAAAGGCTTTGTATTGCCTTACCAAAAGCATCTCATTAAAACTTACGGACGTAATATTCTTACTTATTTAGAATCAGAAGGGAAGAAACTAGCCTATCAAGTTGGTCTTGCTAAGTTATTCCAGAGAGAGGAGTTATATAAAAAATTAAAAAAAGAATTAAAAAAATATTTATGAAAAGGGTTTCAATTAAATATCCAAAAATATTCCATGAAATAGCAAGGCAATTGTCTGAGGCAAGGACACGTTTATCATTGTCATATTACAAGAAGGGTTCGGAGAAATACAGGGGAGATAAAGAGGCTGAAATATCAAAACTTGGGATGCTAGCGGAATTAATTGCAATGCACAGTTTGGCAGAGGGCGGGAAAATGGCAGAGTTTACAAGGCTTATAAATACAACCCCGCAAGTGAAACCAGATATAACTCTAGAAAATGGTGACACTATTGACGTAAAAGGTTTAAAAGGCAATATATTAAGAGTAAACGCAAAGGCACATGAAAACATGAAAAAACGACCAAAATATTATTGGTTTATAAAACCATCTTTTAATTGGAAAATAAACCGTACTTCAACATATATCGCAGAGAATTACATATTTGAATCAAGCAAGGTAGATAATTGGAATAAAACAGAGTCAACATTTACACCCGTTTACCAATTTGAGGTTGATAATGAATAGAAATGATAAAAATGAGATTTGGCTAGCAATAGAAGGCTTGCAAGATACTTTGACAGAAATGGACTCGACAATTCAATGGTTAAGGTGGAGAAGTAAGGGTTTTGAAGGGTGGTTGAATAATCTTGACTATTCTATTGAACGTCTCAAGGCACAGATTGAACTTCTTGAGAAAAATTCTCATCCCCCTGTCAAATGGGAGGCAATAATAGGGGAATTAAGTGAGAAAGTTGAAAGCCTAGAACGTGAAAAATAAAACAAAAGACGAATTGATTGTAATAATAGACACTCAATCAACATTAATCGAATCATTATGTGGGGAGATACATGAGGCAAAAGCAAGGGTTCATATTTTGGAAACAATACTTCATTCATACATTCCAGATTTGGGTGCAGACCCCGATTAGTGTATGGACAATAATGATACTATATTCAGCAACGGTTTGGGTTTTGGTGATTTGCCTATTTATTTAAAATCACTAGGAAGGCAGTTGTTTAAGTGTGAGCAATGTGAAAAGACGAGTAAAACAGAGCAATTTCAATATAAAAATGCGAAATATATTTCGGATTATGATCCAAAGTTTTGGAAGGCTCTTTGTAAAAAATGCCTCAAGAGAGAGGCGGGGAAAAGAATCTTCAATAAATTCATTATGGGAGAGTGAACTGAGGATTGTAAAAATAAATAGAAAAACAGGGGAGAAGATTATTGAATGAAAGGATAATGATAATGCCAAATAAAAAGCCTCCATTAGTTTCTCCCGCAAAGATGGAAGATGAAAGGTTAATAAAAGAACTTCCATTTTATCCACACAGGGCATTTGATGTAATATCAATTAGGAATTTTGCAATTAGAGTGATTTACATGGGATATAAAAGACTTGAAGATTATGGCATAAAAGTCCCATATAATACAAAAATTAAAATATTGCAAGATTGGTTCTTTACATCGCCCCAAAACATTGAGAGAATAATAACAGACAACACAGATAAGTAAATCATATTGCAACCGATGACCTCAAGTCATTACACCGATGACCTCAAGTCATTACACCGATTACCTAAGGTCAACGGTTACCGACGATCTAAAGAAACTATTAAAGAAACTATTAAAGAACAACCGATTAAGTTATTTAATGCCACCCATTCAATGAGTGAACCACACCTATTAACTCACTTAAACGGTTCACGACGATCTAAAGAAAAGTTTAAAGAAAACTTAAAGAACAACCATAAGAGGATTTTATCTACTTGTGAGTAGATTAAATCTACTAAAGAAACAACCATATAAATTACTTAGTCGCACCATAGAAGTAACTTATATGCACCATATAAATAACTTATATGATCCTCCTCTTGCTAAAGAAAAGTTTAAAGAAACTATTAAAGAAACAACCTTACGAATAAGTAAGTAATATTGTATTTATTCTATTTAATAAAATGGACATTAAAATGAGTATGAAAATTAAAGAATACAACATTGAAGATTTAATTTCAGCAGAGTATAATCCTAGACAACTAAAAAAAGAACAGTTTAATCAACTTAGGGATTCTATTCAGAGATTTGGATTAGTTGACCCTGTTATTGTAAATACTCACAAGGAGAGAAAGAATATTGTTGTTGGTGGTCATCAAAGGTTAAAAGTTGCTGAGTCATTAAATATTGATAAAATACCCTGTGTTGAAGTTAAACTTAATTTAGATAAAGAACGTGAACTCAATATAAGGCTTAATAAAAATGTAGGTGAGTGGGATTATGATAATCTTGCCAATTTCTTTGATATGGATGAGTTGAAAGATTGGGGTTTCTCCGATGCAGATTTTAAACTGTTTGATATTGAGGAGGTGGTTAAGGATGGACTTACAGATGATGACGAAGTTCCAGAGGTAAAAGAAAGCACCGCCAAATTGGGCGATTTATGGCTATTAGGTGAGCATAGGCTTTTATGTGGTGATGCAACAAAGAAGGAAGATGTAGAAGTATTGATGGATGGGCAGAAGGCAGATATGGTGTTTACTGATCCACCTTATGGGGTTGATTATGATGGTGGCATCCAATTTACTAAAAATGGTGTAATGAAAGGTCAGAGGAGTAAATTAAAAAATGATGACCATTCTATTTATTCATCTATCATACCGACACTTGCAGAATATTGTAATGGTGCAATATATACTTGGTTTGCAGGTTCAAAAGCAAAGGATGTTTATAGTTCAATAGATGGTGTGGGTGATATATCGGCTTTAATAATATGGGTGAAGAATGGTGGATATGGTGCTTTGAATGCTCAATATAAACAAAAACATGAGCCTTGCCTATATTGGAAACCAAAAAATGCAACATCAATGAATTGGTGTGGCTCTACAACAGAAAATACAATATGGGAAATAGATAAGGATGGAAAGAATAAACTGCATCCAACACAGAAGCCTGTTGAATTAGGAGTAAGGGCAATATCTAATCATAAGGCTGACAAAGTATTAGACCTATTTCTTGGTAGTGGCTCAACACTAATAGCCTGTGAAAAAACAGGAAGAAAATGTTATGGTATGGAACTTGACCCACACTATTGCGATGTGATCATAAAAAGATGGGAAGATTATACAGGGAAATCTGCAAAATTATATGAATTAGAGGCGGTTTAAATCCGATGGCAAACGGAAGGAACAGCAAAGGTCATTTTATTAAAGGCAACACTATTAGTAAAGGGAAAGGGAGACCCCCAAAGGGTTCTGCTTGGTCAGATGTATTAAATGAGTTGCTTGATTCAAGCACGTTGGACGTGGGTATGACATTCCCAGACGGTAATCATAAAAGGGTAAAATTAGACATTGATGGTGAGAAAACTTTTAGAATGGCGGTAGGTGTTGCATTGATAACAAAGGCTATTAAAGGCGATGTTTCAGCAATTAGAGAATTATGTGACAGGACAGAGGGCAAACCTTCGCAGAAAATAGAATCAACAACAATTGAATTGCCAAATGGGTTCGAATTGAGTGAAATTGAATAAAGTAAAATTAAACGTCTATAAACATCAGAATAAATTTATAAGAAGTAAGGCAAAGTACCCCGCCTTAGTGTGTGGTTACGGTGCGGGTAAGACAACTGCGTTTGTGCTTATGGGGATGCGACAATGTGGATTAAATCCTTCTGGAACTATATTATTAGCAGAGCCAACCTATCCAATGATAAAAGATGTATTGCAACCAACCTTAGAAAAAATGCTTGATGCAGTAGGTTGGATTTATAATTATTCCGCCTCTGATTTAAGATACAGAGTTCAATGGAGAGATGGATGGGCAGATATAATTCTAAGATCAGCAGAGAATTTCAGAAGATGGGCGGGATTAAATTTAAGTGCGGGGGGGATAGATGAGGCAGATTTATTAAAAACAAATGATGCTTGGATGATGTTATTATCCAGAATACGGGAGGGGAGAAGTTTACAAGCATTTATAACCACAACACCAGAGGGTTTTGGGTATGTTTATAACCTCTGGAAAGAAGAACCTAAACAAGGATATGAATTGATACAAGGTAGAACTGTTGATAATAAATCATTGCCATCAGAGTTTATTGAAAGTTTAAAGTCTAATTATGATGAGCAGTTGCAAAAAGCATATCTAGACGGAGAGTTTTGTCACATATTTGGTTCACGTCAAACATATTATTGCTTTAGTAGAATTAAAAATGTAAAAAAGAATAATTATAATGCAGATTTACCTATAAGAATAGGAAATGACCAGAATGTTAATCCCATGTGTTCGGTGCTTTGGCAGAAATATAAAGACAATCCCAAGATAAGAATATTTGATGAGGTTATATTAAGGCATTCTGGCGGTAATGAGTTAATGACGGAGAGGATGTGCAGAGAAATTAAAACAAGATACCCTAAAAATATATATTTAATGTATCCAGATTCATCAAGTTTACAAAGGAGAACATCAGCAAGACGGACAGATGCAACAATTATGAAAGATGAGGGTATGAGTGTTATAATGGATAGGAGAAATCCTCCTGTTTCTGACCGTATTAATTGCATGAATAAAGCAATGGAGAGCCTAATCATTGATCCTTCATGTAAAAATATAATAAAAGATTTAGAAATGGTTACGAACAAAGAAGGTTCTAATTTTGATATAGATAAGAGCAATAAGGAATTGTCGCATTCTAGTGATGCTTTAGGCTATTCTGTAATTAAGTGTTATCCTTTAAAAAAACATAATGTGAGGGCATTACCAAGATGAGCAAAACAATTGTAATTAAAAGTAGATATGACGCACAACAGCAAGAGAAAGAAAATTGGACACAGAAACGATTGGAGGCTTTGGATTACTATAAGGGCAATACTGATGAATATGTGTTCAACCAATATGTTGGCTCATCTAAGAATAAAATTGAACCCGCAATGTCTGGAGTAACTAAAAGAATTATTGATCGCACATCATTGGTTTATATGAAAGAACCTAAAAGAGAGGTTACGGGGAATCGTTACGCAGAATTTATTCATCCAAGCAAACAGCACCGTTTACAGAGATTTGAAAGGATGGTCAATCTGTTAGGACTTGTTATTATTAAACCTTGTTGGAATGGTGAACAATTGGAGTATAGTATCATCCATGATTTTGAGCCTCACTTTGATGGTGCTGATCCATTAGAACCAACTGCGTTTTCTTATCCTCTTGCAACCCGTTCCAACGTCTTTAATGATGAGGAAGAAACTTGGATGTATTGGAGTGAAGAAGAAATGTTTCATTATTATAATAATACAAAAAAGGTTATTACTGACCCAGACAATCCAGAAGGATTAAACCCTTATAATAAAATCCCTCTGATCCCTGTTTTTAGGGAAGGCAAACCAGATACTTATTATTTAGATACTGATCCAAGTAGTTCATTGATTAGAAATCATTTAATGATATGCGATTTAAAAACCTCCCTACACCAGAACATTAAATATCAATCATTTGGAATTATAATTGCAAAGGGGGAGATGGATAACAATCATTTAGAAATTGCACCCGATATAATAACAAGGGTCGAGGTTGATTCTGATATTCAAATACTATCACCACCAAACACATCAACACAAGTGAATGAGGTATGTAATTCATATTATAAAATGATTGCTCAAGACTATCATCTTCCAACCTCTTTCGTGGATGGATCAGAGCAAGCAAGTTCTGGTATAAGCCTTGCTATCCGCAATATTGAATTACAATCCAAGCATAAAAATGACGTTGCAAAGTATAGAGAATTTGAAAAGAAACTGCATGAGATGGAAAGGATGATAATTCTGCACCACACAAATGTTGATATTGGTGATCTGGAACTTGTTGACTTTGGTGAATCTGAGGAAGTTTACACACCAGAGCAAAGACGAACATTAGAGGAGAAGGATTTGGCAATGGGAATAAAAGACCTTGCGGATATTGTTATGGATAGAAATCCAGATATGTCAAGGGAGGACGCAGAAGAATATCTGGCAGAAAGAAACAAGTCTGCCCAAAACATAAGAAGAAAATCAGACACACCTAACAGCCTTTTCAAACTTGGAGAATAAAATTATTAAATATCTTGAGGATTTGGATAAACTCAAGGATAAGGTTGATAAGAGTTCTGAATCTGTACTCAAGAACATTGACATTGATAGAATGCTTGACAGTATTCCCTCATATTTAAAGGCTATTGCAAAGGCTTATTATGATAGCCATAGCCAAGAGATTTTAGAGGCTATTAATATCGGTAGTAAACACGGAAAGAAGATGCTAAAAGAATGATGAAGGTTAAGAAAATAAGAGAGGAATTTGATTTCAATAATATTCCTAAGATACATCAATTAGTCAATAATGTTGCGGGTATGATTATTGTAGATATAAAGCAATCTGTTGCCAAAGGTGTTGACTTAAATGGTTCAAAATTCAAAGCCCTAAAACCTTCAACTATAAGGGCAAAAAGGAAGAAGGGATCATCAACCCCACAAAAGCCATTAATGGACACGCATAGGATGGTGGGACGTGGCGGTGTGGGTGGATCGCAGACGGGGATGGATTTTACAGGCGGTACAGGAATCTATTTAAAAGGTGCAACCAGAGGGAATAATAAGGCAAATATAAGAATCTCCGCAGACCGTGAAGATATTGCAAGAATCCATAATGAGGGCGAAGGAGATATGCCAAAACGTGAATGGTTTGGGGTTTCTAAAAGGGCAATTAAAAAACTTAGAACCGTTGTTGACCAATGGATTAAAATCAATTTATATATGATAGGAAAATAATGTCGCAAACTTTTGCAGATGAATCAATCATAATTGAAGCAGAATTGTCAAGTCTTGTTGAAAAACTTGCCATAGATATAGAGGCATTCATGTTAAGAATGTCCCTTTCTGGTGCAGAGTCTGACGTTATTGTTTCAAGGCTATTCACAGACCTCAAAGATGGGGGTGTGTTATTTGGGACGTTTAAAAATGGAGTTAAGAATATAACAAAAGATGCAATCTTAAACGTGGCAAATATATCAGCAGAAAAGGAATTTATAAAAGCGGGAATTAATACATATAAATGGATAACTGTATCGGGAAACCCTTGCCCAGATTGTGCGGGACGTAGTGGAGAGGTAGGGACTAAGGAATATTTTGACGCAATAGGAAACCCAAAGTCTGGGTTTAGTGTTTGCGGTCGTCATTGTCAATGTCAAATTGTACCCGCAACATACAAGGGGAAAACTACTATAATACGTTAGTCAAGTACCTTACCAATAAGTAAGTAATTTCATATATATACACCCCTCTAATATTGAGTAAGTCAACTCAACAAAAGAGGTTAAAAATGTCTAATAATGAATCATCTAATCCAGATGTAAAACAGGACTCCACCAACGTAGAGGGTGTTAATGAATCTACACAAGTCACAAAAGACGCATCAAATGACACAATTCCAAGAGCAAGGCTAAATGAAGAAATTGCAAAAAGAAAAGAACTTGATGCAAGGCTTTCGGAGTTTGAAAAAGCAAAGGAGATTGAGGCACAGAAGAAGTTGGAAGAAAAGGGCAATTATAAAACCATTCTTGACTCCAAAGATGCTGAGATCAAAGAATTAAAAGGCTTTAAGGAACGTTTTGTTCATATGGAAAAAGAGCAGAGGGATGAGGCTCTGTCGCAACTATCTGAGGAAGATAGGGCGGAATTTAATGACCTTCCAACGAGTCAGTTGAAAAAGGTTGTTAAACGATTGAAAATAAACACAAACTCCAACCCCGTTGATGATGTAAAGCCTACATCGAGGGAATTTAAAAGTCAAAGTCATTCTGATTTCTCTAAAAATTCCAAAGGCATGACATCAAAACAAAAGCAAAAGGCTTGGTTGGATTGGATAAAATCAAATAATTAAGGAATTTAAAAATGGGTGATACATTTCAAAGACAAGGTGCAACTGCTTTCCTCCAAGATGTTTGGACAGAGGCAGTTTTAAACTATGCGGAAGTAAATTACAAACTACGCAATTCAATAACAGACTTTACATCATTAACAGACGGAAACGTTGGTGAAAAAGTTTACGTTCCAACATTAGGGGCGGAAACTGCTATCAATTACACGGGCATTGATGGTAGTAGTGATGATGCCTCTGTTACTTTCTCAAATGACACAGATGGGCAAGTTGAAATTAATTGCAATCTACAACCCGCAATTGGCAAAAGAATATCTAATGTTGTTCAAGTGCAAGCATCATTTGATATTTTTGACGGAATGGCTCGAAGTATGGGTCAAGGGATTGCAAAATATATTGAATCTGCGATCAAAGTATATATGGCTACAGATACTACAAATACTGCTGTAAATATGAGTAGTAGTACAACAGTTACAGATGCAGAATATGAAGCGGGTGTACAGAGTGCAATGGCTATACTTTTAGGTAAGGACGTGCCACTTGATGACGGTGATTTATATTTGTATTGTTCTCCATCAATGTATACATCATTGTTAAAATCAGACGATTTTTCTCATGCGTCTTTGCGTGGTGATAGTTCAAACCCAAATGCTACGGGAGTGATTGGTTCTATTTATGGGGCGAATGTTGTTAGTTCTTCCCTGTGGGATAATGGCACTTTGGCTGATGGTGAAGTTGAAGGAACTCTATTTCATAAAACTTCAATGGGTTGTGCGTTCTCAATAGAGCCACACGTACAGGCTCAAGAGAATGTTGCATACTTATCAACTGACCTTGTTGCGTCTTGTTGTTTTGGTGCGTCTGTGATAAATGGTGATTTAATCTCAAATATTGCAGTTTAATGATAATCTTAGGGGGCGGGTAATTCTGCCCCCTTTTTTAAGGAGATATTTATGAAGATTAAGAAGGCAAAATCGCAAGTTTTTAACATGAAACTTGCAAAGAGTGGTAAATCTTTTTCTGGTGGTTCTAGCAAAGGCAAGTCATTAAGACCAAGAAGAACGCAAAAGAATTATAAAACTTTTGGTGATTGGAAAGGGTCTCTGGTTGGTGGTGCAAGACGTTGGAATGATAGAATGAAGGCTTTACAATATGGTATTTACAGGGCGGGCAAAAAGGCTGAATAATGCCAAGATTCGGAAGAAAATCTCGAAGGGTTTTAGAGGGTCTTAATGAGGATTTACAAGAACTTTTGAATGAGGTCATTAAATATGTGGACGTTAGTCTTATTGAAGGTAAAAGGTCACTTGACAGACAAAAGCAATTGAAGAAAGACGGATCAACTAAAACCCTTAACTCTAAACATTTAAAAGGTGAGGCGATTGATCTCGCCCCTTATCCTATTGATTGGGATGACAGAGAAAGATTTATTTATATCTCTGGAATAGTCAAGGGAATAGCCTATCAAATGGGCATTCCCATTATCTGGGGCGGGGATTGGAATGAGAATCAAGACTTATCTGATAATAATTTTGATGATTTAGTTCACTTTGAATTGGGGTATTAATGGCAAATAATTATAAATCAGCACAAAAACATAGAGAGTTTGTGACTCTTGCATTAACAGAGATAAAATTTGATATTGAACATATTAAGGAGAAACTTGATGGAACAGAAAAACGGTTGTCAATGTATGGCGATAGAATCGGTAAAACAGAGAATGCAATCTCTCTGGTCAAGGGTGTTGGTAGTTCAATTGCTGTTCTTTTCTCTGTTTGTTTTGGGTATTTTTTTAATAAAAATTAATTAGTTTTTTGAAATATAAAAGAGCAATAGTGATACCAGATACACATTTCCCGTACCAAGATAATAAGGCGATGAGTGTGGTTTATAAGGCAATTAGAATGATTAAACCGAGTGCATTTATTTCATTAGGTGATATTACAGAGGGGAAATCTGTGTCTCATTGGACTTGGAAAAAGAAGAAAAAACCGAGTTTAGAATATTTATTGCCAATGGTTGATGAAGAAATAAAAAGGGTAAATTCTGAAATTGATCGTCTGCAAATGCACCTAGATCATGTTGGAGTAAAAGAAAGAATTGTCTTAGAGGGAAATCACGATATTTGGTGGACGGACTTTGTCGAATCTTATCCCTATTTAAAAGGTTACACATTTAAAAAGGCATTTAAATTCGATGAAAGGGGTTGGAAAGTGATCCCACATAATGAGCCTTTTAGGTATAACAACTCTAAACTTGTAATGATTCACGGGGCATTCGTTAATCAACATCATGCAAAGAAACACGCACAAACCTACATGTGTAATGTGTTATATGGTCACACCCATGATTTGCAAAGGCATACAATTACAAGGTATAACGAGAACGGTGAACAAGCACCGATACAGGCATTGTCGTTAGGGTGTTTGAAGGATATGTCAAGAGAGGTTAATTCTTTTTGTAAGTCCTTAATAAATTGGAGTCATGCGTTTGCTATTGTGGACTTTTATGAAGATAGAAACTTTAAAATTGAGGTGGTTGAGGTAATAAACGGGCGGACAAGTTTGTGGGGCAAAATAATACATGGTTAATCATAATAAATATATTAATAAATATTATAATGGATTACGTGGAATCTAAGCAAGATTATTCATGTCCGCACTATTGCGAGGTAAAACATAAACATATTGGAGTTGAGGACAATGGACTTTATAACGCAGTATTGGGAACAACTGACAGCCTTCATTCTGCTTGTAACAATATTGACACGGATGAGGACGGACATAGATGTTTTGAAGGACAAAGTCAAGACTCTGTTTACATTGTGGAATAATAAGGAGAAATAAATGGAATTTATAATGCTTAATTGGGAATATTTTTTAATCGGTATAATGGCAATTGATAAGTTTGTTGCTTTATCACCTAATAAATGGGATGATCTTATATGGACATCAATCAAAAAAGCAATATTTAAAGTGGTGGGGAAATAATTATGGTGAAAATGTTAATTAAAAATTATCTTAAAAAGAACGGTTTTAAGGGATTACTCTTGAAGGTTGGTGACCTTGCTGTCGGTATTACTAGAAATACAACTGATGACAAAGTTTGGAAAGAGTTAAAAAAAGTAATTAAGGAATTGTAAAATGGCTGTAAGTGATTTTAAATATAGTGACCAAAGTTTTTTTCGTAAAATATGCAAAGACTATCCTAAATATTTAACTAGGACGCATTTGAAGGGCTTTACTGCGGGTGCGGGGAACGTCTGGACTCTTGGACAAATAGGATCAACCGTTAATATGGTTTTCTTTGATGGTCTTGAGGGGACAAAAGTTGGTTTGGTTGGTGATGTTGATTTGGCAAAAGAATGGTTTTACACAACCACAACAGACGTTTTAACAATATACTCAACAGCAGACCCAAACGATGATGTTAGAATTGAGATCGGTGAAGATAAAGACACATTTGTCAATCAATTATTGGCTGACGCAAGTCAAGAGTTAAATAGTTTAATAACTTCCCACGTTGTCCCGATTCCGATGGCTATGATTTACGACAATGATCCTTTAAATGCAGAGACTCCAGAATATGATTTTATTATTAAAAAGGCTGAATGCTTAATTGCCTACTCTAATTTATTAAACTCTAATGGTGAATTTGAGCAAGCAGATCAAGTTTACAATCAAGTGACTAATTTTGATAAAACGGGGATTGTTGACAGAATCAACTCGGGAGATATAAGGCTCGCATATGAAACGAAGGCAGTTTCTTCAAATGGAAGGATTATCAAGTCTGACTCTGCGGGTGGGACTATGATATTAGCATCATTAAAAGGCTCTTGGAGTGGTGAATTTGATAGGATAAAAATTCAATGTACTCAGACGGGCGGTTTTGGTGTTGGTAAGGTTAGCATTTATACTAAATCAAGTACAGAATTATATGGGAACTTTGTTAGGGAGTTCGTTATTTCTGGGGCATATCAAGAACTCGCCTATGGAATAAAGGGGCGATTTTCTGGCGGATCAATTGCGGGCGGTGATATTTGGTACGTGGAGGGTGGCAATGAGAAACCAACAAATTCAGAATTAAAGAGTATTCACTTATGGCGGTAACATATACCAAAACAGCATTTCCAAAGATTGAAGAAAAACTTTATAAATTGTTAAATAATGAATTTCCTTCGATATATATATCAAGTGAATTTGTAGAACAAAAAACAGATGAGTCAATAAGGATTCATCTTGCAAGTTCTGAGAATATACTTACTACAAATATATTTGAAAGAAGGCAGTACAATGTAGAATTATTTCACTATTATAATGATGTTGATTCCATTCAAAGGACAGAATATGTTCGCAATAGAATTGACAGATTAAAGGTTTTATTAAATAGCAATCAATCATTGGATAATTATTGGTATAATTTGCAAGTTCCGAGCATTGAGTATGATTTAGATACAGATAGAGAAAATTTTAGTGAAACCAAAATTAATATTACATTAGAAAATCACGGATCAGTATAGGAGATAAAATGATAGGTTTATTTAAGGCAAAAGATTCTTACAAAAATTTAACTGATGATGAATCTTTGAAATATCTTTGCGAGTCAAAGCATAAAGAATTGTTGAATGGCAATTCCATTATGATGAATAGCAAGCCTTTAGGCATGGATTTCAGTAGCCATTTAGAAAAAATTGATAATGAAGTCGGTGTTCAAGAAGGAGAGGTAGAGAGCAATGAGCCTTCCGATGATTGGACTAAGGAAGCATTAAAAGAATATATGATTGATAATAATATCTCTTTTAATAGTGGAGATACTAAACAAGACTTATTAGACAAAATAAAAGCAAGTAAAGGAGACGGGTAATGGCTGTAAATCATTCACTAAAATTCACTAATCCGAAAGGGATTGAAGTTCTTTTTGGAATAGAATCTGCTCTAGGGAACGCAACTCTGGACACAAGTTGGAATAGTGATTATTATAAACTGCCTATTATAGCACCGCCAACAATTCTAAATCAATCTGCTGATTTAGATATAGGGGGAGACCAAAGTGGGGTGTTTATTGTTAATTCAAATAATACAAAATCAAGGAAAGAAAGACAGATGTATGAGTTTGAATTGCAGATGCAAGGAACAAATGCAATAGCAGACTTATTTACAAAGGCATTATTTAAAGGTTCTGCAACTTTAAGTAATGAATTTTCTCCCCCATTAATGCAACACAATTATGCTCATACTTCCTCATCAAATGCGTCTGCGGTTATTTTATTAAAAGGAGTTAATGCGGGATCAAGTAGAGACCAAAAATTGAAAGGTTGTATTTGTACGGGGATTACTGTTTCGCATTCTATTGATTCAAATGGGGGTTTCCCATTAGTTACTGCAAAATTTGTCACGGGATATAAATTAACAGATTTTGATGGTGTTTCAGATGGGACAATCACAAACATATCAGATTCTACGAGTTCAACATTGGTGCATTTAGTAAACTTAACTATTGCAAGGGTTGGCGATGTAACTGATGCGGATTGTGATGTGTTCCTTTATGGTTATGAATTGAATGTTTCCAGAACAATAGAACGGGTTGGTTATAGTGGTGCAGATTTTGACCCCGAAGGCTACGTTCAGACAGGAAGGTTTGATGTCAATGGCAATGCTACTTTCAAACGTGATGACAGTACTCTTGCAAATATACAAACTTATGGGAACAGCAATGCGATGGCGGGTTTCTTATTTCAAAATGGCTCTGGTTATGATGTAGAAGTGAAGGGCAAAATTTCTTCTAGTAGTAATGCGGTTGCTGATGACGGATTAAGGACAACTATGAACATTACAGGAATGGGCGACCCCACCCCCGCAAGTCCCTCAACAATCATTGATATAGACTTATAAAATAACAATTAGGAGAAATAAATGGCATTAAGTGAACAATTTAAAAGTACCTCTGATTTAAAAGTCTGCATTTACAAGGCTGACACAATGGGGAGTTCTTCATTATTATCAGCACAAACTAAATACTATCTGCCTGTAATCGGGCAACCAACTATATTAGATGCAACCTCTGAGGGAGATTATAGTGACCCAATTCAAAGCCAACACACAAGAACCGCAACGAATGTGAGACGAGTGCAACGCAATAATATGTATGAAATTTCAATGACTTTATTAGCAGATGAGGACACAACTGTCTATATGATGGGTTGCATGATGGAGGACGGTAGCGGTGTAGCAGAATTTAAAGGAAACTATACACCACCAACTTGGACAAGTGGCACAAATGACGGACAAACATATGTAATTGGTATAAAGGGGGGCGGATATAATACTACGGACACGAGTGCAAATGCTCAGACCGATATTTTTTACAAGGGTTGTGTTGGAAAGTCTTTTACAATCAATCATTCAATTGATGAACAAGGGGGGCATCCTACAATAGAAGTCACTTTCGTCACGGGATATAAACCTTACTATATTGATTCATTATCTGACCCCGCAGATGGTTGGACACTTACAGACTTAAATGGAAGTGGAAAGTTGGCTGACTTTATCAATTGGCATGATGATAATACTTGGATTGATGCGGACACCTCTGGGCATGAGATTCATCCATATGGCTATTCTGTTACTTATGAAAGACCTATTACAAGAGTTGGTTCAGATATGTTTGAAACTACTGCCAACTCTGGCACACCGACAAACGAGCCTTTTGGCTATATAGTAAACGATATTATTTCTATATCTATGGAAATTACATATAGGAGGGATGAGAATTTCAACACTTTCTTGTCTCGTTTGGCTGATAATAATAGTACAAAAATATCAATTGGAGAATCTTCGGGGTGGTTGGTTTCTATGGTTGGCAAAGCATCTTCGTCAAGTGTTGAGACGGGAAGTTCAGAACTTCGAAACACCTTAACAGTAGAAGGTATGCACACAGCAAACACAACAGATAATATTGGTTATATCGGGTTGAATACGTAAAAAAAGGAGATCAATGATAATAGAAGTAAAAGAAGGGGAGAAAATAATTTCAAGCAGAGAGGTGAAATTAAAAGAATTAAACCTCACAGAAAGAGGGGAGTTTCTCGATTTGATGCTTGATTTTCAAATCAATCCGCAAAAGAATTATTTTAGTAGAATTTTTAAAATTTGTCGAATATGTACAGACTACCCAGACGATGAGTTGAATAAGTTTGAAGATGCGGAATTGTTGCAGTTGTTTGGGGCGATAGTTGAGGAGAAAAATAAAAAGGCAAAAAAGCAATCTACCTCAAATTAAATTGTTGGATCAGTGCAAAGGGAGTTCAAAAAGATCGTTTTAAATTCCCATATAAAGCAAAGTGTTCAACAGGATTAAAAGAGTTTAAAAATAAGGGCGATGTATTTGAGGAAGTTTTAAAAATTGCCTACGAGTCAGAGCAACAAGGGTATCCAATAGGTGAGGCGGTATATTATGAATCAATGTATTTTGCAAATAACTCAGATTTAATAGACACGGAATGTCAAGCAATGATTAAATCCTATTTATACACGAAAGAATCTTCAACCCCGCCATTTTCTTCATTACAGACCACACCCGCATCGTTTATAGATGATTTTATGATCGTAAGGGATGAGTTAAATCACATACATAATCAAGAAATAAGAGAGAGTCAAGCAAATGGCAACAAATAAATACATTATAGAGGCAAAAACTAAAGGATTTGATAAGGCAAGCAAAAAGACTAAGGGTCTTGGTTCTTCAATGGGGGCATTGACTAAGTCCGTAGGCGGTGTTGCTCTTGCTTATTTCTCTGCAAGGGGTTTAATCAATGCAGTTTCTGGCTCAATTAAGGCATTTGGAGAGCAAGAAAAAGCAGAGAAAAAATTAGAAACTGCAATCGGTCGGACATCTAAATCATTATTGGAACACGCATCTGCATTGCAACAACAGACGATTTACGGTGATGAAGCAATTATCGGGGTTCAAGCCTCAATTGGTGCATTTATAAAAAATGAAGATCATATCAAGGCATCAACAGAAGCAACCCTTGACCTTGCTAGTGCGTTGGGAATGGATTTAAAAGGTGCGGGGGATTTGATTGCAAAAACATTAGGATCGTCAACTAATGCCCTCTCCCGTTATGGAATAGAGGTTAAAGGTGCAGTAGGTTCATCTGAGAGGTTGGAGTCTTTAACGAAAAATATCTCGAATGTTTTTGGTGGTCAGGCATCAGCAGAGGCAAAAACTTTTTCTGGTCAAATGGATCAATTAAAAAATACAATTGGAGATACTGCGGAGAAAATTGGTGAATTATTAATACCCGTTGTATTGCCTTTGGCTGATGGGTTGAAGTGGGTTGCGACGAGGACATCGGATATAATTACTGCATGGGAGAAATTTGGAAAAGCACAAGAGCCTGTGAACACTTTGTCGCATATAGCAATAAAAAACTTTAATGATGAGGCAAGGTCTTTGTCTGATCTGGAAAATGCTCTTTTAAAAACAAAAGACGCAATAAAAACCCTTATTCCAGAATCTACGTCTTATAATGATGCGTTAAAAAGGGCAAAAAATGAGGGCGGTGAAACTTGGTCAACATATCAAAAATTAAAACGTGAGTATGATGATTTAAAGAGTAAAATAAAAGAGGGACATGTAAATTTAAAAGAAGGGACAATTGCTTGGGCTGAGTATAAATCTCAAGGTCTTAATCCTTCTAAATTATCCTTTATAGAAACTAAAGAGAGTGTAGATGAATTTGTAAATTCATTGCAAAAAATAGAACCCCCTCCCGCAATAACTGAACTTACAGGCACGGAAAAATTGAAACTTTTTTTTCAGAACTCATTTGACGGGTCTAAGTTGGCAACTATGGGGGTCAATGCTTTTGCGAATGGGTTGGCTAATGCTGTGGTTGAGGGTAAAAATTTAACTAAAATAAATCTAGGCGAATTATTTGCAAAGATGGTTCTGGTTGAGGGTTTAAAAATGTTTATTACGGGAGGATTAAGTAAGGTGTTTCCCTTCTTGGGTCATTCTGGTGGTCTGGTTACTCCTACGGGGATTAAAAAGTTTCATTCTGGTGGTTCTGTTGATGGTGAAGTTCCCGCCATTTTGCAGAGTGGTGAATTTGTAATGCAACGGTCAGCAGTTGAATCAATAGGAGTTGAAAGATTGAGAGAAATGAATGACGGAGGCGGGGGAATTACTTTGAATATTACCGCCCCCCTAGTGGATGATACTGTTGTTGATTCAATAATTCCCGCATTAAATAGAGCATATAGTGAGGGACGTGCCTAATGGCAATTACTAACTTTGATGAGAGTATAAAAAGAGGAAATATTCCTTCAATTTGGATCGTGTATTTATACGACAATACAGGCTCATATTTTACAATATCAACTGCCCCGCATTCTGGTTATGACAACTCATTTCCAATAATTAAAAATAAGCCATCAATAAGAACATCAATAGATTTATCACGATCAAAATCTAAAACGAGTGATGTGTCTCTTGTTTGTTTTAATGAATTTGCCCCCTCTGAGTTATTAAGTGAAGAATTGGTTTATGGTACTAATAATTATATAAATCAAGATGTAAAAATATTCCAAGACTTTAAAAATGGAACTGCTAGACAAATATATCAAGGTAGGTTAGTTGATGTTTCACACAATCAAGATGTTTGCACCCTAAGAATACAATCTCGAAGGGTTTGGGATTTTTTAACAGTACCAAATGAAAATGCTCACTCAAGACTTATTGAAGATAAAACATATGTCCCTATAGTATATGGTGATTCATTTGATAAAAACACTTCTTTTATTTATGGATCAACTGATGCGGGAAGGAGATTATATCCAACCCCCGTAATATCAATTAATAAAAATGAAATTCACACATTAATGCCACGTTCTTATTCTGATGGTTCTCATTGTCATTTAAATTATTATTTTGGGGGTAAAGTTTTTATGCCATTTTCAAGTTCCACAGCAGATAATTCAGCGGGAATATACGATGACACGACACACATAGAGGAAAATGTAAATATATTATCTACTGACCCATATTACCGTCAAAATGCTTGGATTGTTGGTGCGGATTATATTGACAGAAATGAAACAGGGGACGTAAATAGGCAGTTTTTCACTAATACGCATCATTTATTTGATGAAAACCCCGATACGTGGAGTACGATCTCGGTTGAGATTGGTCAAAATTCGTATAATCATTATTTTGGATTGACATCGGGTGCGAGAAGTCCATATAATAACGATCAATTATTCTACAATGGAATAAAATTTAAAATTAAATGCTCTGTTGATGCGACTTTAAGCATTACACCCTTTTACAATCAAGGGGCATCTGGGGAGTTAATGGTTGGATATCCTGTGTCTGAATCGTTTACCGCAAACACCCCCAGAGATTTAGAATATGATTGGCTCTCATGGAGTGCGGGATATAGACCAGATTGGAATAATCCCTTTGGGGTGGTTATACAAAGCACATCGGGGACTTTACCCTTTACTATTTCTGTTCAGAATTTAAAAGTTAAATTAGACAATAGAGTTAATGTTAATTCTGTGGGAGAGATGTATGACCTCCATGAGGTTGAATATTTTTATTCTGGAGGTGATGGCTTAACTCAATCTTGGACGGGGGGCAATCCTTCTACTGCAATATCAACTATTCAAGAGGCTCACAGGGATATTCTTAAAAGATTCACAGGACTTGATGAGGCAACTCCAGAGGGTTGGAGTGATCTGGATAGTGAACGTGCAAATTGGAAAATTGCCTATTGGGTGAATAAACCTACCGACCTTAAAAAGGTATTAGAACAAATGCAGTTTGAGGGGTGTTTTATATTCACACAAACTTCCACAGGGGCGATGAGATACATCCACATCCCGCCAAGTGCGTCTTTATGGAGTAAAGTAAATTGGGCATTAGATGACACAGATATTAAAAATATTAAAATTTCTCACACTCCGTTTTCAGAATTGCAAACAACTTGGAAAATAAATTACGAGAAACATCCCGCAGAGGACGGATATATGAAAACAGCAGAAAAAACAGACTCAACCGTTAGAACTAAATGGAATATTCAAACAAAAGAAAATGTCAGAGAAGTTAATCTTGATATGCTTGTTGATGATGGGTCTGGTGTCCAAAACTTTGCCAATTATTATTTTAATATATTTGGAGATGTCAAACTTATTATTACGGGGGAAATTGTAAACCCAGAAAATTGGGGGATTGAAGTTGGTGACATTGTAATTTTTACGTCCCTAACTTTAAAGGCATTTAATAAGGATTTAGGTGCGTCTGATTATTTTATTATTACAGATATTACAAGGAGTATTGACGGTTTAAAATTTAAAGCAAGAGAGGTGTAAAAATGGCAGTTCCAGAGTTGGGAAAAATTAGAATTATTCCAGATTGGTTTAATTACTCGGTTGCATTGGGTCAAGATATTGCTGTCCATACGGGCGGGATTGCTGTCACAAGTGGTTATACTTTATACAGAATGCTCGATCACAGAAGTACAACATGGACTCAATTCGATTCAAATAGTTCAACAGGGCAAATAAAAGTTAAGGCGGGGAAAAATATATCAAGAAAAACAATGATACTTTTTAACGGTGATAATATAACTGATGAGGATGGAGATGTTCAGTTACAGAGGGACACGACAGATATTACAGCAAATACAACAGCAACTTTGAATTCAACACATATTGCAGACGGTTTTTATGATGCTGATGCGTCTGGTCTTTGGGGTTTTGAAACAACTACCGCACAAGAGTTGAACGGGTTTAGAGTTACTTATGGAACATCAAGTTTTGGATCAAATAAAATCAAAATTCCTATATGTCATATTGGTGAAATCTTTGAAATGCCAAGCAATGCTGTTGCAAATCTTTCATATAATAGTAAATACTATAATAAGGTAAATACTTCAATAAGTGGGGCATCGTATTCAACTCTATATAATACAAATACGCAAAGAATTTTAAGTGCATCATGGGAATATATATCTTGGGAAGATGGTTCAAGCGGAATTGATGATTTTACTGATATGACAAACCAATGTTTTGGTTCTCATGTCCCTGTTGCGATTCAACTTTCACAATCTGGGACAGTAACGTCAGATTATTTTATGTTTGCAAGAATTAAGTCATGGAAACAAACTCAAATGAGTCCTTCACTTTGGAAGGTGTCAATGGTTGCAGAAGAATTAGTTTAAGTAGCGGTTGTTCTCCTCCTAGTCGTTACTTTCTCCCGACAAGTCAAACCCCTTTCTTAATTGATTGGGGTTTTTCTTTATATGTTTATAATGTGAAATCTTCTATATCTTCAACCAATAAAGGTGCGTAATGTTTTTCTGTTATAGTTACAGACTTATGACCTAGTAATTTACTTACTTGATAAATTGGAATACCTTTTTTAATAAGATTTAAGCCAAATGTCCTCCGTAAATCGTGGAACTCTGCGTCTTTTATGCCTAACCTTCTCATATTTTTTTTAAATGTCTGACTTACGTATCCTTTTTTATAGTTCCATAAATTCTCTAAATCTATAAATTTTCTTGCTTGGGAATTGATTTTTAACTGTCGTTTTCCTGTCTTGCCTATAACAAACCCCCTTGTTATAAATTCCCTTTGCATAGAACAAATCTCGCCCCTCCTTGCACCTGTATAATATGCAAATTGAATGAATTTTCTAAATTCTAAGGGTTCAATTGTATTAAATATTAAATCCAATTCATTACTGCTGAAAGTTCTGTTTCTTTCTTTATAAACTTTTAATCCTTTTTGTTTAGGAATATTGTTTTTATAGCCTCTTTTAAAACAGAAGTTTCTAAAAACATTTACTGCTTTTGCATAACTGCTATTTATTGAGGTTTTATTCTTAAAATATGATTTAATTGCAATACTATACCATTCACGGGTTTCATTTGACCAATTTGCCTCGTGATTTAAGAATTTATTAATTAATGATTTTAATGGGATTGATTTTTCTTTTGGTTTATCTAATATTAATCTTTCACGGATTTCGACCTCTTTTGATCTTTTTAATTGTTTTGCAATCTTTTTGTCTTTTGTCCCAAGTGATTCACGTATCCGCTCACCATTATGGGAAATGTCTAAATAATATATGCCAGAAGATTTACGTCTTAATGGGGTCAAGAAATTGGCACAGTATTTGGCACACTATAACTTTTATTAGAGGATAAAGCACTTGACTGGGGGTCAAGGGGTCGAAGGTTCAAATCCTTTCGTTC
>CEUX01071427.1_pt1 | contig 26109 bp, 37 predicted proteins | sample 531361 | NCBI WGS metagenome assembly CEUX01 (sample SAMEA2622736, study PRJEB7988) | marine metagenome | isolation source: saline water (ENVO:00002010), including
AAGAAGAGTTCTCGGTTCTATCTTCTCTGAAGAAATATTAGAGAATAAAAACATATTAGAACTTACGAGACTCTTCATCCACGATGGATATGGCAAAAATATTGAATCTTTGGCATTGGGATTGACTTTCAAATGGTTGAAAGAGAACGCTCAAAATATAAAGGTTCTAATATCTTATGCTGACCCTGAACAATCACACGATGGTGCTATCTACCAAGCAACTAATTGGATATATCAAGGTTGTGGTGCTTTTCAAATGGCGCCAACCTATTCTCTTAGATTAGAAGAGGGTGGAGAATGGATACATAGTAGAAGTGTTTATTCTAAATTTGGTTCATCAGATCCTAAGAAAATGGTTAAGGCTATTGGACACGACTTTTGGTTGAAGAAAGAAGCTAGTAAACATAGATACATTTACTTTCTTGGTAATAAAAAAGAGAATAGAAAATTTCATAGTGTTATGAAACATCCTGAAATGGACTATCCTAAAAACTATAAACACGATATTGAAATAACAAAAGTAGAGGTTAATAACGAAAAATGGAAAGATTAGATAATACCTTATGGGTTGAAAAGTATCGCCCTAATTCACTTGAATCTTATATAGGAAATGAACATCTAAAAAGTAAGGTTAAGGTTTATTTAGAGAGTGGGGATTTGCCACACCTTTTATTATATGGTAGGGCAGGTACAGGTAAAACCACTCTTGCTAAATTGCTTGTCAATAATATAGACTGTGACCACTTATACATTAACGCTTCAGATGAGAATAGTGTTGATGTAGTTCGTAATAAGGTTCGTGGTTTTGCTTCTACTATTGGATTCAAAGATATGAAAGTTGTTATATTAGATGAGTGTGATTATATCACACCTAACGCACAAGCGGCTTTGCGTAACCTTATGGAGACTTTTTCTAAACATACTCGTTTCATATTGACTTGTAACTATGTAGAAAGGATTATCGATCCAATACAGAGTCGTTGCCAACCATTTCAGATAGTACCACCATCAAGAAAAGAAGTTGCTATTCACCTAAACGAAATCTTAAAAGGAGAGGGTGTTGGGTTCGAAGTTGATGATGTAGCTACATTGGTTAATGGTGGCTATCCTGATATTCGTAGAGTTATAAACTTTGCTCAAAGGCAAGTAGTTGATGGTAAGTTGTCAATCGACCAAGATAATTTAGTTGCAGTTGATTTGAATGTAAATGTATTTTCTACTCAAGTTGTCAATGTATTGAAAACACAAAGTAAGAAAGACGCTTTTGTGACTATAAGAAAGATGTTAGGTGATAATCAAATATCAGACTTTGCTGATGTGTTCCGTTTGTTGTATGATGAAGTTGATGATTATGGTAAAGGACACGTAGCAGAATGTATATTGACTATTGCTAAATATCAATTATCAGATGCGCAGGTTGTTGATAAAGAAATAAATGTGATGGCTATGATGATAGAATTGTTGGGAATTATAAAATGAGGGTGTTAGTAATCGGAGATAGTTGCCAAGATATATTTGTTTATGGTGATATAGATAGGATATGTCCTGAAGGACCTGTTCCAGTGTTCAATAGAGATTGGGAAAAGGGTAATAATGGGATGGCTCTGAATGTAGTGGCTAACTTAGAATCATTGGGTGCTGAAGTAAAATATGTCACTAATCAAGTGGGTATAGTTAAAACCAGATATGTTGATAAACGCTCCAACCAACTTGTTATGAGAGTCGATGACAATGATAGATGTGATAGGATTGAAAAGGATTATTTATATAAGATAAGAAATAATGCTGTGGGTGATTGGAAGTTTGATGCTTTAGTGGTTGCTGATTATAACAAAGGATTTTTAGATGAGGAAGATATAGCTTACCTTTGCCAAAACAACACTAATGTATTTATAGATACAAAGAAACCAATCGATGAATATATGACAGAGTGTTCTTATATAAAGATAAATGAATTAGAATACAAAGCTATTAAAGAGAATGCTATAACTAATTGGTATGATGATAAATTAATAGTTACTCTCGGAGAAGATGGATGCCAGTATGATGGAAAAATATACGACACAACTAAAGTTACAGGAGGAGATGTATCAGGCGCAGGAGATACTTTTATGGCGGCTTTAGTTGTGAAGTATGGTGAGACTAATAAAATACAAAGGGCTATAAAGTATGCTCTAAAAGCAGCTACCGAAGTAGTTAAAAAAAGTGGAGTTTCAACAATTACTAAAGAGGAAATAAAATGAGTATGAAACCAATGAAACCAATAAACAAACCAACATCAAATGTAAATGTTACTATGGGAGATACAGAACCATTTGTGTGTGAGGATTGTGGTAATGCTGTATTTATACCAGCAGTATTTCTAAGGAGATTGTCGCCAATCGTATCACCTACAGGTAAAGAAGCTATGATTCCAATACAGGTTTATAGTTGTGGTAATTGTGGTAAAGTTCCAAGCACATTAATGAAGGAATTTGATGGCGAAAGTTAAAAAGAAAAGTTTATTCGATCACGTTAATGCTGTCACGAGTCAGCAACATCCTAATTATTGGGATGAGATTTCTGATGATGACAAAAAGTCGTGGTCAAATTTTATGGTTAATAGGTTTCTTTCTATGAAGCCTGAGTGGATAGAACTTGTGAATGAGGTTCAGAAATATCCACTAAAACCAAAAGAGCTATATAAAGTTTATATAGATTTTTTACCAAAGAAGAAACAATGGTTAAAATATATCAAAGGAGATAAAAAGATGAAATATCCAAAATGGGTATTAGAAATAGTTTCTAAACATTTACAATGTAGTGTTAGAGAAGCGAGTGACGCCGTAGAGATGTATGAAATATCAGCTGGCGGACAATCGGAATTAGCAGATATTTTAGGAAAGTATGGAGTTGAACAAAAGGAGATTCGTAAGCTCGGTTTAATATCATAGAAATGAGCGTAAAGAACTTCACAGTTGAAGAAGTACCTAGAAAATCAGTAGTAAAGTTTATAGAGAAACATCACTATTCACACAATGTAAATGGTGTCCAATCTTTATATCATTATGGATTATTTACAGAGGGAAATTTCGGAATACCTAAAATGATTGGGGCTATGATGTATGCTCATCCATCAATGCCAGCTACAGCAGCTAAATACAATCCAATTAATCCCACTAAGTGTTTAGAACTTAGAAGATTAGTTTGTATTGATGCCACACCTAAAAACACAGAAAGTTTTTTTATAGGACAGACATTTAAATTACTAAAAAGAGATACAGATATGGAAGTTATAGTTTCGTTTGCTGACCAACATCACGGACATACGGGTGTGATTTACAAAGCTACTAACTTTGATTATTTAGGTGAGACATCGAGAGGTAGGATACTAATGGTAGATGGTAAAGAAATGCATAGTAGGTCTTTGAATCAATTAGACAGGCCGTATGGAAGAGAATTAAAACGAAGATACGAAGCTGGTGATGAAAATATATTTTGGAAGAACACAAAACCAAAGCATATTTATGTATACTATCTTAATAAAAAAATTAAAAGACAAATAAAAAAGCTTGACTTGTATACATAAAAATGTGTATATTTAACTGTAAATTGGGGTGTTATAATGAGTAATATAAAAGAATCTAAAACAAAAGAAGTTTACACAAATCATTATGGTAATAAAACAAATGGTGATATTGTTACAATGATGGAAAAAGAATGGCCACAAATGACGGCTGAGTTTCGTAAATTACAAAGAGAACAATATGAGTTGTTCTTACACAAACAACACGACTACGGTCCAGGTAATATTTCAGTTGGAACACAATTACAAACACCCGAAGAGATACAATTATCTCTTACAGGTCTATGGTTCAGAATGAATGATAAGATACAGAGACTAAAGAATTTATTGATGAGTGGTCGTGAAAATGCTGTAGAAAATGAACCGATGGAAGATGCTTTTCTTGATGTATCCAACTATGGTATTATGGCTACAATCGTAAAGAATGGTAAGTGGGGTAAGTGATGGCAAAGTATAAACCTAAATACAGACTTGAAGTGGAAGAAGGTCACTACGAAAATGATAATTTGTTTTTCTTAATATGTCAGGTGTTACTACATAGATTCTGGCATTTAATTAATTATGGCGAATGGGCTGATTAGTGAATAAGATAAGTTATAGTCAATATTCAATGTGGGCTCAATGTCCACATAGATGGAAAACTGCGTATGTAGATGGTAAGAGAGAGTATACAGAAAGTATACATACTCTTTTTGGTACATCGATGCACGAAGTTATACAGACATTTCTAACTGTTATGTATGAAGATACTGCCAAAGCAGCTGAAGCTCTACCATTACCTGAAATGTTAAGAATTAGAATGAAGAGAAATTACGAAGATGCCCTAACAAAGAATGGTGGTGTTGAGTTCTGTACTCAAGCTGATATGGTAGAGTTTTACAAACACGGATTACTGATATTAGATTTCATAAAAAAGAAAAGAGCTCAATACTTTAGTAAGAAAGGTTATGAGTTAGTTGGTATAGAAGTTCCTTTGGAATATGATTTGCCAAATGGTGTTAAGTTTATTGGTTATATCGATGTAGTAATTAGAGATACAGTTAGAGATGTAATTAAGATATATGATATAAAGACTTCCACTATGGGTTGGAACAAATATATGAAGGCTGATAAAATCAAAACAGACCAATTATTATTATATAAACAATTCTATTCAAAACAATTTAATCATCCAATGGATAGGATAGAAGTTGAATACTTTATTGTAAAAAGAAAATTATATGAGAACTTAGACTTTCCACAAAAGAGAGTTCAGAAGTTTGCACCTGCAAATGGAACACCATCTATTAACCAAGTCACAAAAAGATTGAGTGAATTTATGGAAGAATGTTTTAAACCTGATGGAGAATACAACACCGAGCATATTTATAGTAAAGTGGCATCTAAGAAAAATTGCAGATTTTGCGATTTTAATCAAACAGAATATTGTGACGCAGGAGTTAAGTGATGAAAGTAAATCTACGGATGAATCTAGCTCATTTTTTATACAAACCTTTTGAAGAAGAGGTGATAAATAAATTAGAGAAAGCACATAAAGATAATGTTAAATTTTATTTGATATTATGGTATAAAGAGGGTTCTTTGAAACCTAAAGATTTAAAAGATTTTATGCTGAAGTATGAATCTAATTTACATTTTAAAACTAATATAGTTGTAGGAGACACACTAAAACCTAATGACTTTATTTGGTACGATATAACAGATAAATATGGATTAGATGGTAATCAAGTTAGGTTTCAATATACTTATAGTAAACCGGAAAGTATTTTAAAAGGTTTGGATGAGTTTCATAAATGTGCTAAATTTTGTTCATCCGATAAACCACCCAAAAGACAAAAGAGGAATGACTATGAAAGTAGCGATAGTAGGAAGTAGGCAATATACAAATAAAAGAAAGATTCAAGAATTTGTATTTAAGTTGAAACAAAAATATGGTGAAAAATTAGAAATAGTAAGTGGTGGACAAAAAGAGGGTGCTGATGGGTATGCTAAAAAGTATGCTCTTGAATTTGATGTAGATTATTCAGAGTTTCCGCCAGCACATTACAGTCATAATATACATTGTGTTTTACCAAAATACAGATATGGCAAGGCTTTTTATAAGAGTAATTATCACAAAAGGAACGCACAGATAGCTGAACATTGTGATGTTATGGTGGCATTTTTACCTAAAAATACTATGTCTAAAGGTACAGAAAGTGCTCTAAATGAAGCTAAAGAAAAACAAAAAAAATATGTAATAATAAGTTAGTTCTTATATACTTATATACATATATACGGAGGAAACTTTATGTTGAAATTGACATCCGTAAAGTTATTGGACAATCTTTATAAAAAATTTAAGATAAGTAATTTAGATGATAGCTTTACCTTACAAAAATTAGTTAATCGTTCTATGGATATGTATGTTCACGACAAAGAGTTTAGAACATCGATTAACGAATGGAAAAACCTTAAACCAAGTGGGAGTGCATTATGAATGAAAAATTAGAAAAAGCATTGAATCAAATAGTCAATCTTTTAAGTTCAATGAATGAAAGATTGCAAAATATAGAAAATGCAATAAAAAAACAAAAGAGTAAGTAAGTATGAATAAGTGGTTAAAAGCAGAGTTAGATTATTGGCAATCTCAAAAGTCTCAATCATTGGCTACGCTAGAATTATACTTTAATGATTCAGTAGGTATTGGAGAACATTCTGATATATCTAAGGAAATACACGATTGGACAGGTAAATTGTCTGAAGCTATAGAAAACTTACAAAATCTACAAGAATACTTTGCAAAAGATGGGAAAGTAAAAACAGAAAAAATGTTATTAAAAGATTAAGAGGGTTATATGCAAAATAAAAAGAAGATACTACTTCTTTCAGATGATATGAGAATGTCGTCTGGAGTTGGTACGATGTCTCGTGAATTTGTTTTGGGAACATTGGAACACTACCAATGGGTTCAGATAGGTGGGGCAATCAAACATCCAGATGAAGGCAAAATCGTTGATATGAATGAGTCTGTCAGAGAGGAGACAGGTATTAAAGATGCTTATCTTAAAATATATCCTGTTAGTGGATATGGTAATGGTGACTTATTAAAAGAAGTTCTGAGGATGGAAACTAAAGATGGTGTTGGTGTCGATGCTATACTTCACTATACAGACCCAAGGTTTTGGGGATGGTTATATCAAATGGAGCATGAGATACGACAAAATATTCCAATATTCTATTACAATATTTGGGATGATTTGCCTTATCCAAGATGGAATGAACCATTCTATGAGAGTTGTGATTTGATTATGAATATATCTAAACAGACAGTTAATATTGTTGATAATGTTTGTCAGAAAAGACCAAGAACAGATTGGGATAATACTTATGTACCTCACGGAATCAATGAAGATAATTTTTATCCTGTTGATGAACTGAATATGAAAGAGTGGGGTGATTTATTACAATTCAAAAGAACTGTAACGCAGGGTAGAGAATATGATTTCATAGTCTTTTGGAATAATAGAAATATTAGAAGAAAATTACCTGGTGATGTTGTGATGTCATTCAAACAATTTTGTGATACTTTACCAAAAGAACAAGCTAAGAAATGTGCATTAATAATGCACACTCAACCACGCGATGAGAATGGTACAGATTTGCCAGCATTGGTTGAAGAACTCTGTCCTGATTATGATGTTATATTTTCACACAAAAAGTTAAGTGACAAAGAGATGTGTTATATGTACAATTTAGCTGATGTTACAATGAATATGGCGTCTAATGAGGGATTTGGTTTAGGAACTTGTGAGTCGTTGATGTGTGGAACACCAATATCTGTAACTGTTACTGGTGGATTACAAGACCAAGTTGGATTTAAATATAAAGATAAATTCATAACTTATGAAGATTACGAATGGATACACTCTTTACACGATGAATTTAAATGGAAAGATAATCCTGATTTAACTTGGGGTGAGTGGTGTAAACCAGTTTGGCCGTCTAATAGGAGTTTGCAGGGTTCAGTTCCAACACCATACATTTATGATGACAGACCTCGTTCAGAGGACTTTGCTGCTGCTATAAAAGAGTGGTATGATATGGGTGCTGAAGAAAGAAAAAGATGTGGTAGGTTAGGTCACGAATTTGTTATGAGTGATGATGCTATGATGACTGCTAAAGCTATGTCAGGTTTATTTATGGAACATATGGATAGGGCTTTTGATAAATGGACACCACGTAAACGTTACACAATTTTTGAAGGGTAGGAGTTAGAATGAAACCATTAATGTTAATTACAGGACCTGTTAATACTAGAAGTGGATATGGTTCGCATAGTAGAGATTTGGTTAGAAGTCTAATAGCTATGGATAAGTTTGATATAAAAATAGCTTCAATGAGATGGGGTAATTGCCCAATGAATGTATTAGATGATAAGAATCCAAATGATAAGATAATATTGGATAGAATACTTAATGCAAATGAGATGGCAAGACAACCTGATATACATATCCACATATCAGTTCCAAATGAATTTGCACCTTTGGCAAAATACAATATTGGAATAACCGCTGGTATAGAAAATACAGCACCAAAAGCTGAGTGGATTAAAGGTATGAATATGATGGATTTAAATATTGTTCCATCTAAGTTTACAAAAGAAGTATTTAAAAAAACCATATATGAACAGATGGATGAAAAAACAGGTCAAAAGACTGGTGAACTAAAACTTACTAAACCTATTGAGGTTTTGTTTGAGGGTATTGATACAGATATTTATAAAAAAACAAATGAAATATCGGATGAATTAAATGATGAGATGAAGAAAATTCCTGAGAAATTTGTATTTCTTTATACTGGTCATTGGTTACAGGGTGGTTTAGGAGAAGATAGAAAAGACACTGGTATGTTGGTAAAGACTTTTTTAGAGTCATTTAAAAATCACAAAAGACCACCAGCACTTTTAATGAAAACGAGTGGTGCTACTTTTTCTATTATTGATAGAGATGATATAAAAGGAAAAATAGAAGAGATTAAAAAGACAGTAAAAGGTAGACTTCCAAATGTTTATTTTTTACACGGAGACTTAACTGATAAAGAAATGAATGAAATGTATAATCACCCAAAGGTAAAAGCGCATGTTACTTTTACTCACGGTGAGGGATTCGGTAGACCTTTGTTAGAAGCCAGCGTATCAGAGAAGCCTGTTATTGCTCCTAATTGGAGTGGACAGGTAGACTTCTTAAATAAACAAAATGCTGTATTATTGCCAGGCTCTATGACAAAAGTTCCACCATCAGCATTTCCAAAAGATATGTTGGTAGAACAGGCGCAATGGTTTACAATAAACTATCAGTACGCTTCTCAAATGTTAAAGACTATATTCAAACAAAAAAAGAATTACACCTTTAAAGCTAAGAAGCTTGCTATGTTCAATAGAGGAAATTTCTCTCTGAAAAAGATGGATAAGAAGTTTGAAAATATATTAGATGATTATCTACCTAAGTTTGTAGAACAAGCACAGCCAGTTAATTTAAAATTACCTAAATTAAAAAAGGTGGGTGAAGAAAAACCTGCTGAACCAACTAAAATGAAACTACCGAAATTGAAAAAGGTTTAATATGTCAGAACACGTAGAAGTAAAAACAGATTGTCCTTTATGTGCAGAGATGCACAGTAATTGTTTCGTAGAATCAACAGAGATAGAGGGTAAACCATTTGATTCTTACATATGTTTTCAATGTGGTATGACATCAAATTCTTATTTGGCATTCGATAGTGAAAAGTTAGAAGAGTATACGAAAAGCCATACTAAACTGATGAATGATTTAAAGATTTTTGATAAAAAAAGAGGTATAGTTTGGTTTCCATCTGTAATTAATATGGGAGAAAAGGGAGTAATTTATCCAGAGGGTGATGTCAGTAATTGGCATTGGTACTACGCTTCAGTTGTAGAAATACCTGAAGAAGAAAGACATAAATACGATGGTCACGAAAAAAGATTGGATGTTGAGAATCCACAAAAGTTTGGACAATTTGAATTTATGGAAGCCTGTAAAGCTATGGGAATAATAAAAGACAATGGCTAAACTACCATATAATTGGGCAAAAGTTACTGCTGGTGATATTATATCATTTGTTTATGAAACAAAAGAGGGTAGGAGACTTCGTAGAACTATACTTGTTTTAGAACCTAATAGAAAAAAGTTATTACACGGAATTCAGTTAGAAATATCTAATGTTCCCACTAATAGAGAAATCAAAAAGCTATTAGAGAAAGCTGGAGAAACTCAGATAGTTGATGAAAATAAAAAGATATACAAAGTTTTGTTGGATGGAACTTCAAAAGCAATTTATAGTAGATTAAAAAGACTAATTAAAAGACACGATATTTACAGAACTTATACCTTAGAAAAAGCTAAAAAGAGTCAAGTATTTTTAGAGGATTTAAGACTACCAACACAATTTGTAGAAGAGTTGAAGAATGAAAATTAGTTATGGGATTACAGTACACAATGAGGCTGATGAATTAAATAAGTTATTAGAGGTATTAGTACATAAGACAAATTCTGAAGATGAAATAATAGTTTGTATCGATGATACAAATGGTGAAGATGACGCAGTAAGATTCGTATTAGATAGTTGGACTCAACAATATGCTCATAGTAAAATGATGAAAGTATATCAGAGGAAACTTAATAAAGACTTTTCTGCTCAAAAAAATTCAGTTATAGAAAACGCAGTAGGTGATTACATATTTCACATTGATGCTGATGAATATCCACACAATTTTTTAGTTTTACAATTACATAGAATATTGGAGATGAATGAGGGTGTTGATTTAATTTGGGTGCCAAGAGTAAATACCATTGATGATATGGAACAAAAACATATAGATAGATGGGGATGGAAAGTCTCTGAGAATGGTTGGGTAAATTATCCTGATTATCAAGCGCGTGTATTTCGTAATGATAAAAACATAAGATGGACAAGACCACTTCACGAATATATCACTGGTTGTAAAACTTACGCACATTTGCCACCACAAGAGGAGTTGAGCTTATATCATCCAAAAACTATAGATAAACAAGAAAAACAAAATATCTTTTATAATCAAAACTTTAGTGCAGAGATGAATGTAAGGAGAGGAACTTGATTTTCTTTAGAATTGTGGGTGACAAATTATATCACTCTGGCGAAGTTGAGAACTTAGGTTTTGAAGAATCTGAGGGAATTAGGATTCCTGATGAATATCTTGAAAAAGGTGAATTTACAATTATGAGAACTTGTCACGGAATTGGTGATTGGGCAATCATATCAGCGATGCCCAAATTATTGAAAAAGAAGTATCCAAATTGTAAGGTGTATGTTCCATCAGTAAAATTATTAGAAAAAATCTGTGGAGACATTGGTGACCAATGGGGAACTTGGAAAGACCCTTTTGAAAATGCAATCAATGTATTCAAACATAATCCATATGTGGATGATTTTGTAGATAGTGTAGGTGATGAGATATTTCACGACCACTATAGAGTTTATGATAAAAACTGTGCCGATATTCCATTGGTAGAACAAATGTTAAAGTTTTGGCAGTTTGAAAAAGATGAATTGTCAGACTCTAAGCCAGAGATATATTTTAGTGAAGAAGAAATGGAGATGGGTGATAAAATTATCAATGAATATACTGATGGGAAAGACTTCGGTTGTTTACTTATATCAGATAGATATGATTACTCTATGGATAGATTGATAGAGGGTGTTATAGACCCAACCATAAAACATTTCTATTGGACAGAAAGACCAATTGAACAAACTTCATTTAATTTTATTGATAAGGCTTTGGATATGAGACATATGCCAGTTAGAATGCAACTCTATATCAAATCTAAAGCTAGATACAATGTCGGCAATCAATGTGGTACATCACAATTGTTAGTCAGATATTCAGATGTATTTTCTGTACAGAGACAATTTCCTTTGGCTGGTAATTTTGTCAGAGGTGAAATTTATTTAACAGATAGTAAAGTTAGGTCAATATTAAATGGGTTGCCCGATAAATCTGAATCTAAAACTACAACTAGTAAGAAATTCAAAGCCGATTTTATTAACTATTTTAGTGATGACAAATATAAATCTATGTCAATTTTAGAAGTTGGTTCTTCATTAGGACATAGTACAAAAATGTTGAGCCATTTGTTCAGAGAAGTTACAGCATTAGACAATCTATATGAAAGACACGAACAATCAAAGCAATTAAATTCTGATAGACATAACATACATTATGTTGTGATGGATGTGTACACACAATCTTGGGAACAATTTGGTAAGATGGATGCTGTATTTATAGATTGTGTTCACGACTATGCTCACATAAAAAGTGATATAGAAAATGCTCTAAAATTTGGAAAGGGAACTATAATTGCTTTTGATGATTATGGTTTGTTTCCTGATTTAAAACAATGTATAGATGAGTATGTTAATATGGGTAAGTTAAAAGTTTTGAAAAAGATAGGACAGTTAAAAGGAACTTTCTATCCCACAACACAAAACAAAGTGTTAAAAGATTATGAGGGTATAATATGTCAGAGCGTATAATTTACACTTCTGTATTCGGTGGATATGACAATGTTGTAGAGCAGAGTTCTGATGGTTGGGATTGGAAATGTTTTAGTGAAGAAACACATATGCCAATATACGAAGATAATAATAGGAACGCTAAGAAGTTCAAAGTCTTACCACATAGATATTTAAAAGATTACGAATACAGTGTGTTTATAGATGGGAATATGAGTGTCGTAGGAAACTTAGATGAGTTGGTGGATAAATATTTGAAGGATTCTAATGTCGCTTTCTTTAGTCACAATAACAATTATTTAGATGCTAGAAATTGTCCTTATCAAGAAGCTCAAACCATACTTGATTTGGGAGCTAAGAATATGAAACTTACACCTGAAAGAGGTATGTTGAATTACAAAGACGATCCTTATCTGATTCAAAAACAGATGACTAAATATTCTATGGTGGGGTTTCCAAAAGACAATGGATTAATTACTGGTATGGTTATTTTAAGGAGACACAACGAAAAAGATTGTATAGAAACAATGGAAGATTGGTGGACAGAAATTAAATATGGTAGTAAGAGAGACCAGTTAAGTTTTAATTATTGTGCTTGGAAGAACAATCTGAAATTTAATTATATGGATGGAGATTCCAGAGACAATGAATATTTTAATAGAAGTACTGGAGCACACATAGGAAAGAAATGAAGAATATAATTTTTATACCCTACATAAAAAGAGAAAAAGATTTGACTGGCAAATCAAGCATTGGACATTCAAACAGACATCAAGGTTATGAGTATGGTATAAACTCTTGGAAAGCGTGGGCTAAAAAAAATGGTCACGAAGTCTATATTATGTCAGACTTATTATGCGATGAATCTGAAATGTTAATAACTTGGCAAAGATGGCAAGTCTTAAATATATTAGAACATAATGAAATAGACTACGACCAAGTATTAGTTGTCGATGCTGATTCAATAGTTCATCCTGATTGTCCTAATTTCTTTGAGATGACGGATGGTAAATTCACAAGCACATTAACTGATGGTGACTTTGAATGGATTAACAGAGCTATAAATGGTTACTCTAAAATGTTTTGGAACAAAGAGTTTTGTATACCATCTTTTGAGTTCTTTCAAACTGGCTTTGTTATTATTAATTCAGAACATCAAAAGTTCTTCGATAAAGTATTTGATTTTTATGAAGAAAACAAACAAAAAATTATCGATTCGTATGATATATTACTAACTGGTAGTGATATAACACTAATGAATTGTATGAGAAAAGAGTTTGGTTTAGAGATGAAACTTTTACCGAGACAATTTGGTATGATGGATATGGTTAGGAAACAATTATTTCATTGGCATCCAGATTGTTTTTGGGAAGATAGTTTAACAAACCTTTACAATTCAGGTTGGGTTTATCAGTTCAATGCTATACCACCAAGTGAAATTGGAAGAGATAGAACTTATTGGATGAAACGTGTATATGAGGAGTTATATAAATGAGAGTACTTTTAACTGGTTCAGAGGGATTTGTTGGTAAGAGTGTATATAAAAAACTAAAAACAATAGAAGATGTCAGTAGCATAACTTGTATTGAAAAAGATTATATGAATCACATTGGTTGGGAAACCACTTTATCTAAGGCTGTGGAACAATCAGATGTTATATTACATATCGGTGCTATTTCTGATACTATGTTGAAAGACCCAAATGAAATGTTAAAATACAATTATGTTTTTAGTAAAGAGTTGTTTGATTTGGCATTTATATATGAGAAAACAGTTGTCTATTCATCATCTGCTGCTAATACTGGCGACAAAGGATTACCATCAAATATTTATGGGTGGTCTAAATACATAGCTGAAGAGTATGGAATTGCTGCACTTGATGACTTCTACGCTCTTAGATATTTCAACGTGTATGGACCTGGAGAAGAACATAAAGGTAAGATGGCTTCCGTAGCACATCAAGCTCATTCAGTTGGTAGGTTTATGTTATTTCCCAAAAAACCTCTGAGAGATTTTGTTTATATAGATGATGTTGTTGATGCCACTTTGTATCCTTTGTTTAATGATATTCCTTGCGGTGTATATGAAGTTGGTAGTGGTGAAGCTCGATCGTTTGAGGATGTATTAGAACTAATGGAAATACCATATGAATATAAAGGTGAGTATGAAATACCAAAAGGCTATCAGTTCTATACAAAATCAGATGAGAAGAAATTTATGGATGGGTGGAAACCAAAATACAATTTGGAAAAGGGGATAAAAAAATACAAAGAATATCTCAATGAAAGCATGTAGACATTTCAAAGGAGACAGACCTTGCAAATATTATTGGATAGATAGGTCTTGGGATTGTTTTGAATGTGAACACCATAATCCATATAACGAAAGAATACTATTAATAAAATTAGATGCTTTAGGTGATGTGGTTAGAGCAACTGCTCTAGCAGAGGGAATTAAAAAGAAGTATCCTAATTGCCAGTTAAGTTGGATTACTGTAAAAGATGCTATGTTTTTTGTAGAATCAAATCCATTTGTAGATAGAGTTTTAGAATACAATACTGAAATAGTAAGACAATTACAATTTGAAAAATTTGATACAATTATAAATTTAGATAAAGACCCAAAAGCCACATCAATGATGATGTCTTTTAATTCGGAAGATAAGAGAGGTTATGGTTTAAGTTCTGAGGGGCACGCCACACCTTTGAACGATGGGGCTAAATATCACTACAATATTTGTTTGGATAATTGGGGTGGAAAAACTAAAAATACAAAGAGCTATCAAGAGTTGATATTTGAAATGGCTGAGTTAGATTATGATATGGAGAAACCATTTTTTGAATTAGATTCTGTTAAGTTCAAAAACTTTGAATCAAAATTTCTATATGACGATGATAATGAACAGCCTTTGTATGTAAAAGATTTAGTAATACTAAACACTGGTTGTGGACCTGTCTACCCACATAAGAAATGGACTTATGATGGATACAATGAACTTATAAAACTTTTATCAAAAAATAGTGAGTGTGTTGTTTTACTGTGTGGTTCAAAATCTGAAGTTGAGTTAAATAAAAAATTGTATGAGGAAAATAAATCAGACAGTTTAATAAACCTAACAGATAATTATACATTAGAAGAGTTTAGTTATTTAATTAAAATGGCAAGTGTTATTGTCACAGGAGATACAGTTGCTTTACATATGGCTATTTCATTAGGAACAAAGATAGTTAGTTTTTTTGGTCCGACACCACATCAAGAAGTAAACCTTTTTGGTTTAGGAATTAAGTTGGTTAGAGAGGAGTTGGATTGTTTAAATTGTTACGACCAATTTCCGTGTCCTTATGATGGTAAATGTATGAGTTTAATATCAGCTAAAGATGTACATAAATCTATAAGAAGAGTTTTATTAGGAGGAACGTATTGAGTTTAGATATAATTTTTGCAGAATTTGGCAGTAGAGACAAAGCAAATCAGAAGTGGTCAAATCCTATAGGTAGATTAGACCCAACTTATCAGAGTGTAAAATCTTTCTTTCCCGAAGCTAATATAATTTGTTATAGTGATGATGAATCTATTGGAGATGGATACGATGTGGAAGTTAGACATATAGATTCTGAATCAACACCTTTCGATAAAGATTACAGAGAGGGTAGTGGTAAGTTAAAATGGGGCTACCATTGTTGTGATTACTATCAGATAAAAGGTTTACTTGAATCTACAGCAGATGTAGCTATAGCGATGGATTCTGATTTGATGTTTGTTTCAGATGAAGTTAAAACTTTAGTGCCAATAATAAAAAAGTTTGGAATTTGTTGTCCACAAAACGAAAGACAAATGGTTAAAGTCGATGGATTATATACTCGTGGAAATGATGGAGATTATCATATCGGAGAAGATGAAAGTCGTGGCAATATATTGACTTATGATTTGTGGTGGACAGGCTTTCTCACAGAAGATAATAGAGGCAGGGCTTATCTAAGTGAGTTTCTTAGATTGATGAAAGAGAATCCAAAGAGGGGTCCTTTACAATTAACCAGAGCAGCTTGGAATACAGGAGTATATCCGTATCCAATGCCAAAACAATGGGGAGTTGGTGTTGGGCACGTAGGTTGTGGAAATGAAATAATATTACACGTTGGTCACGATGCTGTACAAGACCACTATTTAGAACGGAGAATATAATGAAAATATATTGTATACTAATGGATACAGTTCCGAGAGATGGAAGAATAGTAAATGCTTTTCGCAGTAAAGGAGTGGAATTTTCAGACCACATAACTTGTAGCTCTACTGTACCAACTCTTATAACTATGTTTAGTGGTAAGACACCAACGGAGATGTACGGAATAGGTGGAGTTGGTCACTCACATACATACGATAGATTAGTATCAGATAAAAAAGTGTGGGATGAACAGATGTTATTTCATATGATTCCTGATGATTGGGCGATACATATTCATTCAATGCCATTGACTAGAGGAGACCACGGAACAGGTGATGTTTCTAATCCTAGTTTCAAACTTTTACCTGATGATATATGTGGTAGAACAAATAATATGCGATATTATAATTACGATGATTCGCACGATGAAGATAATTTTATGAAGAAGATGCAAAATATACCAAAAGTTAGAGTAGGTCCTGATTTGAAAATAGATGAAAAATTTGATAAAGATACAAATCATCTTATAGTTTTGAAGTGGAATCATTACCACGATGCTTCTAGAGGTAAATTTATTAAATATGGTGGAACTGATATTCCATCTACTTCAGATGCTATAATAGATATGTACGCTGATATGATAAAACAAATGGATTTTGAAGAACCAGATTCTTTGTTTTGGGTATTTGCAGACCACGGAGAACCACATAATATTAGTGAGATGATGCCACCACCAGATTCTTGGTTGGCTTGGTGTGGTGTTAAAGATAATATATCTAATCAAAAAGTAACTAAAAAAATAATAGGATGTGATGATTTTAAGAACACAGTTCTAAATAGAGTATACGATACAAGTAAGGAAGATGAAGAATATATCCCTTTACCAAATGATGTTTTGTCAGATTTGGATATGAATAGAATTTATGTTCGTGAAGATGGAAGAAGTGCTGTTAGCCCTAACTTTGCTTCAACAGTATCTGCTATAAAGGCTTTGGATGAACATCGGTATATACAATATGTAAATCATTCACCAAACGCACATAAAAGACAATTTCATAATCAAGAAGAAAGAATTATTATCTATAACAAAACAGAAAATACTATCGATACACCAAATGTACCACAATATCACATTGGTGCAGAATTAAAACAACATCTTTTGGATGGGCCTTGGGAATGGTATTTTAGGAAAACAGCTGATGAGTGATGTTTATGTTGGAATGTGTGCTGATTTAATTCATCACGGACATCTTAATATAATAAAGGAAGCTAAAAAATACGGAGATGTTACAGTTGGTTTACTTACTGATTCTGCTATAGCTAGTTACAAAAGACTACCTGCTTTAAGTTACGAAGAAAGAAAAATAGTTGTAGAGAATATAGTCGGTGTCAGTAAAGTTATACCACAAAAGACATTGGATTATATACCTAATATAGAAGAACTAAAACCAAAATATGTGGTGCACGGAGATGATTGGAAAGAGGGAGTTCAAAAGCAAGTTAGGCAAGGAGTGATTGATAAATTAGAAGAGTGGGGTGGTGTAGTTATTGATGTTCCATACACAAAAGGAGTATCATCTACTAAATTACATAATCACTTAAAAGAAATTGGAACTACTCCTGATGTAAGAAGAAAGATGTTGAAAAGATTGATAGAGTCGAAACCGATAGTGAGAGTTTTAGAAGCTCACAATGGATTGACTGGTTTGATTGTAGAAAAGACAAAGGTTGGTAATGATGAGTTTGATGCTATGTGGTTGAGTAGCCTAACTCACTCAGCATCTAAAGGTAAGCCAGATAATCAGTATGTAGATATAACCACAGTTAGTCAAACTTTGAGTGAGATATTTGATGTGACAACAAAACCAATGATTGTCGATTTGGATAATGGTGGGATGATTGAACATTTTAAGTTTACGATAAGAACTTTAGAACGAATGGGTGTATCTTCAGTAATAATTGAAGATAAGATTGGTTCAAAAAGAAACTCTCTATTTGATGATACTTCCAATCAAACGCAAGATAAACCAAGTGAATTTGCCAATAAAATATTAGAGGGTAAGAAAACATTAGTTACAAAAGACTTTATGATTATAGCTCGTATAGAAAGTTTTATTTTAGGAAAGGGAGTTGTTGATGCTATTGATAGAGCTTATCTTTATATAGATAGTGGAGCTGATGGTATTATGATTCATAGTAAGAGTGAAGATGTTTCTGAAATACTATCTTTTTGTGAACACTATAAAAAGTTTAAGAAAAAAGTTCCTTTGGTAGTTGTACCATCTACTTATAATAAAGTGGTAGAAAAACAATTAATTGATATTGGAGTTGATGTGGTTATTTATGCTAATCATTTATTGAGAAGTTCTTATCCAGCGATGATTGATACTGCTAAATCAATTTTAGAAAATAAAAGGTCTTATGAGGCTAGTAAAAATTGTCTACCAATAAAAGAAGTATTGGAGTTAATACCAAATGATTAAACTCAAATCAGTTATAGATGATGGTTATAATTTCTTCACAGGCGTACCCGATAGTGGATTGAAACCTTTTATCAAAGAGATACAAAAATCAGAATTTGAACACATACCTGCAACTAATGAGGGGCAAGCGATTGGAATTGCAGTCGGTGCAGAATTAGCTGGTATGAAAAGTTGTGTCTACCTACAAAACTCAGGTCTTGGTAATTGTATAAATCCATTGACAAGTCTATGTATGCCACACAATATACTTCCATTGTTGGTAATAGGACACAGACATACTTTGCCACAACACGCAGTAATGGGTAGGGTGGATAAACAAATGTTAGACCTAATCGGTTATTGGAATTATATAATAGTGGATGGAGACAATAATGTCAAGTAGAAAAGGAGCAATAAAATTTATCTTTGAGAGACATCCCGATGCTATATTCGTAACCAACACAGGTTATATATCTAGAGCAGTTTATGATATGTATCCAAAGAATAAGAATATATTTTATATGCAAGGTAGTATGGGATTGGCTCCGTGTATCGGATTGGGAATGGCTCTTAATACAGATAAAGAGATTGTAGTTTTAAGTGGTGATGCTGCTCTGTTAATGCACTTAGGAATAACTCACACTATAGCTGACAGAGAGTTGGGTAATCTTTTTGTATATGTTTTAGATAATGGATGCCACGAATCAGTTGGTGGATTCTTCAGTTCTCAATTGGAAGATTCTTATTTAGGTATTGATGATATAATTCCAATTAGCAAAGATGGTAAAAAGGGAAGAGTAGAATTAGATTGTGAAAAGAATACAAAACAAATAAAGGAGTTATTTTGAGGGGATATAATGGTACACTATTAGTATGCTCAGAGTCTACTAAAAAATTTATAAATGGTTTTGATAAAGTTAGAGTTGTAAAAGGAGCTCCTGATGCCACTATTTTAGATGAGGTTGGTGCTTATGAAAAGGTTACTGCGATAGGTGGTGGTGCTGTGATAGATACAGCGAAGATATTGGCTAAGAATCCTATAGTTTGCTATCCAACCACAGCAGCTGGTTCTACAGAAACTTCTTGGTCTGTTTATTGGGATGGTAGTAAGAAATGTAGTATAAAAAGACACAAGCCAAGAGATGTTATTATAAATTCAGAGTTTTTAAATTTACCATATAGTGTTGTGGCTGAGACTACATTTGATGTCGTAAGTCATTGTTTGGATAGTTTAAATTCAAAGAAATCTACAGAAGAAAGTATTGGTTATTGTAACAGAGCTCTAAAAATATTAAGAAATAGAGGTAGAGGTAATGTTGATTTAATAAGAGCTGGTCGTGAAGCAGGAAAAGCTATAGAAATTGCTGGCACTAATTTGTTACATTCCCTTTCTTATCCTTTAACAGGATACTATAATGTATCTCACGGATTAGCTTTAGGCTATTTCTTACCAAAGATTTCAAAACTTATGAATAATGATGTAAGTGATATAATAGATGAATATGAAAACTTTACATTTGATTTTAATATTGATATGGAAATGGTAATAGATGAAGCTCTAAAATATGACAAGATTAATGAGAGTAAGATATTTATAGATAAGAAAGTTTTACAGGAGGTTTTAGTATGAGTGAATTATCAATAACAGAAATAGCTTTAAAATACAATTGTGACAAATATGATTTAGGTTATTTAAAACATTACGAAAAGAAATTTGAATCCATTAGAAATGATGTTACTAAGATATTAGAGATAGGTTTAAATACGGGCGGTTCACATTTAATGTGGTTAGAGTATTTTCCAAATGCTATGGTTTATGCCATTGACAACAGAATACTTTATGAAGAGTATGTTACTAATAAACGTACTGGTGGAAGATTGACAATGGTTGATGGATGGGATGACAGAGATGAAAATAGATTGATTGTGTTTAATGGAGACCAATCAAATATTGAAGATTTAAATAACTTTCGTGGTGAGTGTGGTTCAGAATTTGATATTATTATAGATGACGGCGGACACACAATGAGACAGCAACAAACATCTTTTGGATTTCTCTACAATGATTTAAAATCAAATGGAATTTATGTAATAGAAGATTTACATACTGGCAGTAACCAATGGGTAAGTTTATATGGATATGTTGTTATTGAGCAGGGTGATACTTTAACATTAGATTTAATGAAGGACTTTGAAAATAATGATGGTTCAATATTAGAGACTAAACATATAACGAAAGAACGGCTGCTTGATATTAGAGAAAGAATGAATAGTTGTACAGTACAGGTTGGGATGGACTCATATAAAGATTATAAATGGCCAACAACATTAGCTTTTATGGATTTTGAATGAGTAAAGTAGCAGTTATAGTAGAAACGAGAAAACATAAAGCCTTACCTTTTGTTCTCAATAATGTTATGTCAGTTTTGCCAGAAGATTGGGATTTACAGATATTTCACGGCTCTAATAATTTAGATTATATAGATGAAGTAATTTCAGAAAATCCATATTTAGGTGGCAGAGATTTTTTCTGTAATGATTTAGAAATAGACACTATAACTGCTGATGATTCGAGCTTAGAAATTATGCTAACGGAAGATTTTTGGAATAAGGTAGTCGGTGAAACTGTATTGTATTTTGAATGTGATACGATGCTATGTCCTAATTCAGAACATAAAGTTGAGGACTTTGAACACTTTGATTACATAGGTGGTTATTGGGGAAATCAATTAGATATGTTAGACAATGATTACTCAAAGGTTATGAATGGTGGACTATCAATTAGAAAGAAAAGTTTTATGTTGGATATAATTAAAAACGAATTACAACCATATTTAGATAGGGGTGGAAATCCTTGTGAGGATTATTTTGTAACAGATAGGATAAGGACTAAACCAAAGGTAAGAGATGTGTTGAACTTTTCAATAGACAATGGTTATATGTATCCATTAGATGACAAAGCACCATTTGGATTACACAAACCGTGGGGTGCTAATCCAGCAAAAGGTCACGGAAAGTATTATAATGAAATCAAAAAAGTGTGTGAAGATGTAGAGAAATTGGAGATTTATAATGGCGTATAGAGCTGGCGAAACAATGAGATTAGAGGATGTTGATAAATTAGGAATACATCCCACTTTTATTTTAGATATAGGTGCACATTCAGGTCAGTTTCGTGGTTGGGCTAAAAGAGTTTGGCCAGATGTACCGATTTGGATGATAGAAGCTAATCCACTACACGAAAGAACTTTAGAAAATCTTATCAGATTTAGTAATGACCAATATCTAATAGCATCGATGGGAGATGAAGAAAGAGAAGTTACTTTTTACACCCGAAGTGACAAACCACATACAGAGGGTAATTCTTACTACAAAGAACATAACTATTGGGATATACCACAATTGGTACAAGAAACTAAAGTAACATTACAAAAGCTAGATAATTTATTTGAAAATGATGCAGTATTTGATATTATAAAAGTAGATACGCAAGGTTCTGAAATAGATATATTAAAAGGTGGTAAAGATTTAGTTAGTAAAGCTCAAGCGATTATATTGGAAGTGTCTTTTATAGAATACAATGAGGGCGCACCAACAGCTGAAGAGACTATTGATTATATGAATGAAATTGGTTTTGAAGAAAGAATGAGTCTTGGCGAACACTATGATGGAGAAACAATAGTTCAGAAAGATTTATTATTTACAAATAAGGAGTTAGTTAAATGAAGAAAGAGTTTTTAGATTTAGGTAGACAACCTATAGCAAATAAGTTTTTAAAAGAAGATGAAATTAATGATGAGTTCTTCTTTGATTTAAAAGTAGTTTTTGATGAGGAAACTAAGTTGGTTTCTATGAAAGATTTTGTTAAGCCAGAGTTGATGTTCAATGAAGATTATAAATACAATACATCATTGTCTACGCCAATGGTAAATCATTTCAGGCAGACTGCACAAATGTTAGAGAATAGGTTTCAACCAAAGAAAGTTTTAGAGATAGGTTCTAATGATGGGCCTTTCATAAGTAACTTTCCAGTAGAGGATTCTCTGTGTGTAGAACCTTGTGATAATTTTGCAAGAGTGACTGCTGATATGGGATATATGACTAGGACAGAGTTTTGGACAACAGAACTTTCTGATAAGATTAAAGATTCTGATGGGGAAATGGATTTGATTTACTCTGCTAATTGTATATGCCACATACAAGATTTAGATGATTGTTTTTCAGCAGTCGCTAACTTACTTAGTGACAAAGGTGTGTTCGTATTTGAAGATCCTTCATTACTTAGAATGTTAGAGAGAGGTTCATACGACCAAATATATGATGAACACGCACACGTATTTTCTGTAACCGCTTTGGATAATATTCTAAGAAAGAATGGTTTAATTATGTTTGATGTAGACAATCTCTCAGTTCACGGTGGTTCAAATAGAATCTATGCCAAAAAGCCAAACATACCATCGAACAACACTATATCACCTAATGTTTATAACAACCTAAAAGAAGAAGATGAGTTTGGTGTTGGTAATTTTCAGACTTATGAAATATTTGCTAATAGAGTTAAAGAATCTAAAGATAGATTACATAGACAATTAACTAACCTAAGACACAATGGTAAAAAGATAGTCAGTATAGGTGCTACATCTAAATCTACAACAGTGTTTAATTATTGTGGTATTGATAGTTCTGTAATCGATTGTATCACAGATACTACACCAGATAAGCAGGGATTACTAGCGCCAGGTAGTCACATACCTGTAGTTGATAGAGAATCTGTAGACTTAAACGATTATGATTACGCTTTCTTAGGTGCTTGGAATTTCAAAGATGTTATAGCGAACAAAGAAAGAGATTTTGTAAGAAATGGTGGTAAGTTTATTACACACGTGCCAGAAATAATGGTATTTTCGTAAGGAGAATGATATGTATTATAATGAGGATGACAGAGCTCAAAGGTTATTGGATGTTTTTGAAGTTATAGATGGACAAATAAATGTTTCATATGTGAATAGTACAGAACACATTGTTGCTTGGCATAAACACGATATACAATCTGATTATTGGACTTGTCTAAAAGGTTCTTTCAAAGTGGGAATGGCTACGGAAGAAGATGGTTGTGATTTTGTATATCTATCAGATAAAGACCCGAGAGTTATTGAAATGAAACCAGGAGTATATCACGGATATAAAGCATTAGAGCCAGGTTCTATATTACTTTATTATCTAACAGAGAAATATAATCCAGATGATGAGTTTAGAGTTCCAGTAGGACATTTTGGTGAGGAGTGGACAACGGAGAATAAATGACAACAATAGATGATGTTAAACGATTTAATTTAAAATTCATTGATGATCCAGATGGTAGATTAGCGCCCATTGAATTTGATAAGGATGTACCATTTGAAGTCAAAAGAATGTTTTATGTATTTGATGTACACAATCAAAATGATAGAGGCAAGCATAGTCATTACAAAACTAAACAATTATTGATTTCTATAAAAGGTTCTATCAATGTTAAATGTGATGATGGTATGGGCGGAGTTAGAGAATGGGAACTTAGAACACCTTGGAATGCTCTGTACATACCTGAAATGATTTGGGATGAACAAATATACAATTCTAAAGATTCTATATTATTAGTGTTGTCAAATACAAACTACGATCCTTCTGATTATATAGAGGATTATGAAATGTTTAGGAGAGTTAAGAATGGCTGAAACACCAGTTAAAAAAGAAGATGATTGGAGAATGAGAGGAACTATAACTCATAGTCATACACCATATCCGTGGATGACTATAGAAAACTTTCATCCATCAGAACCAATGGTAAGAGCTGCAGCTGAAAGTTTTGATGAGGTAGAAGATTGGGTTAAGTATGGTGGAGATGACGCTGGACAGATTCAGTATTGTTCTAAGTTAGGTCGTGAGAATGTGCCACCACCTGCATTACTTATGTTAGACTACATAGCAACACATTGTAATCCCGATATGATGATGGGATTCGATACTAAATGTTTTCCTGATATGTCTCACTATGGTGGCGGTATGATGATTACACCTAATAGAAATGGAGAGGGTGGTTATTTAGGAATGCACGTTGATGCCAGTCATCACGGAATACATAAAGATTGGAAAAGAGAATTTAGTGCTATCTTATGTTTATCAGAGGATTACGATTCATCTTTCGATTTGGTGGTAAATGATGGAAAGAGAAGAGGAACTGTACCTTACAAATTTAATCAGTTAAATGTATTTAAATGTTCAGAAAACTCTTGGCACGGATTGCCTGAAATAGCGATGGGTAAGGACAGAAAAACATTAGGTGTTATGTTTTGGTCTAAAGATGAAGAGGGTAAACAAATCAGAGCTAAATTCAATAAAGATTTGGAGTGGTAATATGGCAAAGGTATTAGATTTAGAAACATATAAAGCTGGTGTAGGAACTTCTACTAAACCTTGGTGGAAAGATACTGATGAGTCACCTAAAGAACTTTGGGATAAAGTCTATGGTGAAAATTATTTGAACTGGTGGCATCCTGATTCTAAAAGTGGAGAGGGTACTGTAAAAGAAGCCGATAGAAGAATCAAAGTGATAAATAGTATTTTAAAAGATTATGAAATAGAGAACATTTTAGATATAGGTTGTGGTGATTTACATTGGGCAGAGAAACTGAACTTAGATAAAATAAAAAGATACGCTGCAGTGGATGTTTCAGAAGTTTGTGTAGCAGAAAATCTTTATAAAGAAACAGATACTTTAGAAATTTACCAATGTGATATGTCAGACCCAAATGAGAATTACAGATTTTACAGTCCAAGAACTATGAAGTATCCAAAAAATGAATGGGATTTGGTTATGATGTTTGATGTATTGAACCATTGTATTCAAGAAGAGATAGATGAGATAGTAAAATTTTTACTGAATGCTAATGTAAAATATGTTCTTACTAATAACTTCTCTTTAAAAAGAATGGAGTTTGAAAATAAAGAATTTGAAAACACTCCCGAAGAGACTGGCGTATGGTGGCCTGGACATTGGGATGGTAAAACAAAAGAAGTTAGGAATATGCCTATCAATTTAGAACTACACCCAAAGTGGAAATGGAAAACTATACAATCCGATGAAGAGTTCCATTTTACAGATACATCGGGCGGACAATTGCCACAAGGAAATGAGTGTTTAGATTTATATAAAATAAATGAGTAAGATATTAATCACAGGTGGTGATGGAGAATTTTGTAAACATTTAGTTAAGCAAGGAAAAGATTTTTCTTTTCTAACACCATCAAAAAAAGAAGCTGATATAAGTGACTATTGGAAATTAGATAGATATTTTTATACACATCAATTTGAATTTGATATTGTT
>CEUX01104727.1_pt1 | contig 25589 bp, 8 predicted proteins | sample 531361 | NCBI WGS metagenome assembly CEUX01 (sample SAMEA2622736, study PRJEB7988) | marine metagenome | isolation source: saline water (ENVO:00002010), including
CATTAAATCAATATCACCAGAGGAATCATATATTTTTAAATCACTAATGACAAGCTGCGTTGCTTGTCCGAATGAGTCATATGCCATTTCCTGTCTCCTTTTCTATCTTAAATTAATTCAAATTTCCGCCCACGGAGGCGGCCATCATTTGAATGGCTAATTCTGGTAATTCTTGCGCCAATTGGGAATCGTGGGATTGCTTTCTAGCTCTCTGCTTAGAGCCCAGCTTATAGAACGAATCGTCAGTATCGGGAAATTTATCTTTAGCACTAACACGCTTGTTCTTCATATTTTTGAGATTTTTGTCTTGAATATTAGGATTATTTATTGTCTCAGTATCCGTAACATCTTGTTTTAAATCTAACGTTTCATCAAGCGAAGTGTCAATAGTTATCCCAAAAGCCCCCAAAAGCTGTAATGCATCAGCTGTAAGCGGGTCGATATCGAGAACAGCGGCCGCATTTTGATCAATTGTGGAGAAATTGGCGAGTCCTTTTTTCTTCATTTTCTTTAAGGCAGTCATAAGATCATAATCTTTCTTATCATTCTCTCTTGAGATTGTTTTTCCGTTGATTCTTTTTTTAGCTGTTCTGTCTAACACTCTTTTGGCTTGGCTGCTCGGCAAGTTTTTGCCAGCTTGCCTGTTGCCGGTTGTAGTTGTTTTTTTGCCGATGTTAAAGCTTTTACCCATGTTTATAATTACCTTCTTTAATTAGAATCCGCCGGCGCCGTAGGTCGAGGCGTCTGGACCGTCCTCGGCGGTTGGTGCAGTGGCGCCCTCGGCAGTGCTGCCGCTTTTACTGCTTCCGCCGGAGCCGCCGCTTGGGGCGGAGGCGCCGCTTCCGCCGGAGCCGCCGTCATCGCTGTCGCCACTTCCGGTGGTATCGTCGCTACCGCCACTGGCGATTTCGTAACATTTATTTAACGAGCTGCATCTATATTCTCCAACGTTATCGGGATACATTTCATCGCAATCAGATTGCCCATAGTCATCATCATCAGAATTACACTCTGGTACTGTCGCCCAGGCTGTGGGCCAATATGATGACGGAGGATTTGCTTCCCCAAGATCTGCTGAGGATTCAAACGTAATTGTCATAGAATCCGATAGCGACAGATCTGAAATCTTTTGCGTTACGATTCCGCCGGATGAAGTATCGGAAGATGGTCCCCAAATATAATCATAAAAATCACTCATTTCTTGATAAAATTTTTGTAAAGATTCGAGATTTCCAGTAGTGGGATTAATCCCTTCAATTATTGCGGTTATTGCTTCCGACATTTTATCCCTATCGCCGTCATATGAATCATATATTAAATCTCTGTATAGAGTATATGCTGTGGCTGCTGTATTCCAGGGCGCTGTTTCTTCTGTTCCTTCATATAGTTGTTGCATTGCTTCCATAAAAAAATCATTAAATTCTCCAGTAATAGAATTAAACGAGCACCAACTATTAGCTGCTTCATAATAAGTATTTAAGTTTTCTAAATGTTCATTATAAGCATCACTGATAGTTTCAACAATTCCCAAAGTAGTGTCAATAACGCTAAAAGATGTATTATAATATTCATATTCCAGATCATCCATAGGCAATGCATAGATGTCCTGAAATTCAAACAGCATCAGCCTGTAGTCTGAAGGTAAATAATTGTCGAGTCGTTCATAATTTGCCATAGTCGGGGTGCCAGTTTTTCTAGACAGTGCGCGCACAAACAACGAAGGTGAAATATTAAACGCACCAGTGGAGGTATTCGTGCCAAAAGTTCCGTCTGTTGATGATACAGCGCCATAATCTGCCGTAGCTGATGTAAGGCGCTGTAAATTATTCGTGTCGGCAGTAAAATTTTCAGCCCTAACATTTGTTGTTTTTGGATAAGCAGGATTATCAGTATTAAAATAACTAGTTATTTTTGCACACACAGAGCTAGGATCATCGGGCACCATACGCCAAATTGAAGCTTCTTCTATATAAAAATTCTTATATCGAATATCAATACCGAATTCGTTTAATTTGCTTATATCGTATATTTGTGCAATTGCGGACGCTCTTCTTAGCGCCTTTTCATAATCAAAAAAGAAATATCCATATTGAACATAAACATCTTTTTGATCATTGTATTCGCGCGATATATACCAGTCTGGATATATAAACTCGTCTGCGAAATTTGTGACGTCTTCCATCGCCGCCGGGTTTGAGTCCCACGTCTCAACAGGCTTTGTGCGGCCGTCTCTAAATTTAGGATTTCGAATTAGCTGCTGGCGCAATGTAGGAGCGCTTTTAACTTTTCGATTGGCTGAATATAATTTCTTTTTAAATTGTCCATAAAGCTTTCCAACTGCAGTGGAGGAGTTTTTACTAGGAAAAAAAGCACGCAAATCGTTCAACTGCGGTAATAGCTCTGCGGTTGTTCCGTATTTTGTGAGTACATTATTTATTTGGTCAACCATATATTGCACTTGTGCTCGATTCTCGGTCGTTGTATTTAATATCAAACTATCAAATTCAGATATTATTTCAGCTCTATTATGGGACTCATGCGAAGTCTGCCCTATTGAACGAAGGGGGACGCCCCGATACAACTGATCACTAGTGGTAATTTGTGCTATTTCAGTTTGCCCAAGAAGAGGCATTCTCTCCCATTGTTCTGAAAATATTTCTCTGTTAGCGCCGTCAAATGCCGGCAGGAACGATTCAAATACTTTCTCGTAGCTTACGTTACTAATCTTAGTAGACAACAAATATTTATTTTTTAATACAAAGTCAATTTCTTCATCGTCGCTTAAATCAATCGTTGTTGTAAACGCGCATACGTTCAATCCAGAATCCATAACCTGATTGTAGAAATATTCTTCTGATGCTTGATCCAGGGCACTGGCGGCAATGCTAATCGACGTCATATCGTACATCGTAGAAAGCGTTTCAACATACTCACTTAAAGAATCTGGCGATACCGTATAACTATAATTTCTAGGTGTTGATTCTACCATTTGCAGTATATAATAATTTTGTAAAAGATAGTTGTTAAATATTCCTTCAATATATGATGTGTCCATTTCGGCGCCGGCAGTTGTTCCGGACTTGTTACTGATTGATTTGTCGACACGGAATTCCCAAATAAACTCGTCCGTCGAGACAGAACCATCATCAGATTTGACATCTTTATTTACTAAATTATCATATGAAATATTTCCATCTGTGTCTACCGTAGTACTAAAAATATCGTCCACGGTAACATATAAATCAGTTGGATCAAGGGTGTTGTCAATTGGCGTTGAAGAGGCTCCTATATGTTCAAGCAAATATGTTTGTTGTTCTTGTTCGACATATTCAATAATATTTTTTTCACCATTAATGATACTATCAAGTCTTTCGTTTCTAACCGTAATATAAACATGAGTGTTTATTTTTTTAGACAATTGCTCGATCATTTGATTTGTCACCGACTCTGGATCTGATTTACCAATTTTTAAATACAGCGATAAGGTTATGGTTAACCCATCATCTTCGGCGGTAATTCTTCTGATGTATGGAGTGGGCATATTAACCCCCGCAAAAGCATCAAAACTGCCTTCGAAATTTACTGACATATTTCTGGCTCTCCTGCTGCTTGTCCATAAATATCATTAAATAATGCTGTATCTTCTTTAATTTTGTCACAATCAAAATCTATATCGATATAATATGACTCTTTGTTAAACTCTAAAGCACCCCTGCATGCAAGGTCTGGGTTAACTTGAATATCTGTCATGACATCAAAATAATATTCAACATTTCCAGTAGTTGGAGACGTTTGCAAAGCTGTGGCGCCTCCAAGAGCATTTGGCGTTTCGCGCATCATAATACCATTGACAATTTGAGGAGATTCAGGCATAAAATATTTTCTTTGTAATTCGGTAATTGCATTTCCTTCGCTATCGGTGCCATCTAATATCTCGTAAACCTCAACGTCAAAATTCTCTGAGAATATTTCTGTATTTAGCTCTTCGAGGTATAGGATGACATCGTTAGAGATTAGCTGTATCGCTACGTCATCTGCAAACTCTGCACCTTCGTTGGCCAAATCTAACAATCTGTTAGGATCATAACCAATGCCGACAGATGGTGATAGTTTTTTTACATACCGACCGTCTATATTTATTTGCGGAATCTCAGTATTGTTTGATGTGTCAGATGGCGCCGATGAAGATATATTGCCATTTAAGGTAACCACTTTCCACGCAGGAGATTTTTGTGCGATTCCAGAATGGCTTGAATTGCCTATTGGCTTATCATATCTAAACAAATCTTTTCTTGGAGTTCTTTGAATTGTCGAAACGTCTCCTTGAAAAAAGTTTATTTCTCCTGCATCTTCTTCTATAATTAAATTTTCAACATCTTGGAACAAAACAAGACCTTCAAGATATGGAGTTTCATCTTTGATTCTTTTATGAACGTCATTCTGTCTTTCAAAAATGCCGGCATATTGAGCATCATATATTACATTATCATCTAAGAATGTATAATAAAATGGCTTAAACTTACCAACAGAAAGCAAATAGTGCCCATAGCTAGTTAACTTAAAATCATAAACCTGCTCTTTTTTATTTAAAAATTTTGCCATCTTTGTTCTCTATATAATTATATCTATTTTTTATTCTTCTTGTTGTTCTTGTTCGTTTTTATAAAGCACTTCTGCATCAAATTTAATCAACTCGACAAAGGAAAAGAAATCATAAGGCCAATTATACCTTATCGGATATCCTACTGAAGCAGATGGGGTTAATTCTGATGAGGTTGAGCCAGCTTCAGAAGCTTTTATATCATTATATACCGCTTGTGATCTTTGTTTCACTTTAAACACCATCCATCTCAAGTTTTCATTCATTAAGTCATCCATATTCATTCGTTCTGTGATGTCTAATTGATCCGCCTGGCTCTGTGTATCTTTTGTAATTTTCTTATAGTCTCTAGGTGCCAAATTTTGCCACATATAATTTAAATCGTGATTGTCAAACTTGTACTCAAATTCAAAAAGATACATTACAACTGGATCAATTGTAGCGTCATTTAAAAAGTCAAACTGAGGTGGTAAGATATATTTTTGCATTTTTTGAACCATTTTTCTTATTGACTCGCCGGCTGAATCAAGCGAATCTCCGTCTGCGGTACCAATAGAGCCCTCAACACAGGCATTGATCTTCTCTCTAGTTATTGAAAAGAACGACTTTCTGTCAGACGCCGCTTCTCCGCTAACTTCTTCGCCTTCTGAGATTCCCTCTTCCAAGTACGGAATGGCCACAACAGCCTCCCTTATCGATTGATAATTTGCAAGCTCTCCAAGCCTAACCGAGTCGGCTTCAGAAAATTTAATCAAGTCAGTAATTGGTTTGTAAGTTTTGGCTATCTTTGTGGCATTGGAAGATGTAAAATTGTTATATATTGAAGCGGCTAATCTTGACTGTGGGTGTAACAAGAGCCACTCTCTTGGTATTTCACCAATATTCAAAAATATTCCTTTTTTCGGATCGTCAGGAGGTAAACCAAACTGGTGCCACATTCCGCGCGGAACAGAAGCGCTGGCGAATGTTGGCATCTGAATAGTTCCATTCGATGCTGTAATTGGCCTGACACCTCTATCGCTAAAGTCTAGAATTGGAGTTTCCCATTTGGGTTGAATAACCCATCTCATGCCTGCAGTTTCATTTTCTGAGGTGGTGGAAAGGCCGCGTGATTTTGTTTGCTTCAGAACACGCTCGACGCCAAGAATATTGAAACTAGCAGTTAATTGCATTGCATTATCGTTAATATTCTTTCCGTCTAGAATTAAATCGCCACCCTCGTGCGCGCGGTTTGCTATGCCCAGGTTTCCACTAAAGCAAGCTACAAGCTGAGGACCTCTGAGTCCAACGTGCGGGGCACCTGGGGCAGTGTTTGGCAACACTGAGGCGCTCGGACCTGCGTCAATGCGCCAGTGGGCTACCTGCAGTTCTGACAGAATTCTTTCTAGGTCATATGACTCTCCAGGCGTAGGGAAGAACGACACGTCTAACCACGCTTCGCCATCATAATAAGGAGGAGTATATGGAACATTGTGCCCATTCATCGAGTCGAATGGCTGTGAATAAAAAATCTTTGCATCATTGTGGCCCATGGCACCGGTTGGGCGTCCTGCAATCGGGGGGCCGAATGCGGAAGGTCGACTATACATACAGTGATTTTTGCGGAAAACATCTTTTGGCGCCTGTCTCGGATCTTGTGGAATCGGATATACGGAGCCGGTTAGCCACTTATTGGATTTCATTCCATTAGCGCCTTCGGCGGAATACGCTGAATTGTCTCCAGAAGCTCCAGATTCATACGTATATGTTCTGAGCCCTTCATATGATTGAGCTAGCGTAATTCTTCCCAAATACGCTTCCCCTTTTTTAAATCTTAAATCTCCGGGAATAACATCTGACTTAAGCTCCGTCATACCAGCATTCTTAAGAAAGAATTTAGGCACTTCAGCTATAAAATTAGAAGCCATCATTTTATATATTTGATCAGTCGGCTGACCAGAGAAAACGCCCGTTATTGGCAACGAGCAGCTTGGATCAGGCTCAATATCATAAAAAGACATTCCTGCTATATATTTTTCAGGATTCAAAATAGTTTCAAATGGAAGTCTCCTAAACCAACTTCCTCCTTTATATAGCGCCAATCGATCATCAGTATTAGCAGCTCCTCCAACTTGCCAATTATTGGTAACCATCCAGTTTGGATTATTATCACTGCCAGTTCCGAAAGAGCCAGAAGAAATTCTTCCTGGGTCAGGAGGAATAGGAAAGTCTACCGCTATTCCTGACTTAATGGAGTTATATAAAATCCCTGGTGCAAACAGCGGCTGCATCGTTGGGCGCCAAGATCCATCTGGGCGTCCAAATGGCTTATCTGAATACGAAGATGTAGCGGTACCAGCAACAACGGCGGATATCATACTGGAATAAGAACTAGAAAACTGCTGCACTAGATCTACAGTTCTCTGCGCTGGAAAGAAGCCTTTTTTGAAATCAGGTCTGATTATCGCATTACAGGATAGCTTAATTTGAGAGGGGTTTATTTTTGAGAGATCTTTAATGCCAACAAAATTAGTCATAAACTCAGTATTAGAGTAATCTAATAATAAAGAACCTGTTGTGGCACTGGTCAAATCGCCTATTTCAAAAATATCGCTAACCTGATATGTGTTGACCCCTTCTTTAATAAAGCCTTCTACATGTTTGCTAATTCTAAACTCTGGAATAACTGAATAGTCTTTTCCGATCATGCTCAAGTCTCGCTTGTAATCATTATAAGTATTCCACCAAGGTGCAGCTGCAGCAGAAACAAAGGTTGTAGAACCTGTTACCGTCTTAAGATACCCAGCATTACTGAGGGCGTCCCAATTTGCTTCGCCGCCAAACTTATCAATCTTGTGATTATATGGCGAGGACAGACCACCTGTCTGAGGAATGTCGATGCCATTGGGCCCAACTACAGATTTTGGTGATGGCAAGCAGTGTTTTCTAGCGTATAGTGCGCCAGGTGCCTGAAGTTCTGTCATATGAACAGGCCTATTAGACGAGGCAGAATAAATTGCCGGATTTAGATTTACTACTTGAAAGTATACATTTTGTAACTCGCCGCCGGCTTGAGCATGATTTTTTAAATCAAGCACATTGCTTCCGGGGATATAAGGCTCCGAGGATCTTGTTAAAAATCCCGCAGGAGCATCTAAAATCCAACTGCTTTGGCGTACAGTCACTCCGCAAGAGTTAGTAATAACTGACGTGCTACCTAAATTAATTCTTTCGGTAGTAGAGTCTCTCCAATATTTATTGTCGTATGCTGGTCTTGTGTATGTTGAAGAAGTATGCTCATTCTCCATGGATGGAAAAAGAGTTTCTTTATACAAGATCCAATTTACTGCGTAGCCTGGATTAAATTCTGCAACATTTAATACAGTCTCGAATGAGCTGACTTTTTGCGGCGGGGTGGAAAACAGCAGATTATCCAACTCTACAGAATTAAAATATATATCGTTATTGTTGTGCGTTGTAACAAGCGTAACGTTTTCGCTAGTTCCGGTAACTTCAGCAGTAGAAGTATCAATTGTCACATTAACACTAACAGGAACTCCTCGCGTAGAAGCCGGTCTAAACGTATAGTTTTTAATCTGCTTGTTGTCGAGCACGCTAAATACATTTTGTTTTCTTTGTGCTTTAAGAATTGGGTGGTCTTGTTGTCTTGTACGGGTCCAACTCCAGCCATACGAGGCGCCGCGGTGAGCCATTAGGAGATTAAAAGTATCTGCCCTAGTATCAAATTGATCGAGAGTGCCAGAAACTACTCCCACCCTTTTTACTAATGGATCGTTGATATAGTTGGACATTTCTGTGTTAAGGTCTCTTCCTGAAGAATTTGACAAGCTTGTCTCGCCAACATCATTGACCGGATCTACAACAAAGAGATTCAATCTGGTTATCGGCTGTAAGAAGTTGTTGCTTGTAGCTGTGGTTCTGTCTGCTGGTTTTGCCACATCACTAGCTGTAACATAATTGAAGAAGGCCTCGTAACCATCAGAACCAGAATATCGCCCAGAAAAAACTCCATCAGTTCTAGCATATCCATAATATCTAATATCCGTACTTCCCGCAGCAATCGATCTGGTCACCCAAGCGTACTGTCTGTCGTTTCTGGGAATTGGACGGTTTACCCAATAATTATCATATTGCGATGATGTTACTGCCTCGCCGGAGGATCCCAATATTAATTTAAGTGCACTATTTCGATGGACCTTGTGATACCCAGGAAGCTCTGTGTATGAGGCTCCCGGAGTATATACGTGCAGCGAGTCACGACCAAACCTTGCAGTATGTCGCGACAGATGCGATCTTAATCCATAATCTTTATCGTGAATATCCGATACTTTGATACCAGGGGTACCAGCAGCAAAGGAGCTGCTTTCAGAATATGAGCCTGATGGGCCTTGAGATAGCTTTCTGACCGTTAAGTTTCTATAATTGATTGTATTATAGACTGAATATTCTGCTGCTCTGATATCGCAATATCCAAGACCCATTGTTTCAATTCCGCCGGGTGCGGAAAACCTTCCGATAATAACAGACTTATTAGTAGAACGAGGCGATCGCAAATAACCTAAAGAATACGAAGGTATAAGTTGAAAATGCCTATCTCCTTGAGATGATGTCTGGATCCCTGTGGACACCAATACTCGATTGTCCGTGTTACGATGGATATCATAAATCGTCCTACCTTGGGACGCAGACGGCGTATCGATTATTTGGCTTGGTAATTCTGGTTGATTGTCTACAAATCCTCTTGGGTTAGAATAACCTCCAACAGTGTGCACAACTTCATAATTATGGCTATAGTTTCCAAGAATCGTTGAGCCAGTCTTGTGATGAATGTTGCGAATATTAACGGGACGTTTTGCAACGTGATCGCGATAATAAACAGCCTTTTGTGAAGCTGTTACTGGATATGGGATAACCCCTTCATCATTTGCTTCGGGCCACGGGTAATCTGCACCAACCATACCAATCGCACCTGAAGCCGCTGGGCCTTCAGGTACAGCAGTACAAGTACCTAGTACAATTTTCCAGGCTTCTGCTCTGTTTGTGTAATCGTCTAAAGAGCCGGTATTAATTGCTATATGGCGAGACTGATGACCTCCAACTGCATAATTTGTAAACGCACCCTGCATAGGTACTTCCATATCGGGCCCGTATACATCATTGTGCAAGTTTGTAATTGTGATGCTGGCTGTTACTCTTTCTTGCACTCTTTTATTATAGCCACTAGAAAGAGAGCCGCTATCGATAGAAGAGCTGAAAATATTAAACGGAAATGCATATGATGATTTTACATTAGAGTAGCTATCGCCATTTCCCCAGTCGCGGCCGTGTTGAACTTTATAATATCTTCTAACTTTTTTATTTGGATCTGTGACATCGGCAGAAACATCGATAGATTTTGATAATTCATCTGTAAATGCTAGCAAAACATTTTCGGGAACGAATACGTTGCTGGTTCCCGAATCGGTGACGGTTTTATTAACTGGTCCTGCGGGATACAGCGCATTATATGTAAAATGAATATTTTTATTATCTTTAAAATTAACGCCGCCTTTATATGCCCTTGTCGTAATCGGATTAAGCTTATATGGCTTGGCTCGCTTGCGCAGCATATATGTTGAGCTATAATATCCCGCTTTGGCTGTTGTTGTTAACAGACTAGCGCTTGCATTACTATCATTAACTATTGATTTTCTTATAGTTTCTTTATCATCATCAGCAGTAGATGTGCCGGGGGTGGATCCAGTAAAGACTAAAGAATCTCTTTCCCATCTCTCATTCCACCATAAGAAATTAGTATTTTGTTTGTTGTTAAGAGGATGATGAGCTAAACGCCAATTATAGTTTTTCTCATTAATCCCTAAAATTGGATAATCAGGATCATTTGCTGTAAATTCGATAGTTGGAAATTTTGTTTGATATTTGTTTCTCTCCAAAACATGACTTTCAACAGTGTTTAGGACATTATTCACAAATTCACAAGAAGCCGGCATTAATTGTTGTATAATGGCGCTAATTGCAGAATCAAACCATTTATAATATGTTACATATTTTTCGACATCAGATACCTTAGTAACACGTTGGAAGAAAACTTCTCTTAATTTTTCTAATCGCTTGTACCTTTCACGATATCTATTAACAGGTTCGCCAATCAAGTTATTGAAATCTGCCGCGCCCGCAAAGAAATCTAGCATCTCTTCAGAAACAGAATTATATAAACTTTTCTCAATTGTATAAAAATAGCTTGGCACATCCTGTTTAACTCCAAACGAGTTATCATCCTCAGACAATACCTGAACGCGCTCCGAAGCGAGAGGCGATTCCGGATCTAGAAACTTATATGAACTAAGGCTCTCATTTATAACCACATCTCCAGAACCACTAGCAAAACCAAAACCATATCCGGTGTGCTGGTATTCTGAGTAATTTCCTAAAGTTCCGTATTTGGTTCTTTCAACAACAGATCCCGAAGACATATCTTGTACATAAAATCTTCCAGTTGCGTTCGATCCGGTAACATTTTCAAACTTCCAATCTAGGAACAACATCTTGTTATTTAACAGATCGTACTTTTGGTTATTTGGATCTGCCGGGGAGATATTTTGATAGGATCCGGAGATTCCAGAATTATCAACATCAACGATATGTTGATCTAAATCATAATCTTCAATATAGCGGCCCCAATATCTAATTCCGCTAAGTTTAACATCGCACCTAGTCTGCTTGGCTCCTGTAACATTAGTACGAAAGGCACCAGCATAAAGTCGTTTAGCGCTCTTTAGCATATTCTTACCAAGCGCTTGAGATATCGATGCAGTAAGCAAGAAGCTTTCTTGAGCCTCTCCGAGATAGGTATTAACACCCCTAAACTCAAGATCATATGTATATAAACCAGAACCAGATACTAAATCTGCCACAGGCCAGTTGCTGGGTTTAAGACGAACTGAAAGATTCCACCTTTCGTTATCATACACGTTAAAAAAGACACTACTTGTAAGTTCTGGAAAAGGGTATGGGTTAATAGACGACGTTAGTCTAAAATATACGTCTTTGGAGTCCGGCCTGGGTCGGATTGCGTAAACTTGAAAGTTGGCACTATCAGTAGATGCCCACGTAGTCCCGACGTCAGAATTTATAGAGGCTGAAACAACCCCAAACAGAGAGGCACTAGTGTATTGCTTATTATATTTTTGTTGTCTAAAAGTAAATGCAGGAAATGTTATATCGGCATCAACTGTAAATCCATATTTGTTTTCATATCCAGATGTTGCACCATGAGCACTACCATATATATAATTTGCAGAATTTGAGTCTGAGCCACTTGTTGCTGTATAAATAACACCGTATAGATTGTTTTCGTTATCAAAATTTATAGACTTTTTATTTCTTAAAAACTGCTTTAAATTATTCTTTAATTCATATTTTTGATTATTAGAATAAAGATTTAAACGAATTATTCTCTCATCGACACTAAAGCATCTAAATACATTTCTAACTGCTCTTTCTGTTCCTTTTGCTTTATAAATATTGGCAAGATTATTATAGAGATTCAAATAAATTAAATTCTTTGTTTCTTGTAAATCACCTTCAAAATTAATCTCACCATCGCGATTAGCAAAACTTTCTAATACGTCTGCATCAACAAAAATTTCTGGCATGCGCATGCCTAGTGAACGTGGTAAATTTTTAGCAAACGGAATGGGCGTATAAGAGGCGCTGGTGTAATGCTTTCTTTTTAAATTCGTGACTGATTTAATTTGCAAGTATAACTTATCAAAATACGATCCGACAATGTGTGAGACTATTTTTGTATCAGTTTCTTTGTTATCTCTCTCTTCCTCGTGAATCCAGTGTGGCAGCATGCTAGCAAACGCTGAATTATTTGTAGAATCGTAGTGTTTCCCCTTAGCTAACAATTCAGTTTTAACCGATGAAACATCCGGATGGTTTTCATAAATGATTGGATCTTTATATTCTGTGCTCGCGGCGCCGGCCTCCACAATGGCAGAGTTTGTGTTTCTTGAATTTTCTACATACCCAACCCAACTACCATTGCTAACTCTTCCAGAGTAATCCAGCACAATACTATCAATGCTAGAACTTAGCGTCTTACCTTCATTAAATTTATAATAGACTCCCAAAGTTGCATTATTAATCTCTGTGTTGGCGCCTCCATAAACATTGGTATGCCAATTTTTTGAGATGGAATCAGATGTCCTACGCTCTTTCCAAAATCTAAATTCATCGATAGAGCCGCTCAGCTTGGCAGAACCAGTGGCAGCATTACTATATGCAGGAGCAGTTGTGAGGGCTCCCAATCTTGCAACCATTCCTTTGGGGTTCAATTCATTTATTTGTGCCGATGCAAAAGTCTCTATTTTGTTCAACTTGCCGTCAACATAAAAACTACAATTGAAATTACTACCAGAGTTATATAGCGCAAACGCATAATGATGCCAATTGCCATCAGCAACGAGCCCAGAACCAACCTGCGCTAAATGAATTCCCTTGCCAGAAGTATTGACAAAAGAGCGTTCAGGTCTAGGATTGGCAGCACTTGGGACGGCACCACTCATAACAGTAAGATAAAATGGAGAATCTGACCATATTCCAGATCCAGTCATTTGAATTGTTATTCTTCCATAATCAACACTGGCGGAAGAAGCATTGTTCCAGGCGTCAAAAATTACTTGTTTATATGTTGTTGAGCCGGCGGGCGCCAAAGAGCCGCTCTTAAGCCAAAATTCTACAGTCACACCGGTATCAAAATTGGCTTTTAAATTGGAAGTTCTTGTTCCAACACCGTAAGTGTCAGGCAACCCTTCTGTAGCGTATATATCGGTGTCATAAACGTTTGAATGCTGCGGCTTTAGTGTGCCGTCTGAGGGGAATGCATCTTTTAAAGTGGGCCCAGAGGAAGCAGTATGGGGTCCGCCATGAAATACTACGTATTCTAGCGTATCTGAAAGAGCATATCCATCCGTAATGCTTGTTGTCGTGCCGTATCCATCTGGGCTAAATATTGCATATCCGTTTGTTCTGGGGTACTGGTTGTTAAAGATGTATTTATCGATCTCTAAAGAGTTGTTATAAAATTCATTTATCTCGGCTGACGAACCATCATAAGGATAATAATCTAAAATTCTATCAATAGAAGATTTGTAATATAAGTACGCAGATCCATATCTAACAAAATTATCAGGCTTATTATATACTACCTGTGGGACTACTGCTTGTTGCTTCTTGTGCAACGCTTGCATATTTCGAGACGACTCTACCTCAGAAAAGAGTTCTTTTTCTGTGGAGGATGATACAAACTGTTTATTTTTGGCTTCAAAAAGCTTTTTAATACTCATAATCTTCTACTCTAAACTTGAACGTTTGTCTTTGTTCGGTCCAAGACTTCAATGATGTATCATAGAAAGAGAATTTAAATGCATATGCATATCCTGGCTCTAACAACGACATGTCAAAATCAAAATAATTTCCTGATATATCATAGGAAAGCCCTGTTGGGATGTCCGAGCCGGTTCCATATGGAATTGCTTCATATGCATCCATTAGTCTAAAAACTCTATATGATGCACTTTGAATTGTTGTGCTTTCAACAGAGGTGTTGGCTACTGTATACACATTTGGATCCCAATATTTATGTCTGACAAACAAATTAAGCCTAGCTGTTTCGTCGCTTCTATATTTATCTCGTAAGTTTGTAATATTTAAATGATATACGGGCTTGCGAATTGTTACAGATGCGCTAAAGTTTGTTGGGTAAAATGAAGATGTAGCATACTCTACGCTAGCCCATGGGTTATTTTTTCCTGCCCCATTGTGCCACACGTCAAATATTTTTGTAAGCGGCGCAGCAGCTGCTGTGATTGCGAAAGAGGCACTGTAGATACCTGTCTCAACCCAGGCGCCAGTAACAACATAAGGATTTTTATCAGTAACCCAGTTTCGTGGAAGAGTTTGTGGAAGCTCAATTGCAGCGCGGGTGGCTGCACTAGATGATGCGGCTTGGCCACTTGGCTCTGAATTATCATCAGAACCTGAATAAAAACTAACATAAATCGGATCGCCTGAATCACTACCATCGATACCGGGAATATCTCTTAATACTCCCCTAACATAGTTATACAAATAAAGCGTGTTGATGTTATCATTGACCGGAGCAAGAGAGCTGCTGTAGTAAGTATCTCCACGATCATCTTTGATAGTCGAATCCCAACGTGCCTCGATAACGGGCTTCATAAAATAGTATTGTGTGCCGCGGCCGAAAAATCTTTTAGTGTAATACGAAATGGTTGATCCGGTTGGATTTTCTAAGTAACCACTATACGTTCCGTCGTCATCAACAGAATAAAAACCTTCGGCGGCACCTGTCAAATGAATACCTACTCCGTAGTTATCGATTGTTCCTGCGCTCCAAAGCTCTACGAGTCCTGTTATATCAATTTCCATATCCTCAAGACCGGTTGCAAATGTTTGACTGTACCAACGCCACGGATAAGCAGCGTTTGCAGTGGTAACATAGTCGCCACCAACTTTATCCCAAGGCGTGGCATTGTTTCCTGTTTGCTGAACAACAATTGCAAGCCCATCAAGCGTTCCAACAATCGATGCATCGGTTGCTCCGCCGCCGATACTGGCTGTCACATAAATTATGCTAGCATCATCCTCATCAGGCTCGGCCGAAAAAGCAGACTGACCGTTGACAACATTTCTAAAGCTTGCCGCAATAGAAGCCTTTGCCGCAGAAGCAGTTGCTATATTTATTGTGACCTCTGTTCCATCTGCTGAAGGTGCTGAGTCACCGGATCCATCATTAAACCAAAAATTATACCTTGTTGCTGTATTATACAGTTTTATGTAATTTGCGCCAGCGCCAGCGCCATAGTCAGCCAAAGTGTCAGACGAAAACGTAAACTTGGTTACTTCCTGTACATCAGCGCTGTTTCTCATAATCCAGTTTGAACCGGTATTTCCGTTAGTAAGATCTTTATATGTTGTAAGATCTGTGCCCAGACCTTCTTCCCAGTCTTTAGCTATAGGCTCAACGACAATAGTATAATCTTGTGGTGTTGTCGCAGAATGCGGTGCATTGAAAAGTCTCAAGTAAAAACTAACACTTCCGCTGGCCGGAATGATACCATCGTTTCTATCACTAGTAATCGAGGCAATTGGAAACTTCATTAATATTCTGGAAAGTTCAACAGAACTGCTAGCTTGTCTTCCGTATAATGAGTAGGTTTCTACAACATCAGCCTTGCCTGTGTTTGATCCAGTTGCGCGCGTATTTAAGTTAGATTGATAAGCGTTTCTTATGGTGTTGTTGGCATTGGCCACATATCTTCTTATACCCATTATTTAGATTGTCCTTTGATATCCACTTTTGCATATTTAAGTTCGGGCACTACATTCTTGGGAATATTCAAGACGCCGCCATCAGGTGATAAGTGCGAGTTAATGTCAAATGTTGTGTTAGAATATTTAACACCAGTCTTTGCCACTATCTTGACGCTATTAACCGATGTTACCCCTTTCACTTTTGATAAAACGTTATAAATTTCGCTAATATAAATCGGTTCTCCAATAAAAAATCCAGATCGATAATAGTGGGACAAATGCTGAACGCACAATTGTACGACTGCATATTTGTTACTATCAACTGAACAATTAACGTCAAAATTAATGCCAAAATTAAAAATATATGCATCTAGAATATCAATTGTATCATTAATCATTCTATAATGATTAAGCCAAGTTTTCAAATTATTTTTGATAGTTGCGTTCGATTTTATAAGTTTTCCAAAATTATCTTCAGAGATTATATACATATTAAGATTTCTTTTGAGAGAATCTGGATCTTTTTGTACTGAACATCTTTTTATAGAGCCAAACTTTGCAGCCATTCTATACGCTATATTTTCATAATCTGCTTTTGTTACCGCGCGGTCTTGTGTCGGAAATGTGTCGAATATTCTTCTTTTAACTTCCGATGGGCTTGGCGCAGTAGTTGATCCTATGATAGGCTCCTCGTTACTTACTTCAAGCGATCTTCTAACACTTTCGATTGTTTCTTGAGACAAAGTAGTTCGATTAGCAAAATCTAAATTTGCTTTAGTTACTTGGGTCAATCCGTTACTGGCAACATTAGAGCGCGCGCCAACCGAACGATATGTTACATATAACACAGTATTGGACGGAACAATTCCATAATTTTCGCTTTTAGAGAGCCTAGTTGGGTCAAACGTTGTATCAGTGACATAATCTTTTCCAAAGATGTCCATTGCCACCGCTTGCGGATCCGCAACAACATCAGTTTCGCCAGGATTACCTGAACCAAATTGCAGATATGTGTTAGATCTTGTTTTTTCTACGGTAAACTTTCTAGAAACCAGCATAGGCTTTAAAATTGAAGGGACATTATCACTCTTATAATTTTTGTTTGAAACCTCTTTAAAAATTATATCTTGTGATAGATACTGTACTTCGTAATAAACATTTCCTTGTTCATCGACAACGTTTATTATCTCTTGTATGTTTGCGGCCCTAAGTCTTAACCTAAGATATCTTTGAAAGTCTCCTACTTTTATTTTTTGAATTCCCTGCGCGCCGGAAATTACATTTCCATATGCCTTAATTGCGTAATGAGTTGGTGCGCCGGAAGTATTATTAACGCGAGCTACTACTACCTGGTTAGCAGGATTATTAAAGTCCACATTCTCGGTTAATATAAATCCACCTCCATTGTTAGAAGTAAATGTGCTGCCTCTTCTTAAGATAGGAATATAGCGAGTGTCTGGGCCAAGACCGGTAGACGTCGCCGGAACAAGAATATAGAATGATGCTATTCCAAAGGTTGAAGTAGGGCCCTGATGTTTATATCCTAATACGTTTCCATGTCTAACAATATTGTTATATTGATACGAAGTATCTAAAAAAGTCTCGTTGATATTATAATCTAAATAAAACGATAATTGATCGCCCACATAAGCAACAGCATCAACCATCATCGCACCAAATGAAGCTTCGCTAAAATCCCTAAAAGTATCTGGATAAAAACGTTCGGCTATTTGTATTAATTCATTGCGAATTGATTCGTATTCAGTAGCGGTATAATTTATCGGCAGTAGTCTTTTTTGTTGTTCGGGCATTTATATTATTTTCCTTTATTTAGGCCATGGAGGCCCATAGATCTAAAGTGTCTCTTATATTCATTGTTGTTATAACATATTCAATTCTAATGCCCAATTGATACATATCCATTTTTGAGCTATCAAATTGGATATCCAGTATTGTAATTGGTGGCAAATATAAAGCTGCTTGGCTTTTAATCTTAGATTTAATTTTATTATTTACATCCGATCCAAATCGTTCAAACAGATAAGTTTTAATACCAACACCAAAATTTGGATACATTACTCTTTCGCCTGGATTCGTCAAAACAAGCATTTTAAAGTTTTGCTTTAGGATGCTTTGTATTGTTTCATTAATCTGAAATCCGACGTCATCGGATGGAGTCATAGGTACTACTGGAGCAGACATTAAAAAACACCTCTTTTGTTATAATAAATATCATCATTCTTCTTTTTCGCACGCGTAACCTGCAGCATTAAATGGATTTGTTCGAATTCTTTTTCGGCGAAATCTTGGCAGAATGCGATCGCCAGTGGGAATCTTAAGTTGTTCTTTGAGCCTCTTTGCGTGAATTGCGGTCAAATTATCTCCGCGGAGGCTCTCTAAATCAAAGTCTTTCTTGCGTCTATATGCTGATTTAAAAAGCCTCTTAATTCTAGATTTACTATTTTTTAAAAGTTCCTGATCCCAATCATCGAATTCGAGAAAAAATAATGAAAAAACATTTCTATCATCTTTGCTAGCCCAGCCAGCATTGCCTTCAACCAAGATAGAACTTACAGTTGAATTACCTTCATCATCTTCGGCGGTTTCAACTTTCAAATAAGATCCCGGCTTTCCATAATCATCATAAGTCAGTGAATCTAAACCAAAGAGACCTCCCCATGCAGCATCATCAGAAACTGTTACTTCGCCGATAGAAGATAAAAGCCCCATATCAACATATATGGCCATCATAGAAACCATCTTTTTAACAGGAATTATATATTGAGTGACTAATTTATATTTTTCATCTTGTTTTAAGTGATTAAGAAGACACAATAAAAGAGCACTATCTGATGTTAAGGTGGTAAACTGTTTTATTTGTCGATCCAGCGCATCTACTTCCACTGAGGTAATTTCATACCAATTCCCCTGTACTAAAATGGAAAACGAAAGCCCATATCTCACACCTAATTCTCCAACTAAGCCACCAGAAACTACTTCTAGCGTGCCAGGATAAACGTCTGAGATTAATAATTCTGAATCATTGCTCTTTATAATATCAACTGCATCATCTGGGGCATATCTCGCGCCATTAATAGCGATATATTTTTCAATGAAAAATGGTTTATCATAGCTTTCGGTTGTTGCGCCCGATCTAGATCCGTATACTGGAACATCTCCAATTGGAATTTGCACCAAATTGATCACCGGTGTCAGCACATCGTGCATTTCATCCGTGTGATATTCCCCTGCCATAAATACTGTTTCTCCAGTTTGTTCGCTAATGTGTATATGATAATAGCCGATATATTCTTCTCCGCTGCCGGGACCTCCATCGTCCGGGTTGACATCTTCTCCAACAACAAATTGACCGCCATATGTATAATATGGTTCAGTTGCATCTTCGTTTTCATCATATGGAACCGTAGGAAAATCAGGATATGATGTATCAAAAGTTCCGTCATAATGAAGTGCTTCATTTAAAGTTAAGGAAGAGTCTACTGTAAGTTGTTCAAAGACATAATAGTCTAGATCCTTAATTGTTGCAACCAAGTCTGTGCCTTCTAGATTTTGGATCCATTTTTCCCCCAAATAGTTTAGTTGATTTACTATTAACTCTTGGAGGAGTATTTTTGCATCTTCATCGTTTTCTCTCACTGCATCCAACACATCCTCTTCTCGATAATGTTTAAGGAGCTTGAATATGCCAACTTCATCATTGTCTTTAGCTAACTTTAAATCTGTTCTAGATTTAACACTATAATCTGTTTGAACTTTATTTAATCTAGTCATTGCCGCTTCTCCAGCGGGAGTTGGCTGAATAACTTCGTTTTCTATGAGATGTGCGTATGTTTGCACTGATTGTTCTAAAAACGCAAACCAAAATTCTTCATCCTTAAATGTCGTAAACGCTTCAGCAAATCCACTAGTCGCATCTTTAAAAGATCTCTCCATGTGTTCTAATATATAAGACGCATATATTGAACTATATGAATTGGGAAACTTTGGAAGAAAGGTACTCACTACAGGCAATGCTTTGATAAAGTGCACACTACCGAATATGCGGATAGCCGCCAGAACTAATCCATACATAAAAGCTTTATCACTTCGAGTCATTAGTCGATTAAACGGCACTTCTTCTATACATTCTGGATCTTGTCCCAGTCGCGGATCATCGGATAAATATTTATATATTTCGTCAGTTAATTCTTGAATATCTTCAAAATCTACAAAATCAGTGTTACCACCTTTACATTCAGAGAGTTCAGGAAACATTGAATCTAAAAGCCCATACCATCCTTTGTTGCGAAGCGGCATAATATATACCGGTGGATTCATGTAGGTTCCGCCATATTTAACTGGATCTAAATAAAAAACTCTATTTCCTTGTTTAGCTGAGTCAACAGAAATGTATCCATCATATCTTGAAAATTCATCATCATCGGTACTTGGCTCTGCATCCGCGTATTGAATTGAATATTCGCCCTTATCTATTAGATATTGCATTTTGCTAACACCAAGGATCATATCATCATTACGTATTTTTCTTGTTGTTGTTATAGACATTGCCTCTTCGGTATCAGGCTCGGTTTCTTCCTCTATATACGCGTCTTGATAAGGTTCTCCCCAGTATTCTTCCGGAACTTTAGGGGTATTATCAGGGATAACATATTCCACATCCGAATGTTTTAACGTATCCGGTGCTGCTCCGTATAGCCAAACGGAATTATTATTGGCGATTTCATCTCTAATTTTTTCATTTAAAAACTGCATGATTGATGCATGTGCTGTTTTAATATTAGATGTATCGAGAGAATATCCATTATTATTTAACATCTCTTCAAGCAATACAATAAGTGGGGACTGTTCTTGATATTGAGTAAATGCATCTAAAAATTTTGGATAGTCATCAAATTGAATTCCATCAAACGTAGGATCAATCCCCATAAATTCTAAATACCTTTCTTTAATTGTTGTTCCCTCGTCTAAATTTAGCCTCTTCCATGCTGATTTTTTTACCGGATTTGTTATCATCGAGTTTTCTGCCGAATCTAGATCGGCGGAAGGATTATAAACATTATAAATTTTAATTCGCGTAGAATCGCTAGGTTCGTATGCGTCTCTGTCATCCTCAATTACAGTTCTCTGAGGTCTATTACGAAGAGTGCTAGTTTTAGTTGAGTACGGATCCACAAGTTTAGAAATCGGCTCCAAGTCCGCAAAATAGGTTTCTATTTCATATCCAAATGCAAATTCATAGTCATCTATTCCTGTAGCGTTATCTCTGTATTGCAGGGTTATATCGGGAGTGTCTTTTCTTGCTCGTTTAATTATTTCTACATATCTATTTGCAGCGTTTGGGCGAATGAGTACATTATATCCAAAATCCGGAAGATCAATTATTTTTAATCTGTTTTTATTGCGGTTTGAGTACCCAGGCATATCTTCGTAATTAATAATATAATAATCTACTAAGCCAAATTCTTTATCGTTGTTGATGTTGTAAGTAAAATCTAATTCATATAGTTGATCTCTCATCCATTCAGCTACATAAAACGGAAACGCCCCTTTTTGACGGTCCAAAGTGGATGGCACGTCCATCATTGCAATGGAAAAGGCAACTAGTTGCAGCGGATCCATGACATCTAGGCCATCTGGGAAAGCATCTTGGATATATTGCACAAGATCGTCTTTGGTCCATTCGGTATAAAAATCTACTCGATCTCTTTGATTGCTAGTTTTTCTATTGTGTGTACTTAAAGGCTGTCCCATAGTATCTGATAAAACCATATTCATCAGCCCCCAATTCTTTTTTCCGGGCCCGTTACCTAGCATATCTTCACTATAGGAGATCTTTAGCATTTCCAATCTATTGCTTAAAGCAGCAGTTGCGATATCAGCAGAAAGCGGAGGCTCATACGGAATTATTCCGTTATCGCAACCTGGATCTGAAATAAGCGGCGGCATGTTGTCATCTAAATACCCCGGCAGATCATTCATGATTGGCGCAATCTCGCCCAAATCATCTAATAAATCATTCTTAAAGTTATCACATAAATCTTTAATTTGAGATGGTGACGCTCGACCATCAAGTAGTGCGGCGCGGTTCTCGCAGAACTGTTCATATTGTTCTGGAGTTGCGCATAGTGTTGGGTTCGATGGCATTGAGCCTGCGGGGGTACCTAGGCTGTCTCTCATTTGTGACCTAACATCCGCAGGAAGAACATTGCCCATATTTTCAAAGGCTCTTTTAACTGTTTCTGCATCAGAAAACACATCTTTATATTGTTGGTATTCATTGTCGCACAATTCTATGGCGGCAGTTGTAAATTCTTGCGATGCATTTCCTAGGAAAGCTTCAGACATTTCATCCTGTGTAACAGCACTCGAAAGATCAAATGCAAAATCCATAAGATTATCCGTATCACTAAAAGCGGCCGAGCCGTTTCCGAAAGCTCCAAACAAATCTCTTACTGTGTTGGCGAGCTGTTCGTCGTCAGCGTCCTCTCCGCAGATAGATTCTCTTATGATTTCTGCCATTGTGTTTTCTTGAGTTACAAGATTTTTTGCTAATTCTCCTGCAATTTCTATAGCTTTACATGCGATATCTGCTGTTATCTGGCAAAGCTTTATAAAAAGCTTAATCAATAATCTTTGTATCATTTGAGCAATTGCCATCTTAATAGCGTTTTTTAGCATAAGCCATAAATCGGTAAATTTATGCCGAGGAGGAATTACTAAAGCTGGAAAGGCTATTTTTTTATTGTTTCTGCATATGGGAAGTTCCCAATCTTTCATAAAATCTGCTATAGCTGGATTAAAGAACTTTGTATTTGGGCAAGTCATTGTTGCCAATGCCTTTGAAACAATTGGGGCTCCCGGAAAACGACCCAAAATATCAACTAATTGAAATTCTTCTCCTATATAAACTTCTATGATTGCCTGAATATATGCTTGTATTACTGTGTTTGGGTTGGCTTTTGAATTGGTTACAGCAAAAAATTTAGGAGCCAACGTAGATCGATGCTGTTCTTCCCAATTCTGCCACTGTCCATAAGTGCTACCACCGGTAGTACCTTCGCTTCGTGATTCCCAATCGAGTCGCTCAATCCATTGATGGTCTAATAAATCTTGCAAAGAGGCGCCTGCATAATTGCTAGTATCCTCTGCAAAGCTATCAGACTGAGCTTGTTGTGTTTGGGTTGTCGATGACGTTTCTCCTGTTCCATCAGATTCTGCGGCGGTTTCTGTTTCTTGTCCTTCGTCTCCGATTTCTCCTCCTGCGGCGGCTTCGTTGTAGTCTCCCTCTTCGGCATTCATTGCTGCTTCGTTAGATCCTCCGGAGGCGAACAGATCACCCTCAGATAATTTTTTCATAGCTAATGCTTGAATCTCTGCTTGTTTATCAGCTGGGAGTCCTAAAAATAAATCTCCAAAATTTTGAATCGACATACCTTTAAGAGCAGCTTCTATGACTTTTGCCAAAGCCTGCTCTAAAGTCAATCCGCTAAAAAGACATTGGATAGCAACAGTAACAGCGTCCAACAATCCACACAATTTTAGTCGATTTCGTTTTTCTCTAAAGTCTTCTAAAGCTTCTCGACCAGTTGGTTGAGCGTTCGGCTCTCCTTTCGCTTCTGCGGAAGTTTGGCCGTCACCAAAAAGCCATGCACAAAAATCGCCGTATTGTCCATCGTCCGGATCATTTGTTCCGAACATTTGTTCTTTTGCCAAATTGTTTATTTTTGACATCGAACCTTTAAGTTTGTAGTTATACATGTCGCCTGCGGCGCCATGCTGGCCGGCCACCCTTGGAGTTTCAACGATATTGTTTTCTTCACTAATGATCTCCATCATCTCCGGAGTTAGATAAAGGGCCATCTCATCTTTTATGGCCTGTAATTCCTCAGAATTTTTTGCGCATCTTTGTTTGTGAAACTGATAAGCAATTGCATCCCCGAGGCTGAATGCTTCATCCATTATATCTTGGCCAAGCTGTTTTGCTTCATTTACGAGTGCTGAGCCTAAACAACTAATTGCTTGATCAGTATTATCATATTGTGAATTGGCGACAGTATAGACTTCAGGGTATGTAAATTCTTGAATAAATTCTAGCCATGGCTGAGGCTCCGTTGCTGATAGTGCTGTTGACATTGATGACAGCTGCATGAGATAACCTATGGCTGTCTTATCATTCCACATAGAGCCTTTCTTCTTTAGCGTCGATAATTTCTTAGTATAAACAATCGGCTCACTAACACATCCGTCAGCCTCAATTGTTATTTTGGTTATTTCCAACTCTTCATTGGCATTAAAAGTTATCCTATTCACAAGACGATTAGAATTAAACGCCTCTTTAACAAAAGAGCCGTGCCCTTGCATATTATAGCCTCTTTTATTTAACCATGAATCTAATTCTGTTATTAATCTGGCCATTCTAGAGGGCTTTTGACCTATGCCCCAATCACCATATAGATCTAAATTAAAAACACTATTGTCATTTAAAAACAAAATGTTGGAGCTTTCTATACTTCTATAAACTTTTAAGTTTCTAGCGTACATATATAGGCCTTTTCTGACTTGCATGTTATACAACAACAACTCCTCAACACTATAAGAGGCCTCTCTTTGATCGGAGGTTTCTTCTTCTTCATCGGCTTCTGCTTCCGGGAGTGCGTCGAATTCTTCACTCGGTACCGAATACAACAACTTTACAGAACTAGTAGAGCGAATACTTAATGTCCAATCAGTTTTTTCAATCATATCGTAAACAATTGATTGAGTGCCGCTATTATTTAATTTATCATAATTTTCTAAAAGCGCCTCTATGGCGGTGTACACATATTCTTCATAAATTTCTTCGATTGCTGCCGCAGCGATCGCATTTACTTCTTCATCGCTATCTTCATCGGATATCTCATGGTTGCCAAAAGTAGTACGATGCGTGGTGGTGACAGTTATTTGATACATGCAGTTCTTTTCATTTAAGAACGGATCGGCTATATCTCTTGTTTTCCAGTCTGGCACGGTGGCCGCGGCGTTTGGTACACAATCAGGACAATCCGGAGGTGGTCTTAATTTTAATTCTACTGCGCATTCATCAATCAATCCATCCCCGTTGGAATCTTGAAGATGCAAGAATTTTGATTTATTTTCTTCTGCCATTTTATTCTCTTAATTTCTAAATTATGTTAAATTAACATTCTCGCTACAAATAAATCTTTGTGCCTCTGGGACTAAAAAGTTGTTTTCAAATGTCAATATTTGTTGTCCAATTGACCAGCTTCCGTCGCGACCATAGTGCCCAAGAATTCCACCCACAGTCTGACAAGGAATCCCTAGCGGCTGGCCTCCTGGTATGGCATTTAATCCAACCCCAAGCGTTGTAAAAACTAATTCAACGGCCGATGTCATTGTTTGTTGAGCACTTACAACATCTTGTATTAAATCCAACATAGTTCTAAGACAAATTATTAAATTATCACCCATAACTGCTGGCTGTAGGTGTCTATAGTTTGGATCAAAATTTGGCATAAATGTTTTCGCAAATGGTACCATAACTTCCGGAAAAGGTATTGTTCCGACGCCAACATTATTACCAGCAATCAAATCAATAGTTGCTGATTGCCCATATCTTCCACCGCCG
>CEUX01026652.1_pt1 | contig 25578 bp, 23 predicted proteins | sample 531361 | NCBI WGS metagenome assembly CEUX01 (sample SAMEA2622736, study PRJEB7988) | marine metagenome | isolation source: saline water (ENVO:00002010), including
AGAACATAAAGTTGACATTGAAAGAGCATTGCTTTTCGGTATGAGAGGCTCACAAGGTGGAATTCAGTATACTGAAGGTATTGTTGGGCATATACTTCAAAATGGTACAATTACCGATGGAAGCATAGGTTCTTATTCAGAAGGTAATCCATACTTAGGTATGTATACAACTGCTGAAATGAATTACGATGGATTGCTTGCAGCTTTTGAAGTTATGTATGACCCTGCAAGGGGTGGCTCAGCAAACAAATTATGTTTAGCATCTCTTCCAGTAGTATCTCACTTTAATAAAATAAGTGGATTTGGTGAATTAAGTATGAGTGGTGAAACAAGATATAATTTTGAATCTTCTAAAGGTTCATTTGGTCATAAAGTTATGAAGATTGAAACAGTTCATGGTGACTGTAGTATTGTTAAAGAACCATTGTTCAGAAACAACGCTTCAGGGCATATGGCCTTTGTTGACCTTGACCATGTTTCATATAGACCTCTTGTTGGTAATGGTGTTAATAGAGACACTTCAATCACAACTAATGTTCAACAAGCAGATGAAGATTTAAGAAAAGATATGATATTGACCGAAGCTGGTCTTGAAGTATCTCTTCCTGAAACTCATGCCTTGATTAACATTAATCAAATATAAGGAGGATATGAATAATGAGAAGTGATAAATTAAATCCGAATAGTAATGACTTTGATGCAAGCGTAGGTGGCTTTGAGTTTATTAACGCTACTAAAACCCTTACACAAGATGATAGTGGTAAGGTATTTGCTTTAAATTCAACATCCGCTGTAGTAGTTACATTACCTACTGATGCTAATTGTTCTATTGGTTGTCACTATAAATTTATAGTACAAACAACAAATGATAATGCATATACGATTAAAACAGGTGATGACGCTGATTCAGGTGGTGATGATTTTGTTGGAGGTGTTATTTTAGCATCAACTACAGCTGGCTATGGTCATGCAGTAGTTCCAGCAGCAAATGATTACGAGATTGTTCTTGATGGAAACTTAGCAGACACAGGTGGTGAAAAAGGCTCATGGATTGAGGTTATAAAGATTACCGCTGATGAATGGATGGTTTCTGGATGTGTTTATTCTGATGATGCAGACACAACTGGTACAGCTCTATTTACTAATTCATAATCCAAATCAATAAGGATTAATAGTTTTGTAGAACTATGGGAGTTGTCGTATAAAGGGCAGCTCCTGAATCTACTAAAAATTTTAACATTAAATATTAAGGAGTAATTATGGCGTTTGTTTCAAAATCGTTCATAGGAGATGCAACAGCCTTAGATAACACAGATACTGATGTGAGAGGAATAGACTCTTTAGCTAAACAAGTTGAAGATTATTTAACATCACTTACGCCTGCGGGTTCTGCTGGAGCAAGAGAAATAAAAGTTGCTTGTTCATCGTTGCGTGGTGATAGAGTTTTTGTTTTAGTAACTGTAGAAACGTAAGGAGTAATATATGGGACATGTTTTTAGAGCTAAATCATTTATCCAAGACCCTACTGCAAATACAGATTCAGTTGAAGGAACTATGGCAGCAGAAGTTGAGAATTACTTAGAAGCAGCTGACGCAGGAGGAAGTAGTACAGATATAGATGAAGTAATTTCAGTTGCATCATGTAGATTAAAAGGTGATAGAGTATTCACTATTGTTGTCTTAGAAGACGATATCGCAGGCGGTTAATTATGGCTAAGTTAAAAGGAAAACCGCATTCAAAAGGTGGTATCACTATTAATGTTGAAGGTGGTGAATATATTATAAAAAAGAGTTCGGTTAACAAGGATACTGAGCCATACTTGAATTATATAAATACTCATGGTAAATTACCACCGAGTATTGACGCAAAAAAAAGGAGAAAATAATGCCAACAGTAAAAGATAAAACTACAGGTGATGTTGTTTCACAACAACCATATACATCTGAGGGTACTCAAAGAGCAAAGCAAATTGCTGATACAGACCCAAATTGGGAGTTGAGTTATGCACCTAATGGTAAAACAGATGGTGCAACAAGAAGTCAGCAAATATATGCAGGTGGAGGAAAAACTGGATATAACGAAATTGGAATGTATAAAAAAGGTGGAAGAGTTGTAGGAAGAGATGTAGATGATTATAGTCATCTCTCGATTCCAGATGAAGAAAAAACTAAAGAAGAAAGGGATGCAGATTTTGACGCAAGAGTTAAAGCAAGGCGACAAAGACTTGTTGAATCCGGTCATTACACGCAAGAAGAAGCAGATTTTATGAATAGAAATATAAGGCGTAATCCAAAGGAAAAAACAAAAAAAGAAAAAAGACAAGAAAAAAGAAAACAAAGAAGGCAGAGTAGGAAAAATAAATAATGAGAACTTATTATTGCGATTGTGGGAATAAAGTTGAGGTCATTAAAAATCTTGTTAAACAATGTGAATGTGGCAAGATATTTGGAACGAGTAATTCTAAAGTTTCTGACCATATAAATATGAGAACAACTTGGAGTGGCCAAACTCAAGTAGAGTTTACCCAAACGACAATGGATGCAGATATAGCGGAAAGGAATGCTAGATAATGGCTTTAGATTTTGCAGCTAGAATACATGCCTTAACAGGCTTTGATGCAGATGGCACTACCGACACTGAAACTGGTGATGACTTTGATGAGTCTGCAGCTCAATGGATGACTGACGCAGCAAGAGAAGTAATTAATATACTTCCACCTAAGTTGAAAATGAAGTGTGCAACAACAACTACATTAAATAATAGTACAACTACAATGGATATGGACTCATCAGGAGATATTTTATTTGTAACAAGATTATCAGCAGACTCAGATGGGTTCCAAATAGCATGTAGGGAGATTCCCCCAATATATAGTGGATTGACAACCGATTCCTCAAGTTTATATTATGCAACCGCCACAGACCCAGTTTATTGGGTTGACCCAAATACATCTGGTTCTGATGGAAAGTCAGCTACATTGTATGTTAAACCAACTCCCGAATCAATACAAGTTGCATATGTGCATCATGTTAACTATCCGACATTTACAGCTGGCGATACTGAAACTTATGATATTTGTCAAAAAACAATAATAGCTAATTTTCCTGATGAAGCTGAAAACTTAGTTGTTCTTAGGGCTTCAATAACTGCAGCAGAGTATTTACTTGCCATAGAGGAGGACGCAGAGTTATACATTCCAGTGATTTCAACCTTAAAAGCTCAGTACCAAGAAGGTGTTATGGCATTACAAACAGGTAGTATAATCCCTCCTCAAAAACAAGGAGCTAGATAATGAAAGTAAAAAGAGTAATAGAACAAATAGAGCATATTTTTGGAAGACAATCAGAAGGTTATATGCTCCAATTAATTAATGATGCATTACTTGATATTGGCTCAACAAAGCAACATTTATTAGAAGAAAAAACTATGCACTTAGAAGAAGATAAGAGATGGTATAATATAAGTGATGATATGATTGATATTACTAGAGTTGAAATAAAAGATACAAACGATAGATATGTTATGATACCAAGATTGGCAAATTCACACAAATTATTAAAAGGAGATGATTATTAATGGCTATTAATAAAAGAAGTTATCCTAATGATTATTTTGCTTGGTATAATGACGATACACGCTTAGGCATTGTAAATAAAATAACATCAACAGACGATGATGCGGGTTTTAATGCTGGTGAATATGATACTTATAGTGATTCAACTATATCGAATGGTTTAAAGATACATTATCACGCTAAATATCCAGAAGCTAAAAGCGTTGATGATGATATGTATGATGATTTAAAATTAGATTCAGGTTTACATCCTTCTATTGTATGTTATATAAAAGCAAGATTATTTGAAGATGCTGGAGATTTGCAAAAATCACAATATTTTAGAGCGATGTATGAAAAAATGATGAAACAATATCCTTCAAGAAAAAGTGGGGTAAGGAGTTTAAGCGTACCAAGGTTATAAATAAGGGGAATAAATGAGCGACTTGAAAAAGAAGTTGGAAGAGGAAATAAAGTTTTACGAAAGTCAAAGAGAACAAGCAAAAGAAATATACATTAAAGCTATTGGTTCTATAGAAGCTTTAAATAAAGTTCTCGAAGATAAAAAAGATAGTAAATAGTTTTTTGAAATAAATAGAGGTATACATGGCCAAGAGAAAAATGGAGATAGTCAATAGAGCTATTGTTACTCCAGATAAACATTTTCCATTGCATGATAAAAAAGCAATTAATATTGTTTGTAAAGCAATTAAAATAGTAAAACCTAGTATATATATAGACTTAGGTGATACTGGAGAATGGGAGCATTTCAGCAATCATTATTGGAAGGGTAGAAATAAAAAACCCATGGAAGATTTAATTCCATTATTAGATAAAGATGTAAAAAATGTTAATAAAGGTATGGATATAATTGATGAAGCGTTAGATGAAGTTAATTGTAAAGTAAGACATTTTGTTCAAGGAAATCATGAAGTATGGTTAGATAATTTTGTAACTAGATACCCCTATTTAAGTCACTATAAGACTGAAAATGCATTAAGGATAAAAGAACGTGGGTATAAATATCATCCTTATTTTAGAAGAAAACTTTTAAAAATAGGTAAACTTAATTTTACTCATGGTCATAAAACTGGAATGCATCATGCTAAAGCGCATTTAAATTCTTATAAAGAAAGTATTATGTATGGTCATACTCATGATTTACAAAGATATACAGATACAGGAGTAGGTGGAACTATGAGCGCTTGGAGTATGGGTTGTTTGAAAGATATTGAAAAAGATGAAGATTGGTTAAGAGGGAATCTTACTAATTGGAATCATGCTTTTGCAATTATCGATTTCTATAGTAATGGAAATTATAAAGTAGAAGTTGTAGAAATAATAAAAGGAATAACGTCACTATGGGGTGAGCTCATAGATGGCAATAAATAGGAGAAAATAAATGGCGACATTAAGTGTAACGCATACAGAATCAATAACATTAAATGGTCAAGAGTTTGGTGGTACAAATTCATTTTCAGTTTCTGGCATTAATAATATTTATAAAAGAATTGTCACATGTCCAGCAAACGTAGATACTACAATATTAAGAACAGGAGTAACTGTTGATGTTACTGATTCTTCAATGGATGTTCAAAATGTTAAGTATATTAGAGTTACTAATCTTGATTCTTCAAATTCAGTAAATGTTAATTTACAAATTGATGTAACTGAAAGTGGGAGTGGAGCTAGCGCAGCTAATGAAACGGCTACAATATTACTTGCGGCAGGAGAAAGTTTTGTTATGGGAACTCCGCATGATTCTATAGCAGCTTACGATGCAGATGCTAGTGTTCAAACAACCTTACATGATTTAGAAAGTATCTTGATTGACCCTAGTGCTAATGAGGTTAAATTAGAAGTAATAGCAGCATCGACGTAAAATGAAAATAGGTGACTTATTATTACTTAAAGGCTATATCAATAAGAAACAGCTTCGCTCAGCTTTGAGCAAACAAGCTCAAGAAGCTATTAATTATAGTAGGTCAGTACCACTTGGTAAAATATTAATTGAAATGAAGTATGTTACTGTCGATGAGGTAGCAGAAGCTCTAAATGAACAATCAGTAGAAGTTAGAGAAACTATAAAAGAAAAGAAAGAGGAGAAAAAAATTATGCCAACAGAAATCGGAGAAGGGTCTAAATTTACATTTGACCTCAAGTTCATTGCCACAATGGGCGCAATACTTGTATCTGCTTGTGGTGTATATTTTAGCATAACAGGACAATTAAATGAGCTTAAATCAAATAATAGTCCAAATAGATTAGAGCATCAAATGGTTGTTAGTGAAATAGAAGATATAAAATCAATGGGAGATTTAAAATTGATTACATATCAACTTGAAGAATTTAAAACTACATTTACAGAAATAAAACAATTAGCTAGCACATTATCTCCTTTAGCTGCTGATTTAACTTACATCAAGAATGAATTAGAAAAATTAAAGAATAAAAAAATAGATATACCTGAAGTTGATTTATCAGGAATCGAAGATTCAATAAATGCATTATCAGATAAAATAGATGCATTTGAAGAAAGACTAACTAAACTTGAAAAACGTAACTCTGGAGGGAGTAGATTTTAGTAATGAACTATGGAAGATTTAAAAATTATCTTGTGTATGTGGTTGCGTCTTGCAATTTATTGTTTGGTGGCATATTTAGCAATGCGACTATTTATGGCTCTGTTTCTATGGGTACGCCCTATATAAAAGGCAATATAGAACTTGAAGATGATTACAAATATAATGTAGGAGTAAGAAAAATTGCGCTATTCCCATATCAAAAAGGTAGTAAGTTTTATAATGGAGACGAAGAGGCACTTAGTGACAAGGCATTATTTGGTGCTGTAGATGGCTTAGAATACCTTTTTTCAGCAAGTTCTGTAAGAAATAGAGGTCACGAGTTCTTTGACCAAGAATACTGGCTTAAATGGTCAAATAAACACTTTATAACAAAAGTTAAGTATTTAAATAAAGAAAGTAGAGATTTAGAATTTACATCTTTAGATTTAAGGTATAAATTATCTTTAGGTCCAGTAATAGTTTCACTTGGTGGAAATGTTATGGGTCATCCTATATATGGTCATCCTGCATATAATGATTATGAAAATCCTTGGTGGGAACTTGCATATGATTATGGATATACAGATTATCTAGTACCATTGCATGATTTAAATGAAAATGATGAAATAGACAATTATTATGTTTGGATTGAAACCGACCCTATAACAGAAGAAGGTTATTGGATATATTATTATGAAGATGCTAATTATTATTGGGAAGACCCTAATTCTAATGTTGTAGCATACTCAGATTCAGAATTTTATGAATATCATATGCCGAATATTATTAAAAGGTATAATGAAGATAATAAAGAAAAAGAATGGCAAGCAGAAGCAAGCGTTGTAATAGGTTTAGATTTTTATCTTGGGAATGAAGCTTTTTATTCCCATATCTGGGTCAATTCATTTCCACACTCTGTTGGTTTGACAGATAAATCTTATAGTGGTGATGAAGAGCAATATGATATTGGCGTTCTGGTTGGAGCAAAGCTTGGAAATCATATTGGGGTATTTATTGAGGGTTCTAAATTAAATTACTATGGTCGAGAAGAATATGATATAAGCACAGGTGTGAATTGGAGATTCTAATTGGAGCCATATACTGCATTCTTGCTTGGATTCTGGTTTGTATTTATAAGTGGTATATTAGTAATTTATGGTGATAGGTTTTTTAAATAAGGAGTAAAATATGGCTGATGCAGCTACAATGACAATTAAGGCAGTTTTATTGCCTGATGAAATACAAAAAACTTTAAAGGATTTATCTTTCGAATATACTCCTGCAAATGATACTGAAGGTTGGTATTATAAACTTACAGACGTTAAGACAAGTAGCGCAAACTTAATTGATACTGGAGCAAGTTATATGCAGTTTGGAGCCTCGACGGGAGCAGATGCAGCAGAATTAATGCATACAACTGCTGTAGCAGATAAAATTAAATTTTTATTTATAAAGCACACTGGCTATGAAGATGATGGAACTACATCCAATACAGATGATAGTGTATATTTAAATTTTGATGGAACACCTGCAGCTAACGACAGTAGTACTTGCCTTGAAATAGGGCCTAACGAATCTTGGTATGGGAAACCTAACTGCACAATTGCTGATATAAATTGCATCTCAGGCGTTAAAAATAAAGGTGGAACATCAGGTATTGCTAAAATTCAATGTATAGTCGCAGCAATTATTGACAATATATAGGAGCTTAAATGTTACAAGGAATATTAGTAAAAAAAGTATTAGACTTAGTAATGAAACAAGTTTTAAAACAATTTAAACTTGACAAAGTATTAGATTATGTTGAGAAACCAAATGACCTCGATAAGCAAATGGAAGTTCTTCAAAAAAAAGTAAATAAATATGGTAAAGTCATTGAAGAGATTGAAAAGGATGTTGCTGAGGTAAAAAGTATTAAAGATAGATTTGGTAAAAAAGCAAGATTTTAATTAAACAAAGGAGAATAATATGCTATCGTTTTTAACATCAAATTGGGAATGGGTTTTATTAGCTTTATATGTTATAGAAAAAGCAATCAAACTATCACCATCAAAAAAAGATGACTTAGTATGGGATATGGTATTAAAACCTATCGTTGATAAAATTAAAGGAAAATAATGCCAAAACAAGTTTTACAAGTAACTGATTTTTCCGCAGGATTAAATGCATATTCTGACGCAAAGGATATACAAGATAATCAATTTGCGCAAAATTGGAATGCTATTGTAGATAAAGCTGGAGTAATACGTGCTGCTGGTATGGGTCAAGACCATATAGCAACTGAGTACCATACGAGTGAAAACTTTCAAAAAGGATATGGATTATTTCAGTTTAGTGTTGATTATTCTATAAGTCAAATTGATGGTAGTTTTTCATCTGGTATAAAAACAGGAACTGTATCTGCGCCTGCATCAACAAGTGTTGCCACGTGTCAGCTGGAGGCCTCATATACAGGTTCTACAAATGAATTTGCAGGAATGTGTGTATTAATATATGCTGGTGCTGGAGTTGGGCAAACAAGATATATAAATAGTAATACAGCAACTGTTGATTCTACACCTCCTATATTGACTTGTTCTGAAAATTGGGATATAGCTTTAACAACAGCATCAAAATATATAATATTTAGATGGAAGGCTGATGCTAATTGGCGTGGTATTGTTGGAGCTAGCACAGTGGCAGCAAAAAAAGACTTTATTACAAATGGAACTTCAACATTTTATGAAGCTCTTACATCAATAAATGAAAATAGTTATTATATATTCACAGCTGGAACAGCAGCCGACAATGAATCTATAAATTTAGGATATATACAATATCCAGCCAATACTCACGCTAATACAACACAATTAACTCTTAAACCTGGAATTGAATATTATTTAACATTTGATTGTGCTGCAGGACAAAGATGGACAAACTCTATTTCAAATGGAGTTGAGGCTGGAAGTGGTACGTCGTATGGAGATAAAGTTCCTTGGGTAGAATTATATTCGTCTAGTGTTACAGATGCTAGTGGTTGCGTTACTACAGTTGATGACTTGACTCCAACAACTGGAGAAGGCAATTTAAGTGGAACTTGGGAAGCAAATAAAACATATCAAGGTATAACACAAGATTCAACAACATTGGGAGACCCAGGAGGCACAGGATTTTCTCCTAATATAAAAACAGACGGAAGTGGAAACCCTACTTTTTTTATAAATGAATCAAAAGGCCAGGGATACATCGTTGATGAAGAAATAACGTTTACTGACCCTGGAAGTACAAGCAACACCGCAACCCTTAAAGTAGCATCAGTTAATAGAACAGGTTTATCTTTATATGAAAATAAATGGGTATCAGCTTCAGACCAAGATGGATATATTTCTCTTGGAAAACATAATTTTGTTGACAATGGTGATTTTGCAGCTGGAGCTACAAGCGAATGGACAACTTCAGGTCATGCCACAGGAATAACTACAAGTATACTTGACGCAGATGGGTATAATGGGCAACATGGAACATTAAAAATGGTTTCCGATAACACTTTTACTCATTCAAGTAATATTCCAAGCGGATATATAGAAAATACCACTGATTATTCTCTTGATGACCTAACTCCATATCATCTAAATTTTCTATATGATTCTGATACTGGTATGCAATATGCAATATATGATAAAACAAATGATTCATATATTAAATTTTGGACTAGGCTTCACGCAACAAGGTCTTCTACTGAAAATGTTTCATATAAATTTCCTGTAGAAACAAACTCTTTAATTGGAGGAGTAAATACCAATAATACAAATTATATTAAATTTAATGTAGGAAAGAATAAAGCAGCGACTACTGTAGAAAGTGTTTATGATAAAACTGCGATTGAAATAAGATTTGCTCCAATACATCCTAATAGCGAATTTCGCTTACACGGAGTTACTATTTACAAAGCACATAATGATTTAGTTACAATGTCTAATAATCAAAATAATTCAAATCCTTTTAAAGAAGATATAAGAAGTTTTACAAAATATTATATGTCTTTTAAAGTTCCAAGTTCTTACAACGAAGTTGATACTTGGTATTTAAAATTACATGCAGGAGATTATGGATTCATAGCAAGTAATACTCTTGGCTCCACAGATACCCAGAAAGTTTACTTTGATAATATAAGATTAAGCTCACAAGAAGGAGATAATGTTACACTATTATCAAATAATAACTCTAGGTATTCTGATATCTCTTTATATTCTTCAAAAACAGGAACTTGGTTGACAAATTTTATAAATTGGCAAGGCATTAATGCAAAGCCAGTATATACTTATATTAATGGAATGTTAAAAATAAGCGATGCTAATTTCGAATCAGGTAATAAAAATAAATTATTATTTTACCAAGATACGTCTATTTTCAACACACATATTCATGATGGATGGGTTTCAAAAGATTCTGTAATTGCAAGCCCTACCTCTCTTAGTGTATCGGAAAGCGCTTCTGATAATCAAAGTAATTTCAATTATAATGCTATTCCATATTTAAATGCATATTATTCTAATCTATATTTTGGGAAAACAGACGAATCTGCTTATTATGATGGTGAAAACGGAGAGCCTGTTGCAGTTGCATCACCAGCTGACCACACAAGACCTGGTGGATGGCCATTAGATGCTTTTGGTATTTATGATTCTGGAAGCACAGCAAGTCTTACTCAATCTGGCACAGGTGGTAATATGAAGGGGAAGTATAATGGTCTTGTTATAAGACATTTCACTCAAAGAGCATCAGGAGATGAAGATATAACTAAAGTAATTGGGGGAGGATGGCCAAATGATGACCAAAAAAGTACTTATACACAAAGTGGTGGTCATTGGGATAAAACTCGTAAATATCTGTACGACACAACTCTTCCGTGGTTTAGTCAAAATATAGATGATGGAAGTGGAAGTGGTACTGGAAGTGGTCCTTATGCTCTAGTTCAATCAGATGAGGTCACTTTATCAAATAGAGGTTGGTCAGATATAAAATTTGAAGGTGATTTTACTGACTCTACGAAATGGAACAGCTCTAATCCTTCTAATCTTAAATCAAATGTTCATGTTGAAGGATATAAAACTAATATACATCAGAACCCAAGATGGCCTGTGCAATTTGTCATACAAGGCGATAATACAACAGAATATGAAATAGATGGTCTTGGTACAATTAGCGCATCTCCTAACCAAGTATGTCCTTCACAGCTTAATTCTATTAGTAAAATAAAACTTAAAATGGAGTACACACAATCTTATAGAAGGTGGTATAATGAGGCTCACTGGTTGCCACCAGTGATTTTACTACATGTGGGTATTTTACACCCAAATGATGATGGTGAAACTAATATAAAGAACAAGTTGCAAAATGGCGAAGAACTTTCCTATAAACCAGGTACTATAATTTCAAAAAAAATTGCATATGCGCCTGACGCGCTTTTTATGGACCCAGGTGTTAACTTCGGTGGAGGATTTGCTATGAATTACAATCAAGCAGATTTGATAGATGAAAACGGGTATGTTAAATCTATAGAGACACAGTTCGGCATAGCAGCGATTGGAAGACCATGGTTGTATCAACTTAATATTGAAATTGACTTAGGAATACCAATAAATGAAATAAAAAAATCAGACAATATTCTTATATCTTTATTTGAATCATATACCGACCAAAACCATACAGATGCTGACCCAGCTTTTGGAGAAGCAGGATGGGTGGGTCATAAACATACAAATGATACTGGTCAGAGCGGTATGTGGAACCATAATAGAAGTTTTGCTAGCTCTTATGATTTTAGGAGACAAGGCTATATTTATGAATACAGTCTTTATACTCAAAATAATGAAACTATTATACCTTGTTTATTTTCAAGATTTAGAATAAAAAATATTGATTTAAACTTTTACAATGATAATTCAGAAGAAAATGCAGAACAATTAATTGGAAGCGGTACAGAATCTCAAGTTAATTTTGTATTTGGTGTACCTGAATCGGTTGACTCTACAGGATGGGGAGGAAGGATATTTAAAGTTGCTACAACTTCTGTTAATATTTTTGATGAAGAGTCGCATATTCAAGAGTCAAATTCACAAATAGGCTTTATTGATGGGGTTCAAAGCATTCAAATAGGAGAATGTCCTACTGTGATAGTACAAATAGGAGATTCTCAATTAAAAAATCCTTATGTTAAGAAAACAAAGTTTTATATGAGAGACACGGAGTCTGATATTTATTATTTACAATTTTATGTAAATCATGAGAATAATAGACTTTATTCAACAACATCAAGTGAAACGTCTGAAGGAGTTTATAGCACGGCAAATGGTTTCACAACATGGAATTTAAGTAGAGAGAATTTTAAAAATTTCAATGAAGTAAATAGTTATGAGTCAGAGACTATGGTGTCTCAAAAAGATGCTGTATCTGAATCTACTCTAATAGCGCAGTATAAAACAGCTGTTGTTGCTAACAGCAGATTGTATGTAGGTAATATAAAACAAAATGGAAAAATATACGGAGATAGAATGATTAAATCTCCTATTGGGAAATATAATATATTACCAGCGTCAAACTTTATTGACGTAGCGATAAATGATGGTGATGAAATTACAGCACTTGCTTATTATCAAGATAAATTGCTTCAATTTAAAAAACGAAAAGTATTTATAATAAATACTTCTGGAGATTATGAATTTTTAGAAGATACATTGAATAATGTAGGAGTAAATCAACAATGCCAAGTCGTAACTACTCCTCATGGTATTATGTGGGCAAATAGAAGAGGATGTCATTTATATGATGGTAAAAGTATGACAAATTTAATTGACGGAAGAATTCCTGAGACATCTGATTATACAACAATTGCTAATAATTATTGGTATGCAAGTAATACAAGCTTGGATGGAATTCCTGTTATTGGCTATGTTGATAATAGAGATACTGTTATAGTAAAATGGGAAGCGGATGATATGGATAGTCTATCAGGAGGTATTTGTGATGGTGTTTCATATCATTTCCCTACAAAGTCATGGTCTTTTCTAAATAAAGCGTTTAGTGGAGATAATGCACAAACTTCATCAGGCGCTATTTCAAATATGATGACAAGTACAGATGGGGATTTATTGTATTATCGCTTTAAAAGTGGCGATGATGGAGGTGCTTCAAGTACACAAGCAAATAATTTAATAAAAAAATGGACTAATGCTGGTTATGACAATGGGAATCTTAAAGTATTTACTTTTACAACAAAAGATTTTACTTTTGGAGATGTTTCTGTCAGAAAGAAGATATATAAAGTTTATATAACATATAAAACTAACTCTAACTCTAAAGCTAAAATCTATACTTCGACTAATAGTGTAAATTCATTCTCCTTGACATTTAATGATACTAAGTCTAGGTTTCAAGGTACATCAACAGCATGTTATGACGCTACTACAAATGGACTTTTAAGTACAAGTGGAGCATGGAAAACAGCAGAAATGTTTTTTACAACACCATCAGATTTTAATAACATATATTCACTCCAATTGCGAATTTCTTCTGGTGGTATACCAGCTGACTTTGAAATAAACGATATATCAATAGTTTATAGAACTAAAAGTTTAAAATAATGGCGAACCCCTTACATATAAAAGGGTCAAGAACGCGAGTATTAAATACCTTTCCAACAAATGATTTCGGAAAAGATGGCGATATAATTGTAGCTAGAATACTAAATAAAGGAGTATTCCTTTGCACTAAAGCTGGTGGTATGTGGTATGTTGCAAATAAAATGGAAGAATTAAGAAAGCACGATAGAGCTTCAATGTCAAAGCTTCAAACAAATTCTTTATCAATAAATAAACTTATAAACGCAGAAAATAATACAGACAAGATACTTGTAAGTGATTCTGGCATTGTTAAATACAGAACAAGTGATGAATTTGTTGATGACTTGGGTATATCTATTAAAGATATTAATTACAAACAAGCATATTGTTCTTTAGGTCAATATACAAATAAAGAAGATTGTGAAGCTAATAATGGTACTTGGTATTATTCTGAGAATGATTCTCATGATAGTATAAGTAGTACTGCTGAAAATGAACTTTTAACAGTTGCATCTTCACTTGGTAAACTTGATGCAGAACCAACGCTTTTATATGATGGCTCAACTCTTGAGATTAAAAGAAACTCAGATTATGATGATAATTGGCAAACATCAGCTCAAACAAATTTACTTAAATTAAGTTATGATTCGGACAATTATGCAACTTTTAGCGTTGATTCAAGCGGTGTAACAACAATAGCAACTGTAGATAGTGATGCTGCGCTAGGAACCTTGATTTTAGATGCTGATGGAAGAATACATTTTGATTCATTTACAGGTTTGTATAATTTTTATGACCAAGGAGGTGCTGATGATTATATGCAGATAGAAGTTTCTTCTGCAGGCGCAACAGCAATCAAGACTATTGACGCTGTTGGTGCGTATGGACATTTAACATTGGATGCTGATGGAGATATAATACTAGACCCTAATAGCGGAATAACTAAATTTTACAAAGCAGGTGATACTAATGACCTATGCACCTTAACTGTTTCTGCAAATGGTGCAACAACAATAGCAACAGCAGATAACGATGGAGCTGTAGGACATTTAACTTTAGATGTAGATGGCGATGTTATATTAGACCCGAATAGCGGAATAACTAAGTTTTATTTAGCAGGAGACACTGATGATTTATGTACTTTAACTGTCGAAGCAAATGGTCAAACGACAATAGCTACAGCAGATTCTGATGGAACAGCAGGAAATTTAATATTGCAACCTGATGGAGAATTGGTTTTTAATGTTAAAAATGGTAGAGTTAGTCTTTATGATTCTGACAATTTATCAGATTACGCAAGATTTGACATTAGTGCCGACGGAGGATTGCAAATAGCAACTGTTGATAGCGCACTTTCAGGTGCTGACTTTGTAGTAGATGCTGATGGAGATATAATATTAGATTCACATAATGGAAAATTTGAAGCTAAAAAAGCAGGTACTGAATTTAGTTCTGCTGGTTCTGCTTATGCAGGTATGATACTAGGATATACAAGAATACAAAATGATGGTGATGGTGGTGCAGATGCTATAATTTCACTTACTAATACTATGACTGTGCTTCAAACAGAACAAGGAACTAATGTTAGTGTTACATTTGTAGCACCACCAAGTGGTAATGTAGAAATAGTATTTAGTTGTTATATTTATTCCTCAAGCACAACAGTTGGTTTTGCTCTATCTGATAATGCAACTTTTAATGAAATTAACGAAACTCACACTTACGATTTTGGTAGTTATAAAAGTGATGAAACAGACTATGATACACTTAATATAAAATGGGCTGTTACTGGATTAACAGCAGGAACATCTTACACTTATTATGTAGCAGGAGATGAATTATCAGGCAGTACCTCAATAATTTATCAGGGTAGATTTAGAACATCAGGTTTACATGCACCACCTATACTTGTAAAGGCAGTAGCATTACCAGCAACAATTACAACAGGTGAATAGATATTTGTATATGACGATAAAATTTAATATATTTAAGAGCTGGATTTTATAATGAAAGGATTAATTTAATGGCATATAACCCATACGCAATAGCAGACACTTTATCTCAATTAGAACAGAGTCAAATGAAAACTTCTCAGCAAGAAAGAGAGTCTAAGATTAAAACTTTTGAGCAAAAAGGTAAAATGGAAGAGCAATATTTGGAGGATATACGAGCTGCGGAAAGGAAAGCCCAAGCAGAATTAGCCAAAAGGCAAAAAAAGAAAAAAAGGAGAGGGTGGTTAAAAAGCATCATAAGTATCATTAATCCTATTGCTGGAGCTGTTATTGGAGGTGTAGACGCAGCAAGACAACAAAAAAAATCCGCAAAACATATGCTTGATAGAGCTCAAGCTGCGAAAAAATATGCTAAAGATATTGACCCAAGATGGAGTAAAACTTTTCTAGGAAAAGGTGAAGGTGGCTCAAAAGATTATCTATCAAAAGCAGAAGATTATTATGGGGGTCTAGTTACTCAAGCGCAAGATGCAAAGCCTAAATTTGGAGACTTGTTCACAACAGCGCTAGGAACTGGATTAACAAGTTATGCATCAGGAAAAGCTATGGAGGGCTTTGGTGATTTGTTTAAAAAAGATTTTGCTGGCGTTGAAGGGCTTTCTGGAGAGCAAGCTCAATTAATAAAGGATATTCAGCCATCATTTTTAGATAGTTTGACTATGGGCAAAGGAGTAGAAAGAGGTAAATTTTTAGAAAAAATGAAAGAAGGTTTTCCTGAATTGGCTGATTTGTCTGAAAAAGATTTATTGTCTATGTTACAAAATCCCGACTTTAATCCATTAGAATTTGAAGGATTTTTCGATAAGCTAGGGCCATTCTTAAAGAAATCAGGTACAAGATTTGCATCTCAAAACCCATTTGGAAAAGGTGATGTTGGAGAAGCTTTAAAAGGAATATTAGGTTTATTTTCACAATTTGGTAGATAAGGAGAATTAATGGCGTTATTACAAGATATATTACAACAAGTGCAAGATATGGGTTTTGGTTCTCAATCTTATATGAATTTAGCAAATTTAAGTCCAGAGCAAATATCAACAACTTTAAGGTCTTATTATGGGCTTGGAGGAGAAGACCTTCCAGCACATTTATTTCAAGGTATTTCTTCAGATATTCTTACCTCTGGTTTAGCATCAACTTATTCTCCACAGATTGAAGCATCTGGAGCGTCAATGCTTGGAAAACTTCAAGAAACTATCGGAGGAGGAAAAGGTATTCAAGCTGCTGGTGGTTTTGCAGGAAGTGGGCAACAACAACAATACGTTCAGTCAGCTAAAGATGTATATGGGAAAGGTATGTCTGACGTATTAGCTCAAACAGGACAACAAAGATTAGCAGGGTTGCAAAATGTTCAAAATATTATGAACCAATGGAGAGATACTGCTTTAAGAATAAAGGGCACTATTTAATTATTAAGGAGTTTTAATGGCTAGAAAACCAAATATATTTTCATATGGGGCAGCAGAAGGAACGCAAACTACTTCATTTGCTGATATTATAGATTTAATTAATTCAATGCAACAAAGTGCAGAGCGTAAAAATATTAGAAATGAAAGAAAAATTTCCAACCAATCAACTAATCTTGAAAACTTAATAAAACTTACTAGTGATATAGATTCTATGGAATCGTTAAGGCAAAGAATTGACAATGCAGACCTTTCTTTTGATGAAATGGGAGATGATTTATCTGGAGACGTTTTAAAAGGAATATATAACCAAAAATATGACATCATGCAAAAAGGTCAAACAGCTTATGATGAATTAAATAAAATGAATCTTGAAATAACAGACCAAGAGTCCTTTAAAAAGGCATCAAAAAATGTTCTTGATATGGATTGGGCTGAAGTTAACAATAATATGAGAAAATTATTTTCACTTGAAAATGATTTAACTAAAGCTACTAGTCTCAATATTAAGTTTAAAGGTAGCGACGAAATATCCCCAGAGTTATTAAAAACAACTATTACTCAGTATAAAAATCTTTATAATAATAAGCTTAACATGCTTGCACAAAAAAATGTATTCGATATACCTGATGAACAAATACAAGCTTTTGATGAAGAGTTTGGGGTGGCTTTAATGACATATAGTCCTCAGCAATTTGGAGTGTTTATGGGGAACCATCAAAAATTAATACAAACTAAATTAAAAGATGCAGAGCAAAAACGAAATATGTATTACAATCATTATATTAATGCTGGTGAGAGAGGAGGCTTTGCTGAAGTAGAAGATGAACTTGGACAATATGGGGAGGTTGAACCTGGAACTCTTTTAGCAGCGTCTCTTTATGAGGAAAAATACAAAGAGTATGAACAGTTAGCTCAGCTTTTAAATGAAAGGCACAAAGAGTTTTATGGCTCTCATTTTAGCGATAATCCATCTTTAACTAAAGGATATGTTCCAACAGATGAAAATATTTTAAATAATGCAGTTGACAATTTTCTAGATAGTCAAGGTAAAGAGAAAAAAGACGAAGAGGATAAAAAAGAAGATGATAAAAAAATAATATCTCCTCCTGAGTATTCAATAAGTTTAGATATATCGACTCCTATAGAAAAAACAGTAGTAAAGTCATTAAAACCTAAAGAATTTGATGAATCTATTAAAACATCAAATTTTATTAACAAAAATACTAATAAAAAAATTAATATAGTAAGCTATGATAAAGATAACAATATATATATTGATTCTGATGGCAACAAACTTTCTTCAGATAGCGTTGCAGTTATTTCAATAGATGATATAAGGCCAAAAATAAAAATGGCAAATGGAAAACCATATTACTTTAACCCTCAAACCAATAAAGTTGAGGAATGGGGAAGTAATGAAACTTATAAAAAACAAAAGATAGAAAAAATGATTATTAATGGAAGAGAAGAAAAAGTTCCAGTTATACATCTTGGATACTGGACAGATAAAGGAAATAAATTATATTGGATGGACGGCCAATGGAAACATTTAGAAAAAGCTCCATATAAACCTTCTTGGCAAAAATAAAATATGACTCCTCAAGAATTAGTAGACAATATAAAAACTTCATCGCAGTTTAAATATAAATATCATGGATGGGAAGATATTGATATTTATAATGATATAAAATCTCAATACCCAGATAAAGAATTTCCAGAGTTTTCTACGAAACCAAGGCAGAGTGAATCTCTTTCTGATGTAGACATAAGCCCTGGTTTTTTTGAATGGCTTGGCACAGCATCTTTAGCTGAGATAGGAACGGAAGGTGGAGCTTTTGGAGCTTCTGAAGAGTTTTGGCAAGATGCTTATAACAAGTCGATGTCTGGGCTTATATACCAAGCGATACATGGCGAAGAAAAATATAAAGATGTTGACTATGAAGCAGACTGGATAAGGCAAGCAGGACAATTTTTTGTAGGCATGATATCACCTATTGAGCTTGCTGTTTTTGCTTCGGCTGGAATTGGAGGTTCAGCAGGGAGGAATGTTGTAAGTAAATATGCATTAAAAGGATTAAGAGATGGAGTGGTAAAAAAAACAACATCGGAAGCTGGTATACAAACAGGAAAACATTTAGCTCATAACATTGCAACAAATGCAGTTGAAATGGGAATATCTGGAAGTATGTTTTCTGCAGCACATGGAGCAGTACATAGTGCGGCGGAGCAAAAGAAAAAATTTGGTTCAATTGACGCTGGAAAAGTTATACAAGACGGAGTAATGGGAGGCCTTGAATCAATTCCTTTGTATGCTGCTACAGGCGGTATAGCAGGAGGGGTTTTTAAAACTCTTAATACTTTTGCTGGTCTTAAAAAATATACCAATACGGCATTTGGAGAAAAAGTTAATAAATTATTAACAGGCCAAGTTCCTCAAGTAGGGGTTGAAGCGGCTATGTTCTCTACTTTACCAACTGTAATGAATATGGAGGGTGCAGTATCTTTTGGAAGTGATGATTGGTGGGGAGAACTTGGTAAGAATGCGCTTATTATTGGAGGACTTAGAGCCTCAATGCGGTTAATGAAAGGACATGAAGGAAATGTAGAGATTACAAAGTTGATAGATACTGAGCTCAAACTTCAAGGAAAATCTCTTTCTAAAGAATTAGAATCTTTAAAAGCTGTAAAAGATAATATAGGTGATTTAGTTCCAAAAACTGAGATTTTGCAAAGAATTGTTGAAAAAGAGGTACAATTAGCTTCAATAGGAAAAGATAGAAAGCTTACAAAATCAAATGCAGAAAAAGTAATTAAAATACTTGACAAGCTAGATGACGAAATATTTGTAAAGAAAATGCAAAAAGGTGATATTGATGTATTAAAAGAAACTGAGTTTATATTAAAGGATGGGAGCTACTTAAATCTTGTTACAGACGGAATGATTAAGGATATATTAAGAAGTCCAGAAAAACTTGAAGCACATTTCAAAGCACAGTTCCCTGATAGAAATCCAACACAAACAAATTTAAACATATTTAAAGAAACTCTTAAAAACTATAGCAAAAATCTTGAAGATTATTTTGAAAGATTAAATGTAGCAGCAAGAGGTGATATAAAAGCAAAACAAGGAGCTCAGCCTGTTGAGGATGTTGTTGTCGAAAGAGCTGTTGCTGGAAGGGTTAAATCAGAATATGTAAAAAGGACTAAAAAGCAAATAGTTAATGAATATAACAAAGCTTTAGATAGATATATAACTGAGAAATTCGGCATAGATATATCTTCTAAAAAAAGAGATACCATTAAAGAAGGATTTAAAGTTGACGAATCTTTAAAGAAAGAGTTAATCATTGATGATATGTTTAGTCTTAAAGATAGAATTAACCAATTGAAGACTGGAACACAAAAACAAGTTGATACAATTAAATCAAAACAATCAATCAAAGATTTAAAAGAAAGAGTTCTTAGTATTAAAGAATTAGAATCGAAAATTGGAGAAGAGCCTTCATTTTGGAGAGTGGGAGAGAATAGACAAAAAGAAATCGTAGAAATTGATAAGACAATATCAGAAAGAAAAGCGCCAACTAATTTAAATTCAAAGCAAAAAACAATATATAATGACAATATAGTTATTATAAGAGATATGCTTTATAAGAAGTTTATGCAATCAAAAAGAGAAAAAGGCGTTGGGTTTCTTGATACTAAATCAATAAAAACAAAAATAGAATTATACAACAAGCTTAATGATTATGCGTCATCTCAAAATAAACGTATATTTGAACTAAATGAAACTGAAATAAGAAACTTTATACAAGGAAAAGAAACACTAGAGGCCACAGCTTTAGCTGATTTAATTAAATTTCATAACAAGAGATTTACAGAGTTAGACGTGAGAGGTCTTACTGCAAATGAATTACAGTTAGCTGTTAAGCCTGCTGTTGAGCCAACAAAAGGATTTAAAGTTGATTATTTAGTAGACCAAGCAACAGGAAAGATAAGAGATGGAGTTGATGTTACTACAAGTAAATATGGAAAAGAAAAAGGTGTTCCTCTTACAAGTAGGTTAAAAACAGCTCTTGTTTCTATATTTAAAAGAAACAAATCTAATAAAACATCTTACAGGCATGAACAAACAAAAGTATTTGACCCTAAAACAGAAGGATACAAGTCTGTATATCATGAATTTTTATTTACAGATGTTTTAGGAAAAGCTATACATAAGGATTTAGGGGGGAATATATTAAAAAAACTTCTTGAAAGTGAAACATGGAAGAAAAGGTTTGGCGATAGAAAGATTACCCAAAAAGCATTTAGAAAATCTTTTGTTTCTTTTATTCAAGAAAGAGTTCCAAAATTAAAAGACATCGCAGACGCATATATACTTGGTCATGAAACTGGATTATCTGGAAGATACTTTAAGTTTTCTCTAAAAGAACAAACAGCTTTAAAGGCGCAATTAGATAAATTTGAAAGAATCATACAAGGAAAGACAGAAAAGAATAAATATACTGAGGGTGGAAAAGATTTTTTAACTCCTCATGAGTTAAGAGAGCTTATAAAAGGAGTTGATACTTTAACAGATGTTCAAGGAAATGTTAAGGTAGGCCATAGCACCATATCTGGAGAGACAATTAAAGAACTTATAATGTACCAAGGGCAATCTGGAGCTCGTGTAACAGAAGCTTTGCCTAGCAATTCATATTTGAATAAAATTGGATACAATGAAGGTTATAAAAAATGGTTAAAAGAAAAAGGAATTAGCACAAAGAAACCTACAGATAGAGGCGAAGGTGGTGGAGGATTAAAGGGTATTTCTTCTCCAGATTTTTCAAAACAATCTGTAAAAGGAACTAAAGATACTTTAAGAAAAGGGTTTAATTCTCTATTTAAACAAGCAGGGTTAGATGGAGCAAAAAATTTAAGTAAAAGAAAAGATGTATATAAATGGGTTTATGAAGCAGTTGGACTTGGAAAAGATTATAAGCTTGGAGCAGAAGTATCTGAAGTTGGAGGTGTAGTTAAGTTTGCAAAAAATGCAGATGCTATTTTTAATAAATTAAGAGAGCTTTCCCCATCTATTATTAAAGACATATCTTCACATAAAACATTTTTTAGAATACACAATAGGATTATAAAACCTGATGGATTAAAAGACAGAATGAATATAACTGACAATGTTCAATCTTCTATTTTGAAAGATTTAGGAGTTATTGATGGAAAGCTTATGAGCGCAAAAATTCATCAAATAAAAACTTATGAAACTCTTTTAAATCAACTAGACCCAAATAGAATGTCTCCACAAAATTATCTTCAAGATATTCTTTCAAGTGGACTTACAAAAATGGAAATAAAGAAAAGACTTAATACATTTCTTGGGATTAAAAAAGCAGTCATGCCTGTTCATGTGGTGTTAGAGTCTATTGGGATGAAAAAACTTGCAAACCAATTGTTTAAACATACATCAGCAGAGCTTAATTATACAGGTAAAATATATGATTTTGAATATATAGCAAAAGGACATCTTGGAGGAGGAAGGTCTGGTAAGAAAAAGTTTAATAAAATAAAGGATTACTTTTACTTATTGGATAAAGAAAGATATGAAGCTAGATTGAATGAAAACACACTTAAATATAATGAAAAACAATTCATAAATAAAGCAATAGACACCAAGACGTGGAAAACAAAGAATACGCCTGAAGGAAAAGTTGTTGAATCTTACAAGAAAATGATAAGAGAGTATAAAGAAGCAACAAAACAGGCATTAAAGCAAATTATGTCAAAGGCAGAATATGAAAGATTTAAAAAACAAGGACATATTAAATGGCTTTCTGAGGACAAAAATATATACGTAACGAGAAGACTTACAAAAGAACTTAGAGAATTATTTGACATTGAGTCATCTTGGTATAAAAAGTTAGAAAAAGACCAAACTTATCATATTGCTCAAAAAATGGCAAGAAAAAAACATGGGAAAACTGATGTAAGCAAAGAGCAGATAAACAAGTTTATGGAGGAAGCAAACGGACTAGCAACACAGGAAATTAACAATTTATTTGATTTTAACCCTGGGAAATTTTCATCATCTTACATGAAGACTAGATACACAAAACTTCCAGAAACTATTAATATTAGAGGTAAAAAAGTACAAGTATATGAAACTAGATATGCAGACACAGTAAACAAATATGCTCATGGCATGGGTAAATTTATTTCAAATGTAGAATTTTTTCCAGAATATGTAAAGTTAGATGGATTAAAATACAAAGGAAGAACTAAGATGCTTGAGGGGTTAAATAAAATTGACCCAAAACTTGGGGAATGGACTGATAAAATGGTAAAAAGACACCTTGGTATAGAAAAATCTCAAAGTGACTTTCCTGTTGCAACAACAGCTCTTTTAAAATGGACATCAATTCTTGCTAAACTTCAATTATCTTTTCCAACATCAGGACTTAAAAATCTTATTGTAGGTAATGTTCAAACATCATTGGCGTTTCAACCAAAACGTTTTCTTCAAGGAATTTTCGACACAATGTCATCTGATAATAGAAGAATGGTAGAGAGTATGTCTGCGCATGAACTTGGGATGAGGCATTTTTCTCCAAGAGCTTTATCTGGAGAAGGAATAGCAGATAAATATATATTTAAATTTGGTCTTATGAAACCAACAGAAAGGCTTAATAGATACATTTCAGTTTTAGCGAGTATGAGAGAGCAAAAAGAACTTGGAAGAATAATGAGATTCTCAGACCCTTTAAGTAAAAAATACAAACAAGCATATAGCAAACTAACTGATTTTTATAAACTTAGTGATAAGCAAATAAGCCTTATAAAAAAACATGGTACAAGACCTGAAAATATCAATTCAGCTGAATTTAAAGACAGATATGAAGCTGGAAGAGTTAAAAGAGATATGCAAGTTATTTCAGAGCAAATGAGCACGATGGCCCATATAAATACCCAAGGAGCATCTATTGATATTTTTATGCCAGCATGGGCAGAAACACCACCCGCAAAATCAGCATTGCTTTATAAAAGGATGGCTTACGCAGCTTCAGTTAACACATTGAGGAATCTTAAGGTTGCTTACAAAACAGGAAACCCTATGTCTTTAGCTATGTTTGGACTTGGAACATATTACGGAGGCGAAACAATGATTTACGTTTACAATAAATTGTTAGGTCAAACAATGCCTACTGAAAACTCTCCAATGATGAAACAAATAGCAACAACTATGTGGAAAGGTGAGTTTATGGGCCTTGCATCAGAGTTTATGAGTCCTTATTTTGGAAGAGAAAATATAATGTTTTCGCAAAAACCTGCTGTTCTAAGTAGTATAGAATTAATGTATGCAACTTTATCTAATATATGGACAGATAAAAAATTCTGGACTACAGGGGAAGCAAATCAGCTTTTATTTTCTGGGCAAATGCTTAGAGAGCTTACAAATGGACACATTGGTTTAATTAATGGTGTTAATAAAATTGTTGAGAGGGGAACCAACCCTTTCTATAAAGGAGTAACAAGATTTAACAAATTACATAAAGAATATACTAAAGATATGAACAAAGCTAAAGATTTTCAACCAAATAATGAGCTTTTTTCTCAGTTTGAAAAATCTAAATATATGAATGCTTTTTATAAAATGTTTCATGCAGGTTCTGAAAAAGAGTTTACAAAATGGTATGTGCTTTCCATGTTTGCAAAAGCCCAAGACTATTATATGGAAGGGAGAGCTCCTGGTATAGTTCAAGGAACAATGCTCCCAGTTAGAAGTAGAAGAGAAGCATTGAAATTAGCAAAATCAGAAATGAAAAAGGCTTTAGATAGAATGAATCCTGTAAGAGAAATATTTAACCCTAAAACTGGAAAAATATCTAAAATTAGAGAAATTAATTTTTATAAATGGCTAGCTAGAAATGAATATGAATTACTTAAAAAAGCAAAACCAAATGCTAGTGAAAAAGCATTATGGAAAGAAGCCTTTAAAAGAAGTCAATCTTACAAAGATTTGAAAAAAATAGCAGATACGTATAGTTTTAAAAGAAGAAGCTTTAAGAAAAACTTCAAAAAAAACATAAAAGAATATGATATAGAAAAATTGTTAGCTACATTTGGTTTAACTGAAATTATTTAAAATAATTCTTTAATCGGCAACAAAGCCATTTGACTTAAATTATCATCCCCACCCATAACCATTTTTAAATTACCGCTTTCATGGAGTTTTTTTATTTTACCCTTAAGTTCATCTACCTTGAATATAAATCCGCCCTTTATGACCTTGTTTACGGACAATAAATGAATCCAAACACTTGATTCGGTTGTTGAAAGACCTGAAGGTTTGCCTTTACACCTAATTTCTATGGCAATATTTCCAGTTTTCTCCCAAATATCTCTTTCTGTTTTTATCTCTATTTTTGTGTTGCCTTCAAATAAATCTCTGG
>CEUX01099248.1_pt1 | contig 25430 bp, 25 predicted proteins | sample 531361 | NCBI WGS metagenome assembly CEUX01 (sample SAMEA2622736, study PRJEB7988) | marine metagenome | isolation source: saline water (ENVO:00002010), including
ATTCTTGGTAAGTAATATTCAAAGTCAGAAGTAATATCTGTTCCAAACTTAACAACATCTGTTGTAGAAGCACCTGTTCCGTCAAAAGAACGGTCTTGGGTACCACTATCTATTGTTGAAGCGTCATCAACTCTAGGTCTGAAATCTAAACAATCTCTTAATTCGTATTTTCTTCCTGTTGTATCAGAAGTATAACTAGGTATATTTTCGTATGCAACAATACCTCCATAAGAGTCTACATCAAAATAATCTCCAGAACCGTGAGAGAAATAATCAAAAGTAATTAATAATCTTCCTGTTGGTGTTAATGCACCATTTTTTAATTTAAGTCTTCCAATATCATAGAAGTTATCTCTCATTCCTGTATCTAAATTAAATCTTTCTGTAATATCTGTATCACCTGCTACTGCGTTTGTACTAAAGTCAGCAGCCATTTTAACAGAAGTTATTGAATAAACATCTGCTTTTCCTAAACCAACTGTACCACTTTCTATTTCTGTTTGTGAGGTAACTTGTAAAGCAGTTCCTGTAGTTAATGTTTTAGTTTTAGAACCTGCAACACTTCTATTAACTGTTGCTAAAATTTTTACTTTATGACCTGCATAGTCAGTACCAAAATCTAATTGTAAAGTTTTACCTGTTGGAGAACCTGCTAATGTAAATATAGCACCACCTAAATGATTATTGCCTGTTAAACTTAATACATCACCAACAGCACTTGCTGAACCAGAACCCATAGCCATAATTGAAACTGAAAAATCTTTTTCTACTAATCCACTAAAAGTTTCATTTGTTCCTGCTGTTATAGTTGCGTCACCATTTGATCCTAAAGTTTGAGTAAAGTGTCTTCTTATTGCAAAGTTTGTATCTGTTATACCAGAGTTAACAGTTGTTTTTAAAGTTTTAATTGTTTCATTTGGCATTTCAAAAACAGAAATATTTTTGTTTGCGTCTTTTAACTCACCTCTTCCTCTAGTTATATCTGATTTGGTTACGTTTGCACCAGAAGCAGCTGTTGTATTGAAACTTGTATCACTTGCTATAAACTCTATAATTTTTGTTTCTATTAATCCATTATCCGTTCTATATGAAACTTTATCTCCAACTTTTAATTCATCTGTAAATCTTGTACCAAATCCTTGAAATACTTTTGTACCACTTGAATTGGATACAGTTCCTGTTAAGACAACATCTTTTGTTTTTACATCCGAAGTATATGTAGGAGAACCTGCCATTGCAACTTGTTTAATATCACTTGGTCCATAATTTCTAATTGCTTTAAATCCTATTGAGTCTCCTTGTAGTGTTGCTGTATTACCAGAAGTACCACCTGTTATTGTTTCGCCTGCAACGAAATCACCTTGTACGTTTGAAACTACAACAACTCCGTGTGTTGCTGTTCCACCAGCACCTGGATTTGTACAATTGATAGCAGTTGTTCCATCTTCTCTATATAAATTATAATCTGTTCCTGATACAACTCTAACTGTAAATGTTCCACCAGTTACCACACTTGAATCAATTTCCCAACCACTTCCTACACCTGCAACTTTAACTTGTTGACCAGATTGTAAGTTGTGTGCGCCTGTAGCTTGAACAACTGTTGGATTTGCTTGAGTTATATTATTAATTGTACTTGTTTCAGTTGTTGAAACTGATTGAAGTACAGCAGTAGCACCAGAAGTACCACCAGTTATTTTTTCTCCAGTTGTAAATGCTTGTGCTTCTAAAATGTTTAAGTGTGTAAACATTTCTATATCAAATAGATAATGTTTATAAACAGCAGACGTTGCTGTATTACTAGCAAAAATATTACTTGCAGCTGTTCCAGATGAATATTCAAATCCTCTTGTTTTAGCTCTTCCTATTTGATTAATACCTGAGTCTGAACCAACATTAGGAGTACCTCTAGCATCCGTTGCTGTATCATATAAAGATATATTTTTAAATGCTTCTGAATCTCCAGAAACAAAACCAATATCAGGAGAACCATATACATTATTTACTTCAAGATAATTTCCTAAATTAAATCTACTTTTAAAATTGTTTTCTGTATCAAATTCTCTTGTTTTATTAATATCTACAAATTTTGTACCTATAGTTTCTATTTCATAACCTCTTACATATGCTTTACCAGGTCCCATACCTGCAGCTATTTTAGATTCTAATCCACCATCTCCTGCTGAATATATACCTCTATTTGTTCCTGATATTAAATGTTCTCTTAAATCTAAATCAAAATCTCTTACTGCATAGTCTCCACTTTCGTCATATGTTCTACGAGCAAAAGTATCTTCTATTACAGCGTATGATGTTGTTCTAACTTGGTTTTGAATAATACCATTTTTTAATCTTAATAACTCTACAAAGTTTGCGTCATCTGTAGCAGTAAGAGATTTTTTAGCTAATGTTAAAAGAATCTTAAATCTATGAGCACCAGGAGCATTTACGTTTGATGTTCCTTGAGCATTATCGTTTAAACTTGCGTCATCATTAGGGGTTACAAAAGATTCTGTAATTGTTAAACCTATTCTATATGATGGTGTGTTTGTATATTTGTCAAGAACAATTGTTTGTTCAGAAACTTCAACGTGATATCCATTAATATAGTAAACACCTTTTTGAACTTGAGCAGCGCAACCTGTATGAACTGAATCAACTGTTGCTGTAGCAGCCAAACTATTAATTGTACAATTTAATGTTTCACTTGCTGAAAATTCTACTGCTGAATTATTTGTTCCTGTTTTAGAATATTTTACAAATAAAGTATCTGGATCAGTTCCGTCTGCAACTGCAACACCTACAACTTTTGCAACTACACCAGACGTTGCGCCAGTTATTTCTATTCCATTATAATCTGCTAATGTTGAGTTTGATTTTGCGGAAAGTTTTACTGAACTATAATTTAAATCATACCCGATTTCACCAGGTATAACCATAGCACCTTTTTCAAATAGATGGTCTGATACTCTCTCTACTTGATTTTGTAATTGTGTTTGTGATTGTGTTAACTCTCTCGCTTGAACAGCAAATGCTGGTCTAAACAATACTCTATGAAACTTTTTACTTTCGTTAAAGTCATCATAATAAGGAGAGAGGTTAAAATCTGTTGGACTTGGCATTTAACTCTCCTAAAATTCTATAATCAGTTTGATATTCTCGGTTTGGTCTGCAGCTCTTGTAATTGGCGCTCTATTCTCTACATAAACTACGTCTCCACTACCGTGGTCAATTTCTGAACTAGAATATCCACTTGTAAATGATTGACTATTAACTGTTCCTGTTGTCGTATCAGGTGTTAATGTTGCCGATGTATCTGCACCTGTAATAATATTTGTGCCACTAAAAGCTGTTTGATTACCGTTAGTATCTACTCCCTCATCATTGTGTCTTGTTTGTATGAAATATAAAATCTTATTTGTTGGATCCCATTCTACAACTTTTCCAACTGCACCTGTACTTGCTTGTGATATTTTTTCATCAACAGAAAACGAACCTGTACTTCCTGAACCAACAACTGCTGTAGTTGCTCTCATTGTTGTTGACGTAGCAGCTGAACCTCCAGATTTAGGATCTCTTATTAGTGATACTTTTCTAAAATCGTTAGCAACGGTTACGTCTCCAGAGTTTGCTGATTCAGTTCCTTCTAAACTTGTATTTAACATTACAAAGAAACCACCTAACTCTTGTACTGCATTAAATCCGTGACCACCTTTTGGTTCAATTATACAATCCAATTCTGTACTAATTAATGAACCAGCACCAGCAGAATTAATATCTGCAAGTCTAATATAACCATATGTATATCCTGATCCTACGTTGGTAACGGTCACAGCCGAAACTGCACCAGAACTAATTGTTACCGATACTGCACCATTTGAACCATCACCTCTTATTGGAATTCCTGTGTGTGTTCCGTCTGTACCAGCAGAACCTGCTGTTTTAACTTTAACTACATTAATTGCACCATCAATAGCAGCTGATGATACTGTTGAGTTTGTTGAAACTGCCATAAAATCTACAGATAAGAAATCTGCTTGTTGTGAAGCAGATAAAGTGTACATATATTTCCACTTGTATCCGTCAGCAGTTGATAAAATTGTTGTTGATGTTCCTGTAGGTTCTACAGTTGAAGTTGATCCATTATTATTATCTAAACACTTATATACGTTTCTAGCAGAAGATAAAACATAGAAAGTTGCGTCATATAAAGTAGCTGCACCACTATTTGAAGTTTGCGCTGTTGTTCCACCTGTTATATAATCTCCATAATCGTGTCTGTAATAATCATAGACTGTGCCAGTTGTCCAGTTTCTTCTTGGAATTACAAAAGAAACGTTAGAAGCTGCTACTTTTTTACAAGCCAACATATCGTCAAATGTGTAATTTTGTGTATTTTCGTTGTCTGATGGTGTAATTGGTAAAGCGTCTGTACCTTCGTTATTTGTTCTTCCGTCTGCTCTTGTAGAAGTAGCAAAACCTTGCGGTCTTCCTATACCTAGATAAAAAGTATTTCCTGAAGCTTCAGAAAAAGCTTCTTGGAATTGCTCCGAGTTGTGTATTCTAAATCTATTCGTTATAATTGCTGGCATTTATTATCCTCTTTCATATATTTATACTAAAAATCTTATGTATCTCCCAATCTTTTAAATTTAAATCCTGTTCTCATAAAACCTGAATCACCTGCTAATGATGTTGCGGTTCCACCTTGTGTAAACTTGACTTTTACTTGTGATGTATCGGTTACATCAACTTGTGCCATCAATGCCATACTTGCGTATTCATCATTATCAGTTTCTTCTTGCGATTGAGCAACCGTTGAATATGTTGAATTATTAGTGGTTACTTTAATTTCACCTCTTCCATAACCATCAGAACCACTAAAGTTGTATACTGCTTCTACTTCCCAAATACCAGTAGATGGAAAAGTAAATTCTCCAGATGATTCAGTCATAGCGTCACCTAATCTTCCATATCCTGTTAAAGAACTTTCTGAAAGGTTAGCAGTTATATCTGCAAAACTAGAGTTTCCAGTTAATGCTAAATTGGATGTTAATAACCACATTGATGAGGCCTCTAAACCTTGTCCTTTTTTATTAACAACTACCGTACCTGCCATAGCACTATGAGCAGTACATACATAATAAACTGTATCTTGGTCGTGTGGCACTTCCCAGAATAAAGTACCCGTAGTTTTTCCTTGAGCATTTAATCCAGTTGTAACCGTTCCATTTTCTACGTGTACTAAACCAGTTGAAATTCTATTTGCTGAATTATAAGCACCACTTGAAGTTTGTAATACAAATGGATGTGATCCAGATAAACCACTTAAATCAAAAGCAATAGTTTGACCTTGTCTTGTATAAATTGCTGGGTTGTCAGTATTTCCATAATGAGAAGTAAATCTATATGAAGTTGAACTATTAGCGGTTACTGCTAATCTTGCTGTTGCGTCTTCGTATCTAGCAGGTGCCCCACCAACTGAACCTGCCTCAAATCTTGTATTAGAAGAACTCCAAACAAGTCCTTGTCCATCTGCAATTCCTGTTGTATTTACATTAGATAAATTTTCTACAGCTGAGTTTTCTGATAATAATTCAATCCAACCAGAACCAGAAGCCATATAAAGTTTTGTTGTTGTTTCATCAATTGCAGGAGAACCTGGATAAGTTGCAGCTGCTGGAAAACTAGCAAAGTTTGCGTGATTAAATCCAATAGCACTTGCATTACCAGAACATTGTAGTGTTGCATTACCTGTAATAGATAAACCATTTACAGTTGTTGCGCTAGATCCTAAAGCAATTGCTGTATAACCTACGGTTACTGAATCATTTGCTAAATTAGCATTTGTAATTCCAGCACTTCCGCTTAATGAAGCATTTGTAAGTCCTGAAGCAGTTACCGTAACCTCATCACCACTTACAGTTGTTGTTATTCCAGTACCACCAATTAATTTTAAAACATCTCCACTAGTAATTGTTGAAACCGTTGATGATGTATCTGCAACGGTAAATAGATTAATTCCACTTAAAGTACCACCGTTAATTGTAGGACTTGTAAGTGTTTTATTTGTTAAAGTCTGTACTCCAGTTTTAGTTGCAACATCTCCTGTTGGAGAGTTAATAACTGGACTTGTTAATGTTTTGTTTGTTAATGTTTCAGATCCTGCTAATGTAGCAATATCTCCATCTGTTAAAGCAGTATTAAAACCTGCTGTTGTAGTTGTAATTGTGTTATCTGCAAAATTAATAGTCTTGTTAGTAAGTGTTTCAGAACCAGCAGTTGAAGCTAAAGTACCGTCTGAAACTGCTGTATTAAATTCTGCTAATGTTCCTGTAATTGTGTTATCAGTTAAATCAATAGTTTTATTTGAAAGTGCGTTTGTTGATGTAGTGGTTACAATTGTACCATCTACAGCTAAAGTTATTTGATTTCCTGATATTGTTGAGTTAATACCAGTACCACCTATAAACTGAATATCTTGTCCTAAATTACGGTCAACGTTAGTTGTACCATCACTAAATCTTATATAACCTGTTAAATTAGTACCATCACCTACAGCTGTGTAGATTTCATTAAAGTTATCGTTGATTTTTAGACCAGCATTACGTAGGTTATCACCTGTTCCGTCATTAGCTGCTGATCCTCTATTGATTAATTGTTTTACCATTTAAATTTCTCTATTTGTTTCTACTATTTATAATGTTTCTATGGTGTTGTATCATCAAAAGTTGGACCTGTTTGAGCAAAGTTAGTAACCGTATTACTAAATTCGTTATTACTATAAGTTAATATTGACGGAATAGCAAGTTTAGACTTAACATCTTTTCCTTCAGGATGAGAAGATAATAAAAAAGCACCAGCTCTTCCATCTAAAGCAGACCTTGTTCCAAATACTTTTAATGCGTGTAATTGTTGAAACGTATGTCCAGTACCTGCAATTGATGTATTGAATATTGTATTAGCATATTTGTTAAGTGTTGTCCAACGTGGTCCTGCGTATGCGTATCCTTGTCTAAATTGAACTCCATCTATCGTTGTTCTTTTTCTACTTACATAATCAATATGTAATCCAGGTCTTGTTAAAGTTAAATCTCTTTGATTAGCTGCAAAGTGTTCAATATTATCTTCTGGCATATATATTGTTCCACCTTCGTGTGCTTTAGGTCTTAAAGATGTTCCATCATCTACAGTTCCTAATCTTCTGCCAAATATTGTAGAGAATAAAGTATTTAATATTTGGAATAAAGGTATCTCAACTGATCCAGAAACTGAACCAACCATAGGTAAAGCTGCTCTAACATCAATTCTATTTGCAATATCAACTTGACCTGTAAAATAAAATCCTGCTGTATGCATTGTCTTTTTAAATGAATCTCTCCATACTGCAATAGAACGAGCAACTTTTAATACATAAGAAAAATCTTGATAGTATTTACTATCTTGTACTCTCATTGTAGTTTCAGATAACTTACCATCTTCATTAATAAATCTTCCATCTGTATCTGAAATTGCAACTACATTAACTGTAGCTGTTGCAACATCATTTTTTGCAATAGTTCCTGAACCACCTGAATCTGCTGATATAACTTCACCTACTGGAAACGAACCTGTTATATTTTTTATTCTTAAAATCTTTTTATTTGAATCCCAAGAAACAATTGTTCCTTGTCCACTTGCTGACGTACAAGAACTTCCTATATTAAATGCTCCTGTAGAACCTTTTAATAATACACTATTGAAAAATTGTAAAGTTGGTGCAGGACTTGTTTGATATGCTTTTCCTAATTCAGAAGTTTTTAATGCAATAATTCTTCCAATGTCATCACCCCAAGGTCTTAATGTTCCACTATTACCTGTTGAAGTATCTATAGTTACCGTAGGTAAAGAACTATAACCAGAACCTTTATTTGAAATATATATTTTGTCAATTGTTCCATTACCTGTTCCTCTTTCTTGCATTATGGCACTTCCTGAATAAGAGTCCATAGAGTTTGTACCATCTTCTAAAATAATTTGGTCAGCATTTGTTGCTGTTTCTCCTGCAATACTTCCATTAATATTGCTTATGAAACCAGCTGCATAATTACCATTTGTTCCTGTATTATCAAATATTAATTTATCACCTATTGAATAATTTGTTCCTTCATTATCAACAACTATATCTGTAATATTTCCATTACCAACTTCATCAACGGTAAATATAGCACCAGTACCACCTGCATTTACTTTAATAGTATCAGAAGTTAAATTTAATGCACCATCATTTGTAATTGTTTTAGTACCAGGTATACCTGTTATAGTTGCTTTAATAAAATAATCATCTTCATCTGAACCAGTACCTTGTATTTGTTCTCCTATTTGAAAATTTCCTTCCATACTATCTGAATTCAAAACTAATTCAGAAACAGTATCAGCACCTATTTGAAAACTAGCAAGACTTTCAACAAGAGCAACAGCATTACTAGTTGCACCAGTTATTTTTCTTCCAACCAAATCTGCAATTATTCCAACATCTAAAATACATCTTAAAACTTTTAATGTATCATATTTACCATCCGATAATCTTAATATTTGTTCTCTAGGATAAAACGTTTGTGATTCTTCATTAAACAATAATCTAAAAAATACTTCGTGAGCTCTTTGTGTTCCTTTTGAACGATAAAGAGATTTAACATTTTTAATTAAACTTCTTTTATCAACACCGTTTGCTAATGCTTCAGGTAAAGTTTGTAAAAACTCATCTCTAAAATTTGATAAGAACTGGTCAATTGTTCCATCTGGATCTCTAAACTTAATTAAGTCAACAATATTGTTTACAGGATTTGGTCTATAACTATCTAGTGTTGCATATGCATTAGAAGAACCACCTACAATTGTTTCACCTTTAATAAATTTGTTTTGAGCAGATATGAATAAACGTCCTTTATCTAAATCTTCTGTTAATACAACAGCAGTTGCACCAGAAGATTGTCCTGTAATTGTTTCACCTCTTGTAAATTTTCCATATTCAGTACCTGAATAAGTTTCAAATATAATTTTATCACCAGCGTCTAAAGATGTTCTTGCTGTATCAAGTCTACTTGCGTCCAATACAAGATTGTTTGCTTGATTTGTTTCTGTTTCTAATAAGATACCTTCTGTAGATTTAACAGAAGTAACCGATATCTGAGCAGATTCTAATAATTGATAATAGACTTTAAGAAATTCTTTAAACTTTGGGTGGTCACTAACTACGTATTCGGGTAGTTGATTGCTAAGTAAGTTTGAAATTTTATCATTAAACTTTGCCATTATTCATTAGTAGCTGGAAGTAGTTGTGTATCCCACACCTGCCTCAGCACTTCCTCCTACAAAACTATCAGCGGTAACTGTTATATTGGAATTTGCAACATCAATTTCTATAATTTGGTCTCTAACTGGAACAACATCATTAGAACTTGGTCGTACCGTTAATTCAATTGTAGTTGAAGCAACACCTCTAATATTTGATATACTAGCAATATTTAATGAGTTGATTGTAATAGCACCTGTTGAATAATTAATTGTACCTTGCGTATTATTAATATAATTTTTTACACCACTTGCCATATAATACATACGAACATTTCCAGAACCATCATCATCTAAAAACATTTCATTATCATTACCATCAATTTTAAATCCTGTTGAACTTAAAATACCACCACCATCTTTATTATGTCCTGTATGTGGATTATATAATGCATTTCTAAAATACACATTATATTTTGAAGATGTTAAAATTGTTGGTGTAAATTCTTTTCTTGCTTTTATTGTTGTTATGTTAGATAAGATACTTGGATCTGTACCATCTATTAAACCTACAACTTTTGAATATCTGAATATTGCGTCAAACTTTTGTAAAGTGCCTGTATTATAATTTGTTAATGTTGTAATAACATCTGTTTTTAAATTGTCAGCAGTTTTTGTAGTAGCCTTTTCATCAAACTTAACATTAGAAGTTATTAGTATGTTAGTTATTTCTGGATCTTTTATAACAGGTCTTACAGAAGCAACGTTGTATGGTTTTAATTTGGTTACTATATCTGTTTTAGTTGAGTCTGTTAATACTGAACCAGATTTTGCTTTGATTGAAATATTTACAACACCATAAGTTGGAGTTTCATCATCTTCTCCACCCCAAGCACTTACAGATTGAGCATTAGGATAAATTGATTTAACTAACGTTTCGTAATCAGTAGCGGTTACTGCTCTATCTTGAGCTGCGTATTGTAAAGGTGCATTAAATTTTATTGAGTCATTTGTTTCAGCTTCTGCACCACCTTGCGAAACTGAATCAGTTGTAATGGTAACATCTGTATTGCCATCAATGTTTCCTGATAATGAAAATTTTGAAGCACCATTTGAATCTGCTTTATTGGTAACAATATATTCTAATATAACTATATTACCATCATCTAATTTTTTACCTACAATACCATCACCAAAATAAACTTCAAATTTTCCATCTGATCCTTCTTGTAAAAAATAAACTCTTGTATCACTTGATACATCATTATAACCACCTGCTAAATTATAAGTTTTTTCTGTAGTATCTGTAGCACTAGTTTGTACTGAAACTTTTAATGTTGTTGTATCAGCGTCTGTACTTGGTATAATAAATTTTTGGTCTACATCACTTTCATTAAAAGTATATTTAAAAGTTACCAATGTACCTTCATAAATTTTTACATTATTAAATTGATAAACACCATTAATTGGAGAAATTGTAATATCTTCATTGGTTACATATTGATAATCCGTATCGTTAACTTTAGTTGTAAATATTGTTCCTTTATCCATTGTAACCGATGAACCTGTGCCAGTATTTAATTTAACATCTATTTGAGCCATTGGTGCGTGTGGAGAGTTAGGTTTATATCCTAACATTTTTGCTAATGATACAATATTATTTCTAATATCAGCACTATCTAAAAACATTTCATTACTAGACATATTAGCCAAGTAAGCAAGATAGTGTGTGTTATAAGATAATACATCTAATAGAATTGCTAAACTTGATCCTTCAAAATCATAGTCTTGAAATTCTTTTTGACCTTGTAAAAATGTTTTTAAATTAGCTTTGATTAAATCAAAATCGTAATCTGATATATTTAATTTGTGTTGCGACATCTATTATCTTAACCTTTGTAGCATTGTTGTAACCTGTTGAGGACCTGGTATACCGTGAACATAAAAATATATATCACATACTAATCTGTTTCTATCTGGATCATCATCTAAACTAACAGAGTCTAGTTGTACTCTAGGTTCATAATTTGTTATTACTTCTTCAATTTTTCTTTTTAAGAATATTCCTGTAATAGGAGTATAATTTTCAAATAATAAACCTCTAATACCACATCCTAATTCAGGATGAAATGGTCTCTCATAAAAATTTGTCTGTATTAAGTTTTTTACAGCTCTTTTAATAGCAATAACGTTTTCAACGGTATTGACATCATTAGTAACCTGGTTTCTTCCAAAATCAAGGTCTATATCCTTGAATCTTCTTGAATTCCTTTTACTTTTATTCGTACTTGATGAGTCGTATATTGCCATAACTCTAATATTTATATGGCTTTAACTAGCCACCTGCAAAAACATTTGGAGAACCTTTAGTCATTTGTCCTGCGTCTGTACTATCACCAATTCTAGCAACAGATAGACTATGTACTCTAACGGTTGAAGAACCTACATTAACAAATTTAACGTGGTCTGGACAAGGAGGCATTGGAGGTGCTGGATGAGCTATAGTAGGATCGGTAACTCTAGCAATTAAAATACTATTTGCTCTAACCGTAGATTGTTGAGGTGTATCTAATATTGTTGTTGATGTACAGATATGACCTGTTGATAATTCATCACCTTCTCTACTTACTGCTGGCATTACTTAACTTCTACTTCCCCACCTGCAGCCTCTAAATCTTTAACTATCTTATCAGCTTCGTCTTTTTCTAAATCAGATTTAATCTCTTTAGGTAAAGCTTCTACGAAATTCTTTGCTTCTAATAGACCTAAATCTAATATACTTCTTACTACTTTGATAACAGGTATTTTTGAGTTTTCTTTAAATGATTTTAATGTAATCTTTTTTAATTCAGATGGAGCTTCAGCAGCTGCTTGAGCAGGTGCGCCTGCTTGTGCTAAATTATCTAAATCAATATTCCATTCTTTACTTAATTTCTTTGCTAATTCACCAGCTTCTAGTACAGTTAACTTTCCTAACTCTTCAACTAACGTATCAATATTTGCCATTACTTACCTAACTTCTTTTCTCTACCTATTGGTAGTGTTTGCCATTTTGTCATCTCTACGCCTTTTTTACTAATCCATTCAATATAGATTAATTTACTTTTTACTTTATTTTGAAAAGATTTAACTGCTTTTTTCCAACTATTAGAAGTTATCTCTTCGTTTATTTCTTTACCATCGGTAAATTTAAATACTCTTTCCTTTGCCATCTTGTTTATTCCTTTTCACTTTACATTTTTTATCTTCACATCTACAAAATTTACAGATTTCTAAACGAAAAGTCTCCATCATTTCGTATAAGATTTTTCCACAATGGGATTTTCTCCCACAATTATTGCAATATGTCATAATAGTATATTTATATTAGAAATTACAATGAGCTATGGCACTTCTTATGTCGGTTTCCATTAAATTATTTGCATTTTCAGTTGCCGATTTACCGATTCGTTCATAATCAGGCGAAAATTTACAATTTTTTAGATTTCCACAAGAAACTAGAACAAAAAGAGAACAAAGAATTAAAAAAATATTGATTTTTTGCATTTTTTTTAATTTTTCCCTTGACTTTCTTGTATTTTTAGTATATATTTATCGTATAAGTTGAAAAAAAGGAAACATTATGAAAAAACTATATGAATATACAACAATTATTTGTTCAATATTAGGTACTTTGATGTTTATAGGCGCTGTTGGTGCAATTGACGGTGGTTATAAAGGTATTCCAATGAACGATAATTGGTTTGCTTGTGGAGCATTATCATTATTAGGTATTGCTATGTTTATTTTAGCATTATACTCTCAAGCATTGTACGCTGAAAAAGATTAATAATCTTCTTTCATAAAATAATCATCATTTTCGTCATTTAACAACACCGCAACTAGGTGAACTCTTTGCGTTTCGCCTCCATTAAAGAAATTGTGATATCTAGTATTGTCAGTTATATAACCATTACCATTTGCTGGCATATGGAACGCTTCATCTTCAATAACCATCTTACAGCCTTTATTTGTAGTAATAGGAATATGTAATCTTTTGTCTGGATCTCTATGCCAACTTAAACAACTTCTAGGTGGTTTCATTAGAAAACGAACACGACCTAATTTGAATCTTAACTTTAAGTAATCGTAAAGAGTTTGAACATACGTTCCTTTAAATTCTGGACATATTTCGGTGTATTCTTCTTCTTCAACTTTCTCACATCTTTGTTCTTCTTTACCTGAATCATCAGGACGGGTCCAATAGATTCCACGGACATTACCACCAGATATTGATTTTGGATCCCCAGGCTTACGGTTGACGCATATAGCATTGAAATCTATATTTGCTGGGTTATCTGTAGAAAAACCTTTTTTCTCTTTAAACTCTTCATAACACTTTCTTAACTCTTCTAAATTAATATCTAGGTCTTCTATTATTTCATACGTAGTCGTCATACTACTATTTATGAATATAATGACGCTAATCTCCTTGCTCCGTAAGTAATCATATAATCACAACCAGCTCTTTTGAATATATCATAAGTTTCTTCTAAACTGCCTGGAGCACCTATACCTAACCATTCTCCAGATGTTTGATAAGCACCAACAGGTTTACCAGTTGCTTCTTTGATAGGTTTAATTAAATCTAAACTCGTAATACCTGGTTTAACCATTAATTCATCTGCACCATCATTTGAATATTTTACTGACCTTTCAATTGCACCTTCTCTATCATCAACATCTAATTGATATGGTCTGTAAATACCTTTTGCTATCTTCATAGCACTTCTCCAGTTTCTATAAAACGTAGAACGAAACTTTGTACTATAACTCATAACATCTATATTACCATCTTTTAATGATTTAATATTTTTAACCGTATTATCTTGGCAATCACTTGGCGCTATTGTAGCACCAGACGCTGTGTAAATATCTTTTGCGGATTGTAATAATAACTTATCTGTTTTTTCTTGGTCACCTATAATACAACAATGACCATCTTGCGTGTATGAACATAAACATAAATCTACAATCAATCTATTTTCTGGTTGTATATCTCTTGAAAGACTGGCAGCGGTAACACACACTTGGTCAAACTTATGAGCGTCTATATGTTCGTTGCCTCTATGCGTATCTGCTTTCTCACCTAATTTAAATTCTGGAATATAAAATAAAAGAAATTCTTTTACACCTAAATCCATATCTTTCTTAACACGTTCATTAACTTCTTTCCACGCATTATAGATTTTATTATCTTCTCCTAGTCCAGTTTCTCTTGTAGAATAACTAGCGAATATTGGTTGTATTAATCTCATACTACTGACTTTGCTAATTGATTATGATTTCTTTTATACATTAATGCTGTTCTTTGTTGTTGTTCAATTGGCGTAACCAACTTAAATTTATTTATACCCATTGCTTCATATTTCTTTAAATCAAAATAAAATTCATCCCATTTTATATCATCATTATAAAAGGATCGTTCTTGTCCTAAATGTATTAAACTACAAACAAATTTTCTTTTTAATTCTAAATTAATTTTAGATGTTGTTCCATAACAAGTCTTACTAGGACAATTATAAGAACATTCTATATTCATAAACAATCTTAACAAATCTTTTCTTTTAATACTTTCTATAAATTTCATATCATCATTACAATGAATAGGTAAAACAATTGTATCATATAAACCTAATGCAGCTTTCTTTTCAAACTTTTCATTATCAGTAATATCTTGTATACAACTTGCTTCTATATTATAATTAGAAAAATCATTTTTAATCCATTCTGCTAACTTATCACTATTAACAATAACAGCGTTTCCTTTTCTATTATATTCTTTTAATGCTGATTTACTTTTCTTATATGCTTCTTCTGTTGGTGTTTTATTTTGTAAAGTTAATTTAACACCAATACCATTATCATATACAAAAGGTAAATCGTGTTTCATTATTTCTGGCCAGTATGCAGGTCTTCCACCATATAATGGAATATATTCTTCTACTTGTCCATAAACACAATCTATATCTTCATATTTAAAATTAAATGGAGCAAATCTTTTTGCTCTTTCTATGTGTAAATCTAAATGTACTTGTATAGGAACGCCTGGCTCTTTCGCTCTACTTGAACAACTTATTTTCATTATTAATATGGATGCCAATCTTCTGGTTTAACTTTTACATCATTGCCATATCTATCCGATATAATTGATAAACATAAAGCAACCATTGCAATTGCAATTATAAACCAAAGACCTTTACCTTCTTCCCAGTTTGTTAACAAATACCAAAGCACTTGTAGTCCATTCATTTCGTCATACATCTTTTTAACTCCTCTAATAAATCAAAAAACCATTTAAGTTTTTTTATATCGTTCTTTGGTATCTGTTTCAAAAACTTTGGATAACCATCATTTAGTTTTTCAATTATTAACTTTAACCTTGCCTCTCTTCTCATACTGTAAATTATCTTTTGCTCTTAACTTCAATTTCTTTAAATCTTTTAACTCTTGCCAAGATGAATAAGACCTATCGTTTTTTCTTACCTCTTCTTGTAGATTTACTTTTCGCTTTAACTCTTTGTGTGCTTCTTTTACCATATCTCTCCTTGTCTATGTTGTGTAAACGTGGATAATAATCTTTAGGCCAATTACAATTAATTGTTAATAAAGTATTGTCTTGCGAATAAATTGTAATTTTATGTCCAGTTGGTGTTGATGTTTCCCAAAATCTTTCGTACTTATTTAAATTAATTACTTTTTCTTTTGGTGCCTTATTTGTGAGTCTAGGCATTTTTTTAATGTAGTGCTTATCATACTTCTTACTACAATATTCTTTAAATTGGTTTTCGTTTGGTGTGTTGTTTGCGATATCATCTAAAAAGTCTTCTTTAGGACTTGATTCAAAATCGTAAGTGGCGGCATATATGTTTCCGTTAGGATTCACATTACCACTATCTTCTTGTTGCGCTATCATTTGAGCGAATGCTTCTTTGTCCATAATTTAATCTCCGTTTATTATTATTTATAACGTTGGTAAATCAGTTCTAAAACAGATTAATTCAAATATATCTATTGAAAATATATAACCTAAATAAAATGTTCCTATATAAGTCATTGCAATAAACATACCTAATAAAAAGTATTTCATTGTTAGTCCTTTAATGTGTAATCTTTTAAACCTTCATCTAAATCACCTAGTCTTTTAAGAAAAGTTAATCGTAAAGGTTTCTTTGTTAATTCTTTATTATCAAACTTACTTGGATCGTTAATAATATCTTTTAACATATTAACTCTATAATAAGCATTGTAATTTGGATAATCTACCCAAGCCCAAGCTTTATAACCTGCTTTTTCTTCTAAATCTTTTACAGTTAATGGTTCATCTTTATCTGCCCATATCATATCGCCTTCTGTAATATCTGAATAATTGATTTTAATTCTATGTTTAGTTTTACTATATAACCAATTACTCATCTTAATAATAATCTCATTACTTTCTCCGTGTCTATAACCATCATACATCCAACCAATCGTTTCTAAAAGTCTAAACCATTGTACACCAACACAGACACCATTTTCATAAGCACCAATCCAACTATTCTTAGCTCTATCGCACCATCTAAAGACTTCACCTTTCATATCTTTAGTTTCGTCATTACCTTTTAATTCGTAATTGCCGTTAATCGTGTGTAAAATGTAAATGTTAAATTTGTTGGAAGCTTTGTTAAGTACATTATCAAAGTATCTAGCAGCCATATATTTCAATGCCTCTAATTGTGTTATTTCTTTCACTTCAATCATACTACTATTTATACGGCGTAAGTTAAACTCAAAATATCTCATAGACCCTTAAAGATTCTCCGAGATTCGCAAGATTCGGCCGTTTTATTTTTTATTCAGTTTTTTGATTTTTTTTGCGGATTCGCTGTGATATGTCTTTAGAGAGTCTTAGCAGCATTCTCTGGAGTGTCTACACACATATATATAAAAGTTTGATTTTTCAGAATAAGCGACCAAGCCATTTTAAACCAAACATAATAGGTATAACCATAAACGCTTTAACTATACCAGCGTCTAATAACACTAACGTAAATACAATACCAAGAAAGATATAGAACGCCCACGTTTTCCAGTTGAATAAAAATGCTAGTATACCTAATAGTATAAGTTGTATATTAAGTGGTATTTTTCTTCCTATTCTTTTTAATAATTTTCTCATATTACATAAACCATAAGTTTCCGTGATAATAACCTAACGCTGTTGATATAAGAAACAATATAACAAACATTAATATTAACTCTTTAAATGTCATCTATATTATCGTCTAATTTCTCCTTTGCACGTAAGACTACTTTACGACCAGACTTACCACTATAAGGATTCTTATATTCTATACGAGCAGGACCAGGTTCAGGTTCCCATTCAAATCTGTAAGATTCGTTTTGTGGAATCCAATCTGTAGTAGGTTGTTCATATGCGTCTTGTGGAAGTTTAGACCATATACCATTAAATAACTCATCTTCCGACATCATACCAAATTCATTGTAAACACGACCTACTGTTCTCTTAACCATAAGTTGTACTTTCTCTTTGTTATATTCTATAAGACGCTGAAAGTCCCAATACTCTTTTAAGTCTTCGTAATCTTTTCTTGAAATAGCCATTATAATACTATTTATTGGAAACAACTTTGGAGAGGCTTTTTATAGTCGGCGGATTTCCTAGGAAAAAATTAAATAATGATTTAAGGATATATCTAATGATTGTTATTGCATTTATAGATTAAATTTTTTTATGAGTTAAACAATAGCCCTTTTCTGTCAGGCAGCCATATGGCGACTTGGAGGATTATGGGTTAAGGTCTATTGTAGAACCTCTATGAATTACCGATGAAGTAGTATTACTTGTTTTAGTACCTTCAATAGTTTCTGTTTTATTACCAAGTATTTTACTTGTATAATTACCAGCCACTTTTAAATTATAATCGCCACCGCTGTTTATATTGATATTGCCTTCTACGGTGACCAGATTAATATTACCTTTATCTACTTGTATATTAATATTTGAATTCGGACCTATTTGTATATCGTAATGGTTATTGGCCGATCCGCTTTTATTGATATAGACTTTATGGCGGCCGTCTATTGATATATCTGACTGGCCTTCTATTGCGGCTTGACTCTTACCTAATGTTATGTTATAATGGTCGCCTTTGATTATTTCAGTTTTTGTACCATCAGGAGATATTTCATAAGACGTTCCAGTTTTATGCGCCTGATATATTCTCTCATTGTCTAGTGTATCATCATACTCCATAAGGTGGCCGCTTTCACTTTCGTATACGTGATTATATGGATAGATTGTGCCATATGGAATTTCTGGCTGGGACCATTGGTCGCCATCGGAGGCAAATATATCAGAATCATCAGCGGCCTTTAATGCGTTAAAGTCTGCTGTCGGTATATTTGTTTTACGTACTGCTTTACGCAAAGTTAACGAACCGTGAGGCAAGTCAGGATTGTTAATCGCCAGTCTATTTACATCTGGCTCATTTTTGTATTTAGGATAGATACCATTTGGATCATTGAAACCTAAAAAATCTATAGAATAATCCATTGGATGGCCAGGCATACTGCCAATTACAACTGGCTCTTGGCAACTATCACCATCTCTAAAATATCCAAAGACCCAGGCCCCTTCAACCAAAAAGCTTGGCGACTGGCCTAGTCCGCTTACGCCTGGCGATGTAGATGGCATAATAACTTGCGCCCAAGGTAAATCTTCCGTTGGCAACTCACTAGTACCTTGCGTATGATGGCCAAGACAACGTACTCGCACACGGCCAGTTTTCTGTGGATCTTTTCTATCTTCTACTACGCCAGAGAACCAGATAAAATCATTCCGTCCTAAAAAGTTATTGTCTTTCATAAAAAATTCCTATATTTGTTTTCTTTTAAAAAGCCGCATATACGCATTACGAAACTATTTAGAATACCTTTACGCACCTCGTCTAAAATAGATTGCGTGTAATGGCGACTACGCAGGCCCCCATTGCGTACCTTTGCGCTGACTTTGCGTAAGTCTGTTAAATCTCGGAGACTACATTGGACACCATAGATATGCTGGCGTATAGACTTTGATTGTTTCAGTATTGCTCTGATATAATCTAGTTCTCTCACAAAGTCAAGCGAATACCATAGATGTTCTCTAAATGTTCTCTCTATCATATTGTATCTATCTGTCATATGTTCTATTATGGCCAGCTGATATAGTCTTACACGCCTAGCCTCTGGAAACGGCGAATCTCTAAAAATTTTCGAGTCTCTCGGAAAGTCTGCAAGTTTAATCATATTACATCATCTCCAATAATCCACCTGTAGACAATATAGTCTTATCTTCTTCGTATATATTAGAGTTCTTTCCTTTCTTATCTTGCGTGGATATATAGTCTTTCTCCTTCGGATAAGGGGTCTGGACGCTGTCCTTAAAGCAATTAAGTACTTGCTCATACCTTCCAGAAGAAGTTGATATTAGGTGTTTTACTCTAGTTATTAGATATCTTCCACTATCGTATGGATTCATTTCTTGTTTCTTATTGTGACCTAAAGGTGTCATCATAGGTACATCAAATCTAATAATATCTCCTGGTAATAATAAACTATTACCAAATACTAATAGGTCTAAATTTCTATTCTTGATTGTCGCTATTTGTGATATCTTATGCTGTAAATTAAAATTACTTGCTGGATCTGCTGATTCAAACTGATTGTGTTTTTTACTTGTTTCTGATTTCAACATATGTTTAGAACCAGGAGTTTCGTATAATGCTCTTAATCCATCTATTTTATATTCAGGTATTACCATTTTATCTTTTGGTCTTTTTCCATTATCGTGTTCAGTATGAAAATGCTTACCAAATTGTTCTTTGTAATTGTAATTATGATATTTGTATTTCTTATAAAAAGCATCGTGGGTTATTAATAGGCTTGCAAATTGACCAGCATTAATACCTTCCAATACACTAACAGGATTTGTAAAATCATATTTAATAACACTTCTCATATCAAATCTAACTGGTCTTACATCTTGATTTTGTGGTCTAACATTGGCCACTTGATATTTGTAATGCCATTTCTCTGGTCTGGCAATTGCACCACCCATTGCCATCATTGATTCAAAACTTCTTAAAAAATATCCTTGGTGTGTTTCATAGAATAAGTATCCTGCGTTGTCGTATAACGCTGATTGTGTATACTTTGCCATTTGGCGTATTGCTGAAAATGGTTTTAATGAAGGACAAACATATTTTGTATTTGTTCTACTTGGTTCATAGTATAATGGTTTTTTAGTATCCAATCCTTGATACTTTTGTCTTAATATTGTATTAACATTGGTCTCTAATGGTTTATCAAAAGCGCTGAATACTCTAGTTATTCCATTTGTATATGCTTCAACAGAGCAAAAATGTATTATGTATGCTTGACCTTTTGGATTCTTTTCATCTACTCTAACCTCTTCTATTTTATGTATTTGAAATGGATAACCATCACCTTCTATTGCATTTATACCAGGAGTTCCTGGTGTGCTAAATTTTAAATTCAATTTCTCCATTCCTGTAATAGGTAATACCGTTCTAACATCTTGGGTATCGTATACAGTTATAGTACCCATAATAGTAGGAGAAAATATATCTTCTATAACTTCTATTGTTAATATGATACCTCTAATATCCATTCTATACGGTTCATTTTCTTCTCCGTGTATTCTGTAAGATATTATTTCTGCTGTGTCTATCTGGTATTCACCAGCTTGTGTTATTTGGTGTGGATTTGACATATCATTATTTTCTAATCAACTTTCTAAATTCTGAAACGAATGCTGATAGATATTGAGGCTGTAATATTTGTATTTGTCTTTTCTCATCTTGGATTCTTCTCTCATATTCAGCATTTGAAACTGCTTGTGCTCCAACAACAGTACTATTAACCTCAATCATATGAGAATAGTCTCCAGGACCTTGACTTTCTGTTTCACCACTAGATTGTGGTTTCTCATAATGATGTATTGCGTCAGGATTTGTATATTTTTCACTAATGTATTTTTGGAATGAGTACTCATCTAAAGGCCAATCATAAAATCTGTTTACAATATTATTCAATAAACAAATTACCCAAAAATAATCTGTATTACCATATACTTTATATGCAACTGATTCAGGACTATCTCCACTATCTATATCAAATTTATCCAACATAGATAAATTATCTTTCATTTTAGACCTTACTTTTATTCTACGAAATATATCTGGAACTAATTTAAAATTGTCATTACCTTTAAGGTCATATAACATTTTAGGAAATTGTTGAAAATAAGCAGACATTAAAATCCTCTATAAATTTTATCTTTAGTCATTATTTCTAGTTCAGTAAATTTCAATGACAATGAATAGGTTACTGGAGCTGCACCTTTTGAATCAGGTTTAAATGTACTATATTGATTTTCTGGTCCATATCCTACATCAACACCTGTACATACACATCTTGATATTTTATTTAAGTGTTGGTTAGCTTTTTCTAAATGAGCATATTGGATTTCAAATTCACTAGGAGTTGTAAATAAACGACCACCTGCTTTATTGAAATCTAAATCTGGATGTGAGTGATATTTGAATAAAAATATAATATCTTCTACTGCTTTTAATTCTTCTTTACTTCTAGGCCAAAAGTCAAATGTATAATTAAAGTTTCTAAAATTTGGTCCTACATAAAATTGTTCTTGGTTAGGATTAACTGCCATACCAAATGCTTTTGTAGCAACTTTAGCTGGATCACCAGCACCTATCATAGATACTGCCTCTCCTAAAATGTTCTTACCATATTGTCCTAAACCAGCGGTAACACCAGCAATAACTGCTTTAACTTTTCCTTCTGTTTCAGCTGAAGCATTCATTTTTCCTATTGTTTTTACAACATCACCAGATAATTCTGCTGCTTCATTTTCATATGTATTGGTATAAGATACACTAGTTCCTGGTGGCATATATAATGCAATGGCACTTGTCATAGTAGAGTGTGTAGGTAATTCTGCATAAATGGAATTATCCATTTTAACACCTCTTTGAGTATTACCACCTCTTAAACTTTTAATATTATCCAATACATTATCCTCACCATCTCCTTGGTCAGTAGTAAATCCTAATTTTTGTGATACTGCCATATCCTTATTACCTGCTCTTGAAAAATTATTGGCAAATGTATAGAACAGTATATAGTGTCCGTATTCTGCTGAACCTAAATCTAATGGATATTGTACGTGTGAAAATGCTAATGGATCTCTTTTCAATCCTTCTTGTTCGCTATCTGCAACCTCAAATGGCGATTTCTTTAATAATTGAGCTGCCACTTTTGCTTGTGAACCACTTACACCACTAGTAAAGCTTGAAACAGCGTTGTTTATTGCATTATTCAAGAACGGTGTAGCTAAATTTTTTACTAAACTTTTAAAAGGTTTAAATCCCATTGACTAAATATTCCTATATGTTATTACTATTTATATGGTTTAGAAGCAAATTATGAAGAAGAGTTATAAAGGAATATACAAACCAGAACACCCAAAAAAGTATGTTGGTGATCCTAATATGATTGTATACAGGTCATTATTAGAGCGTAGGTTTATGCGTTATTGCGACCTAAATCCTGATATATTACATTGGGCAAGTGAAGAATTGCCTATCAGATATTATAATCCTATTGACAAGAAATTTCATAGATACTTTCCAGATTTTGTTATCAAGACAATTAACAATTCAAAGTATATGATAGAAATTAAACCATCAAGACAAATAGTTAGACCTAAAACACCTAAACGCAAAACTAAATCATTTATGCGTGAATCATTTAACTATATCAAAAACAAAGCCAAATGGTCAGCTGCAAAAGCATATTGTAATAAAAATAATATGCAATTTAAATTAATTACTGAAAAACAATTAGGCTTTAAATAGAAAAGGATGTGCCACAACCACAAGAGGATTTGGCATTAGGATTATTAAATACAAAATTAGCACCAAATACATCATCTTTATAATCTAATTGCATACCCATTATATACATTTCATATATTTGATCCACTAGTAATAAATCATCTATGAGTATGTCTTTCTCATTTTTGTCATTTTCAAATGACCAATCATAACCAAAACCAGCACAACCACCACCTTTAACAGATAGTCTAACAAATTTCTTACCATTTGCTAATGTTAAATGTTTTAATCTGCTTTTTGCTTTTTCTAATATTGTTAACATTATGCGGCTGTTTCTCCCCAAGGATCAACGTGATATTTCTCTTTTTTCAAATTAACTGCCATTATAGTATTGCTATCTGATTTATTGTTAGTCATCATATTGCCTGAATTGCTGTTTATAAGATTGAAACTATTATCTTCTAATTCAGTTTTTGCCAATTTACTAACTTTAGAATTATCAACATTATTTGAAACCGTATCACCACTTGTTTGTTCTACAATACTATCATATGATTTTGCTACGTTAGTTGATGATACAGCATCCGAAGCCGCTGTTTTTAAACCAGGGAAAAACTTATAGAACCAACTTCCAAACCAACCATCTGGTTCTGGTAATACAGCTGCCACCATTTTGTCCCATACTTCTGCAAAACTAGGTAATCTAAATTTAGGCATTTCTGGTAAATCAAAAGAGAAGAAACTTTTTATTCCTTCCCATATTTCTCTTACTTTACCAGAAATCCAAGATTGTATACTAAAAGGTTCGCCGTCATATGTTCCATCCCAACCAAACATTTTACCAATCAAAATAATTGCTTGATTAATTGGCCACAATATAACATCGGTTAAATTAAATACTAAACCTTTAAGATTTTCTAACACTTCTTCACCATTAAATATGGCCTTAATATTGTCTACAATAGCTTGAAGTGAAATCCATAATGGACCAAAAACATTACCAGCTATTTCCATTACTTTTTCATTAAAGTCTTCTATACCAAATATCTCTCCTAATTTATCACCTAATTTAGTAAATGTATCTATTACAATTTTGGTGACGGCCTTCCACCATTCTCTAAATGCACCTACTATCTGCTCAAAACCTTCTTTAATTAAATCAGGATTAAGTGTAAATATACCTTTTGCTATCTTACCAAGACCTACTATTACATCTTTAAATGCTTTTAAACTTTCTGCCAATGTTAAAAATGCAATTTCTAAAGCTGCACCTATAATAGCAATACCTGACTTTATCATAAGGTCTCCTACCACCATTAAGGCGGCTAATATAGGTTTTAATTCTTCTATTACTACTTTGATTGCGTCTATTACAGGAGCCAATGCTTCTTTTAAATCGTCTGCATAATGCATAATAAGCATAATAGCCGTTATTAATAAACCTAATGGACCAAATCTTCCTAATAATGCACCTAAAACTCCTAATCTTGCTAATATCTTACCAAAAGGTCCTGTTTTACCAAAAAATTTAATTATTGGTGCCAATCTTGCCAACATCGCTGCCTTTAATGCTATTACACCTGCCATCAGACCTTTCCAAAAACCGTCTGCTTTCATTTTTGGACCTTCATCTGTAAATTCATCTCCACCAGAACCAGAACCAATACCTTCTTTTAATAATTCTGAGCTTTGGTCTTTTGCCATTCTATCTTTATCTTTCTCATAATCTAACAATTGTCCAAAAACACTTGATACACCATCAACAATTTGTGTAGCTGCGTCTTGTATAGATTGACCTAAAAACATACCCATATTGTAAAGTTCATCTACTATTCTATCACCAAGTTCTACTAAATGGTCTCCCATTGACATAGCCATAACACCTTGAGGGTCAGTTCTTTCGTTAGCAAATGCTTCAGTTGTACCTGAAGCAAATGGTACTATAGCCCCGCCTACTTTTTGTTGAAGTGTTTGAACAACACCTTTTATGGAATCAGCTGCAGCTTTTTGGCCATCTACAACCTTATCTGCAAATTCTTTTATTGAGTTAGAAACGAACCTACCTGTTTCGGTATCTCTAGTTCGCTCACCTCTAGGTGTTTGTACTCTCTCTATTGCCATTTATTACTCGTCTTTTTTATGTTTGCCTAGTATCTTAACTATTTCCCAAGTACCATCTTCGTAATGATGTAC
>CEUX01010258.1_pt1 | contig 25332 bp, 7 predicted proteins | sample 531361 | NCBI WGS metagenome assembly CEUX01 (sample SAMEA2622736, study PRJEB7988) | marine metagenome | isolation source: saline water (ENVO:00002010), including
GATCTTTCTTTTCTAGCCTTATTTCTAGCTAAAGCAGTTTCTAAAGAGGTTTCTACGTACAGCATTGAAACATCATAACCTTTTCTTTTAAACGCATTCATTTGCGCCGTCATAGATCCCGCGCTTTGCCCGGTACCATCTACTATTATACCATCACCTTTACCTTGAAATTTTATTTGTTTCTTTTGAGCTATCTCTCTAGCTTCCCATTGCAGAGAACTCCATTTCGATCTTTGTTCAGGCGTAAAATCTCTCATGTCTTTAGGTAAACCATGATTTTTAGCTAACCATTGTAAGGATATATCTTGATTAACAATTTTAAATCCTTGTTTTTCTAAACCTAATCCTTTAATAACAGTAGATTTACCAGCACCGGGACCACCAGCCATAAATATAACTTTTCTTTTAGGCATTGGTTTACCTGATATATTAGGTATTTTGGCTAGTACACCTGATTTAGTTGTAGCTATAGTATCATCAAAATCCCAAACACTTATTCCTCTTTTCTTTTTACCTAACAATCTAGCTTTCATCATCGCTTGATCTATCTTAGCAGCATCATCTAGCATTTCTGAATTTAATTTTTTACTAAAAGCTTTTTCTAAACCAATATCTTTAAATAACTTTTTATTTGCCTCTCTTATTACTCTATGCTGCGCTTGTTTTTTAGCTATTGTCCATTGTGGATTTAAATCGTAATCTCTATTTCTTATAACATCTCTTAACGCTAAATTAAAATCTGCTGGATGTGCGTTTCTATAATATCTCCACTCTAATGGATTCATACCAGGTTTAAATTCAGGTGGTAATTCGGATAAATTTAAAACATTTACCATTTTATCTAACTTCTTAGGTATATAAGTAGTATGGAAATCTTTTAATGTTAAATCCATTCTATTATACATTTCACCTGGGTTTTTAGTTGTTTCTCCAGATAATATATACTCATAAATACGAGCTTTAACAAACTGAGTAGGTATAGTATGTTCTAATACCCAACCTTGTTCATATATTATATCACCTTTTTTATGTAAAACTTTACCTTGTTTGTTTATTTTATCTTCTTTATATCTTTTTGGTTTTCCAGTTTTACTATCGATTTTAGCAACTTTCTCTGGAAACAACTTAAATAGTTCAGCATTTTTACCTATAGGAATATAACTTAAAGAGCCGGATTTTCTTATTAATCCAGAAGTAGGTCCTCCAGCGTTCTCTAACCACATTCTTACATGACCACTATCTATTAGTTTAGAATCATATAAATCTTTAATTTCAGTAACAATTTCTCTTAACATAGCTTTGTTAACCTCGCCATGTTCATATGCTTCTTTTACTTTGCTTTCGCTTATATTTTTATGTTTACTACTTAAGTTTATAAACTCTCTAAGTGTTGCTGCGTCAGCATATCTATTTGAATTAGCTCTAGTTAAACCAGTGTAATCTTTTGTAGTTTCAATATTTTTAGCTATAGTTCTAGCAATTTCAGCTGTTGCGTAATAAGCTTTTCTTGATCCTCCAACACCAGTACCTTCTGTATTACTTAATAATAAAAAAGTCTCGTACCAACCCTTACCATACTCTTTTTCAAACTTATCCATTAATAATTTATCTAAATGTCTAGCGGCGTCTAGTAAATTTTTATCAGACTTTGTATCGTAAATTTCTCCAGTCTTTAGTATTCTAGGACCTTCTTTATCTCCAGGTCTTTTAGGAGCGTGTTTTTCTATAGCTCTCATACTTTGAGGCATATATACGTGACGTGCTACCCTAGCCCGTAAAGCATGTATTTTATTATGTACACCTTCAAAATTAAGTTTGGTTTGTAAATCTTTTCCAATTTTTAATAAATGACTAGTAAGTATTCTAGTCTCAAGCGTACCTTTGTTAAAAGCAGCGTATTCTTTTATCATTTCTTTATGTAAAGTCCTAGTTGTAAAGTAATCTCTTAGTGCTCTACCCAAAGGATTTGCATTACCATCTTCAACATAACTTGCCCATAATTTAGTAAATTCTTTCTCAGCTATACCCTTCATAAATTCCGCTTGTAAATCTTTATCTAACATTTCTAAAGATTCAGAAAAAAGCTTTGGAGATTTACCAACGTTATAATTAAGTAAAAATCTTAACGTGTTTGCCTTACCTAATATTTCTGGATTAGCTCTAATATATGGATCTACAATGTCTAAAGTTAAACGTCCACCAACTACATCCATTATACGTCTACCTGCACTATATAAACTTGATTTTCCAGGTTGAAGAGTTCCATCTTTATTAATACCTAAAAAGTCCTCAATCATTCTACCCGTAATATCTTTTCCTTTAGCAGGTCCTTTTAACCATATATTACCACCAGGACCAGTTGCTACTCTATAAGCACCATCTTTATCTAATTTTGGATTTACATCATAACCCATTTTTTTCATCTCAGCAGCAGTATAATCTTTAGCTGTTGCTTTATGATAAAGTTTACTTAATACACCAAGTCTTGGAAAATAAGATGTTCCAGCTAATTTATCGCTAACACCCTTATCAAATTTAACTGTAGCATCTGGCATTATATCTGCTATAGTTTCTGAAACTTTAACCTGTTTAACTTCTGGCCTTCCATCTACTAACTTCTTTTGTATCTTTTCTCTACCGGTTTTAGTATCAATAACTTTCTCTTCAACAAATTTTTCGATTGGTGTTTTTACAACCGTTTGTAATCTTTCTAAATTTGGTGCACCTAAATCATTAGGATTTTTCTTTTGAGATTCAGTAAGCTCTACCTTAAACATTTTTTGTGTAAAATTAGGAGCTAAATCGCCAATGTCTTTTTGTCCTTTCTCAGCAGCATCTTTTATCTGTGATGCTTCTTTTTCAATTGTTTGTTTCCAACCATCTTTTTTATTAAACTCTTTTTCACTAATTGGCAACTCACTTTTAGCTGTTCTTTTTGTAGTCTCAACTTTAACTAAACTTTTTTCTTTTAGTTTTCTATTTTCTTGAATTTGTTGCTCAAGAATATTTTCGGTCTCAAATCTTTCCATACTAGGATCTTTTGGAGCTTCTAGCATTTCTACAGCTGTTCTACCTGCCTCCGTTGAAATAGGTTTGTCTAAAGATCTGTATCCAATAGGGTTGTTTTCGTAATGTTCTAATACAGCGCCTCTTCTTTCCCAATATCTACTATTTAACCAACCACTTACACTTTCATTACCTATAAGTTTACCGTTTGCATCTCTTTTTCTACTACCATCTTTATTGTATTGCGCTGGTTCAAATCTTTCTAATACATCCACTAGTCCTTGTACCGCCTTTTGTTGTTTACCAGCTTTTGTAACTCTACCCATAATACCAAACTTAACATCATTACCCCATTCTTCTCTTGATCTACCGTATACTTTACCACCATCTTTAAAGTTTATACCTTTATATACTAAACCATCAAATACACCACCTTCTTTTGTTAGTTCAGCATAGGCTTCCCAATAACCTTCTTTTTGCCATTCAGCTTTAGTCATTAATCTACCTTCTTTTCTAGCAAAATTATTTATTATTTCACCCTGTTTTGTAGTTATAGGTTCTTTAGCAAAAGTTTCTATTTCAGAAACTTGAGTTTTATACATCTCATTAACTCTTTCAGCTGTTTCTAATTTCTCTACAATATCTTTTGTTCGTTTAATATATTCTTCTTGTGATATTTTATCTTCCTGTAATAAAGCAAAAGCTGGATGCTTAATTAAATCTTCTTTATACTCCTCTATTCTTTTAGTTAAATCCTCAGATCTTAGTTTTATATTCTCTCCTTGACCATGTGTTTCTTCATGTTTTAATCTAGCTTTTCTTTGTTTTTCAGTTTTACCAGGATTATTTGGGTCTCCTGATCTATCAATAAATCTTTCTAATTGACTAAATATACCACTCTTATCTTTTATTACAGATTTTTGTTTACCAATACTTGTTATGTAATTATCAAGCCATTGTATAAGTTCTTTCTCTGTATTAAGATGTGTTCTATGCTTAAGCTTAACATTTAACATATTTTCTATCCACCCAGCAAATCGATCATAAGCAAGTTGTCTTCGTAGTTGATTTAAATTACCTTCCATTGCTAAATGTTCAGCTAAAAACGTAAACATTTCTTCCTCCTTTACTTTTTGGTGTTCGTATTCATAGTGTCTATTCCAAACTTTTGAATTTTCAAAGGCTTCCCATAAACTCATTCGTCTATATTCTTTAGTTTTTGGATCTTGAGATGTTATATATATAGTTTCCATAATCTTACGAGCACCTTGAACACTCTCTGATTTAAACATAACATCTTCTGAAAACTCTTTTCTTAAGCCATAATGACCTAATTCGTGTGGCGCTATTCCAGGATTAATATTATATGGATTAACTTCCATTATAACCTCACCGGTAGGTTTACCATCTTTATCTTTTACTTTTTCAAATGTAGCGTTTTCATTTACTCCCATTTTCTCGTTAAACACAACTTTTAAAGTTTCCCCAGTTTTTTCAAATTGAGCCCTGTATTCTTGATATACTTTTTCAGGCCCTAATTCAGGGTCAAGATATACTAAAGTATTATTCATCTCGTGTATCTTGTGTGTGGCTAATCTTTCTAGTGCTTCTAAAGCCTCTACTTTTTCTATTGATTCACCTTTCTTTAATACTTTTACTCTAATTGTTTTTGGATTATATTGTGGGTGAGCTGCTTCTTTTCGGTTATAATTTGGATTTGGAATTTCTTTTGTTTTTATTGCGCCTTCTTGATCTTTTGAAACAATATCATCTTCTAAAAATCCTGTTCTTCTCTCATACATGTTCATTCGTTGTATATAAGCCTCTTGTTTTATCATCTTTAATCTTGGACCAGATGTAAAATCAAATCGTTTAGCATGACTTAATTTCATTGTAACACCCATTATAAGATCTGATATTGCGTGCTTCATGTTCTCGTCAAAATCTCCATAGTGTTCATCTAAGAAATTATTCCAAGTTTTTTTACCCATCATGTCTTTTGCTAAAGCATCAGATAGTTCTCCAACCCTAGCACCTATATAAAAGTTAACTGGTGAGGCTAACAGGTAATCGTAGAAACCTTTAAAAGCTATTTCTTTATCTCCAGTAACTGTAGGTTTAGCGCCTGGTAATCCTAATTTTTTACGAACATTTATTCCTCTAGTAAAAGGTATTCTAAGTCCAGCATCTGCATACTTACCGGCCATTCCTTTCCACATAGCGTTCCAAGGTATAACTTGTCCAGCAGCACCAAAACCAACACCAGTCATAAAACTACTACCAACTGGTGGTTTTTCTAATCCACCAATACCAGTAATATCTTGCATAGCTAAATCCATTTTAACACCTTCTAAAAGAGCTAGTGTCCCTACAGCTGCAGCTCTATTTAAAAAACTAGCACCTGTAATTAAGCTTTTAGCACCAGCTCCGTGCTTAGCTATCATTGCCGAATTTGTTGTGAAGTTTCTAATTGCTGCTATCTCAGATGCTCTTCTATTAAATAAAATTGCTCCTTGTCCAGGCGTGTAAGCACCTGTTTTACGTAGATTTTTAAGTAATTGTGTTCTACTAATAGGTTTACCTAGCCATAAATATCTAGATTCTCTTAGTTTTGAAACTAATTTACCAACTCCCTGTGCAACACCGACTCCTTTTAATATTCTACCAGCAATGGTAAAATCAGCTACCAATTTAGGTATACTACCAACAGCTCTTCCAGCTATTTCAGTACCTGTTGTTTTAGCATAATTCTCTTCTTCAACAGTAGCTTCTACTCCAAGATCTTGCATAACACCTAAGTATGATTGTCTTAGTTCATCTGTAGCTGTAGGTCTAAATAATTCGTTATTATAATATATACCACCTATACTTTCTTTAAAACCAGTTGCAATAGCTTCACTCGCTGTCTCTTGTTTTTGGCTTAACATATCTTCATTAAGAAGATACATTCTATTATATACTTCTTTTTCTACTTTTAATGATTTTAGATATTCCCATCTACCCTCAAGACCATGTCCAGTTCTAACATCAGCTTTATCAAGAGTAAACGCTCCAGCACCCTTAGCATAGTAATCTGTTTCATACAGATACCAATCACCGTCTCTTGATGAAAGTTGGGTAGTAGTTCCTCCTGGGCCTATAACCTCTTTAGTTTGTGTTTTTATAAATTTTCCATCAACCCACTTACCATGAACAGGTTTTTGTCCTTGTCTACGCATGTTCGCTAGGCTTTTAGTATCTTGATCTTTAAGCTTCCAATATCGTTTTTTATTTGTCCACTCGTTTAAAGAGTTAGCTAAAGCATAATTAACAGTTAAAAATTTATCTTTTAATTCTTCTCTAGTTAATTTTTGTTCTTTTACAGCCTCAACACCGTCATTAACTTGTTTAGTTAAATCAATAAAACCTTTTTCTTTATCTAAATTAAGAGTTCTTTCACCACTAACGGGATCTATAAAAAAGTTATTAAATTTTTTACCCTCGGTTTGTGATCTAAGAATTTGTAATTGTTGAAGAGTAACTCTCTCTCCTGGTTGAAAACCAAATTTTTCAAAGCCAGCAGGCATTTCAAAACCTGTTCCTTCAACAACTTTACTTGTTGGGTCATCTGGATCCTCTAAAATTCCAAAAAGTTTTTGTTTTTCTTCTTCGGTTTCAGCGTCATCTATTTTTTGACTATGTGTTGCAACAGCTTGTCTTAAAGATCTAACATCTTTATCTCCACCTATAAATCGAATATTTCTATCTATAATACCTTGGGCTATTTCAGCAGATGATTTTCCGTCTCGTTTTTGTTTTTTTACATATTGAACGGCTTTAGAATCAGTCATTTTTTCGCCATGTAATCCTACGATCTCACTAATTCTTTGATCTATAAGTTTTGCTACATCATCTCTGGATATATTCTTTAACTGTTTTGGCCTTTCAAAAAGTTCTTCCCACCAAGTTTCACCAAGCTCTTCCATCAACTCTGATTTAATCACATCACTGAAAGCACTACTTTGTAGTTTCATAGTTTTACCTGGATAAGCACCTAGTTGTAATTCTTGCTTATCTTCATCGTAAGAAATAGTGGTTCCTAAAAGTTGAATTATTTTCTCTTCAATTTTATTATCTAAAGTAGATTTATCTTCTAAAAACTTCTTTGATTCTTTATATCCTATAGGACTTGCTTCAATAAAATTTATTATTTGCCTAGCAGCATGCTCATTACCCTTACTAACATCAATAATTCTTTCAGCACCAGTTACTCCAAGTTCAGCATTACCAGCTAAAGTTACTTTTACCTTGCTAGCAAAATGATCAACGGCTTCAAACGTAATACCCTCTGCACCCTCTATTCCTTGAAATAAACTACTTAAATCTTTAGCTATATTTTCATCTCTTTGGAAAAGACCACCTCTTGCTACGCCTTCTTTTGCTATTAAAAATTGTGCACTAGAATGTTTAACACGTTCTTCTTTTGTTATCTCTTGTCCTTCATTAATTTTTTTCTGTATTTCTGCAAATTCTTCACCTGTTCCTAAACCCGCTTCTTGTAATAAGTTGTCAACATCTATAGTTCTACCACCTTTAGAAATAATATCACCAACGTCAGCTTTTAACTTTGTTGTCATAGGATTCTTTTTCTCAGAAGACACGTAGTTCTTTATTTTTCTCCAAGCTGCTTGTGCTCCAGCTAAATCAAATTTAGCATTAGGTAAATTAAAGGTTGCTCCGTGATCTTGACCAGGAAGAATTATTTTTACATTATTACCCCAACCGGTTTCTTTAAATTTAATCCTATCTGCTTCAGGTATTTCTTCACCCGCTGCGTTTTTAGAGTAAACCTCTCGTAAAAACGGTATAACTTTTTCTTCTATACCTTGAGTTGGGTGCCAAGCTGTTGTTTTATCAATTGCAGAAGAAACTTGTAAAAACTTATCTTCAAGAGATTGTATTTGATTCCCATCTTCGTCTTTTGTATAACTCTCGTGATCATACTTAGTTGCAGCATCTTTTCTAGTATCAGTATCGAATTCTGGAAATTTACTATTAATAACACTCCAATTTTTTTTATATTTATCATTATTAGCGGTAGCAACATACTCTTGTAACGTGTGCTTATCATAACCTTTTAATTCAGGAAATTTTTTATTGATAACATCCCAGTTTGAATTATACTGTGGGTTGTTAGCAGTGGCTACATATTCTTGTAATATAAAATTTAAATCTGACATATTATTATTTTATCTTGAATTTACAGTTACACCTGTTCCAGCAGCGTTATTATTTAATACATCATCAAGCGTTACCACTTTTCCTTTTCTCTTATTATCCGCGTCTTCTTTACTGTCGTACATATAATAGTTTTTCTTATTTTTATGTAACACATAATATTTTTCATCTGCTCCTGCGAATTCTTGTAATCTGTTTTTAACAGAATTATTTATTCTTGTTTGTTCTGAAGAAGTTACCCAAAGACCATCTGGTGTATATCCACCTGCAAATTTAAAATCATCATCATCATCATTATTGTTTTTACCTGATCTTAGTGTTGTACCATAAAGAAATTGATCATTACCCGCTCTACCAGCCCAAGCTACAAAAGCATCTTTACTATTCTCGAAGTTGTAATACTTATTAGTTCTATTTAGAAGAGCGTCTTTTACCATTTTATAATTATCTACATTCGCGGGGTTGTTTAAGTCGAAATCACCAGGGCTTATACCTTTAACTTTATCAGTATCTTTTATATCCATACCAGCATCCGTAGCTAACATCGAGAATATATCGTACGCAAAAGTACTAGGACTATTTAAATCATCTGCAAAACTCTTACTTAAAGAATCACTTGCTAGATCATCTTCGTACATTAAATAACGTAGTGTATTATCATCTGTTATGAGTGATTTAACAGCGTTTTTAAAACGTGTTGAGCGGTATTTTGTTTTAGATTGTTTACCATTAGAAATTTCATCTGCAAACAATTTATTCAAAGCTGTTTTAGCAGATAAGTTTTCTCCAACAATCATGTTGTTTATATTATTAATATCTACAGTCATGGGTTTATCACCATCGGTCATTAAATTACCATCAGCGTCTTCGTGTGTTACAGCTACACCATTTGGATTGATTAAGGTGAAAAATAAATCTCCGTTATCTCTAGTATCAACGGTAACTCTATAACCATTATATTTTGGATTATCGTGGTTTTCTATTTTCTCTCCTTGGTTTTGTAACGCGGCTTTAAATACCGTGTTAGCATGACCAGTAGCTCCTTTGCTCCAATTACCATTAATTAATAAATCATCGCTAAACGTTTCTGAATTACTTAATAATTCTATTTGGGCAAATAATTTATCTTTTTCATCTTTAAGCGCTAAATATTTCCCTCTTTTTTCAGGATCTAAAGTTATACCATAACCAACATCTTTCATCCCTTGTTTTATTTCGTTTAGTTTGTCTGTAAAAAAAGTTGTTCCGTATTGACCCTGAGTATATATTCCACGAGCTTTTAAGTTTGATTTTTTAATAGCTTGTTGAACAGCTACACCAGCTACTTCACCTATTTTTTCCATTGCGTCCCCAAAACCTTCTCCAAAAGTAAGCATTGCCTGTTGCCAAGAGTCACCCATTTGTTTGTAGATAGGTGAAAGATCATGTGGTACATTTGCCATTGATGCAGCGTATGCTGCTTGTACTAAAGTTGCGTCTGCGCCCGGATTTAAATTTATTGCCATATTTATATTTGTTTAAATTCTACATCTAACATGTTATAGTTTACTCTGTCATAGCCATCTATATTAACCACTGCTCCTTGTGGTACCTCGTCAGATATTACACCTTGGAATAACCCTTCACCATATTTAGAATCTATATATTCAAAACTATATATATTTAATCCGCTAGGTGATTCACCAATTTTGTTTATATTTTTCTTTAATCTTCTGTCGGAAAGTAAACTAGCACCAGCACCTATCATTTGCCCAGCAAACTGTAGTCTAGACGATGCCATTTGTGATGCGTGTCCAAATCCTGCCATTTGATTTGCATAAGCTGCTTGTACACCAGCGTTAGCACCAGCCATACCACCATATTCAATACCTAATAATGTTGCTTGTCTTTGCATTTCTGCAGATTGTACCATAGCTGCACCACCCCTCTCTGTCATATCTGCTTGACCAGCACCTTGTCTTTGTAGCATATCAGCTCTCATCATTCCGGTTCTTTCTTGCGTCTGTAATTGCATTTCAGCTTGCGCTCTTAATACTCTATTTTGTCTAGCTTGTTGTGCAATGTCTACAGATGCTTGTCTGGCTTGTAAAGCCCCTTGATTAGCGAGTGTTTGCGCTAAAGAAGCTATACCTGAGCCCCCAGCAGCACCTTGTAATGCTGACATTATGTTAGCTCTTTGCTGCGCGCCTTGTTGCATTTGAAATTCAGCTGCTTGAGTGTCAACAACACCCTCTTCAAAAACGTTTTCCATACCGGTAAAGTAATTTCTCATACCAGCAAACTGATTTTTCATATCAGCATAGGGATTAACAAAGTCAAACTCTCTATAAACAGCTTTTTGTTTTTCTAAAAGTTTTCTTTGAACCACCTTTTCAGCATTAAACTCTCTTAATTGCTTTTCAGTTGCTGCGAACATTTTTTCTTGAATTCGCGCTTGCGATCTTTTTGCACTACTACCCATGATTATTGTTTATTAATTTATCTATATTGTTTTGTATTGTTTTAAAAGCCTCAAAGCGAACCGGTATCATGTCCCACTCTAAACTTTCATGTATGTCTGATATATGTTTATCACCGCAAACAGTATATAATCTTATTATACCGTATTCTTCAGCTTCTTTTTCAACTTCTTTTATTAAAAGTTTTATTATTTCTCGTCTATCTTTATTTTTATATTCTGGATTTGAAATCAAATAACTTGTCCACCCTAACATAGGAACGTCGTGCGCTAAAAATAAAAAAGTGCATGCAACTGGAACGCCGTTATTTTCTATAATAAAACATCTTTCGTCTTTAGGTAAAAAACATCTTTTTACTGGTTCCACACCAAGTGGTCCCCACCACCAAGTCCACCACTCACAACATAATTCATAGTCGCCTTTTTTAAAGCTCCTAAAAGTAATATTATTCATATTTAATTTAATTTAATTTATATATAATATAGTTACAGTTTTTGCTGTTTTTTTACTTTATACGGCCGTTAGGAATCTTTCTAAATCAAAATACAAGGTAAAATTACCACTTTGTAAATTACTAACTTCTATATTACCTGTAATTGTAGCTACTCTACTAGTGTTTTCCACTGTTAACGTTATACCACTCTCTAATGTTTGGGCCACACCCACAGTCCAATTTCCAGAACCATCAGCAGTTGCGCTTGTTATTGTTGGATTTACGGCTCCAGCATCTATACCTATACCACTGATTCTAGAAACGTTTTGTATCGTTCCTTCTCTATCTGCGACACCTATAGTTGTACTATTGCTCACGGTTCCAGTTGTTGTTGTTGTTGGTTTTGTTATTTCTACTTTTAAATCAGAAAAACTTATATTTGAAGCATACACCGCGCTCATAAAATCTTCTCCATAAGCATAAAACCATGTTGTTAATCCCGTTGCATCTTCGTTTATTTGTCTATCAAAAGTTATATTACCAAGTTGTTTTGTTATAATACCCTTGGCAACAGTTGGTTTATAACCAACAGAATCTAGAGCCGGAATGAATTGATTTACTGTAGTATGTTTTTCTTCGGTAATTTCCCCGTCACTTTCAACATTTTTTAAAGTATATGATGTTGTATCATTATATGATTTAATTGTAGCCGGTCTAACAGCCCAAGAAAAATCAATATCGCTACCAGTATTAAAATTAACTACCATACCAGGTCTTAGGTTGTGCATACTACTACCACTATCTACTGACCATCTATAATATTGTGGTGCGGTTAACGTTAATGTAGTACCATTAGAAACAGCTACAGCTTCACTTAACTCTATTGTTGGACCACTAGAAGTATATGATACAATTGTAACTACTTTTGTGTTTAACACATCGTCTGTACTAGTACCCGTCACTCTATAACCAACTGGTCCATAAGCTGTAAAAGCACTACTTAAAGTAGTTGATAGCGTTATATTTACACCCGAACTACCACCATTACCACCGGTTACCGTTCCTTTTATTGCGCCACTAGCTGCTGTCCCACCCCATATATCTTCTCCGGGTATTTGCTGTCCAGTGCCCATCGTTATTGCTTCAAAAGCATATATATCATTACTTTGTGGTTGTCTATTTATTTGTAATGCTCTTGTTGTTGCTGTTGTTACTATTACTGAAAAAGGTATTTTTCCAGAATTTTTACCTCTAGGAACCGTTATTGTTCTATTACCAGTTATACCCACACTACCCCAAGCTGCTAAGTAACTTGGTGATCTAGCATCCAATGTTATAGTGGTGTCAGTGTATTGATATATAATTTTTTGCATTAAATTTGAATTAGAACCATAAGATGCGTTTATGTTTAAACTACCATCAAGATATCTAACCTCCTTATATGGAGCGTGCAAGGTATTCCAAGCTGATTCTGCCCAAAGATAAATATCATAATGATCATCATCACTAATGCTTGGGAATAGTATTGATCCACTGTAAATACCTCTTGTAGAGATTTTTTTGTTTCTTAACCCCGCTTTAGCAGCGGCAAACGTTTCAGTATCAAAATTATAATAATAACCATCTTCGTTTTTAATTTCTAACGAAAATATACAACCTGGATCTCCATGCACGTGAAAAAACCTACTTTCACCACTAGCTGGTAAATCATTTAAGGCTATATTAAAATTTGTAATTATTGGCATATTTTATTATTTACTACTTTCTGTTATTTCAGAATTAACCGAGAATAACTCGATTTTTTCTTGAGAATTATTTTCAAATTTTACACTAGCATAATATCCTAGTAAACTAGAAGTATTTATTACTTGATTTTTTGCGAACATGATATAATCAAGTGGAGAAGGCATAGTACCGCTAGTTTTATCAACTTGAATACTGTTGGTATCCGAAGTATTACTAGATGTAATCATGGTGACTTCGCCAATTCTTTGGATATCACTAGAGTTTACTCTATCAAACCCAAATGAATCACCAATATTAAGCTCTTTTAAAGTTATACTTTTAATAGTGACATATTTTGTAGTAACATGTCCGTTATTAAGTTCGATTTGAATTCTTACATCATTTTCATCATTATTTATACTTTTATCATAAGTAAAATCAAGGAAGTGTTTACCTAATGTTGTTTCATGATATTTACCTTCAAATCCAGTTACAGCGTTTGTTAATATTTGTCTATCACTAACACCACTAACTTTACCTTCTAAATATATTTTTATAAAATCACCACTTCCAGTATCCCCACCGTTATCATACTGACGCACATTCACTTCTAACCTATATTGTTTCCCATCTTCTAGAGAAAAATAATTAGAATAAACAATTGGTGTACTACTAGTTACAGTAGCAGAATCAGAGAGAATTTTTACTGAAGATCCTTCTTGAGAAACTGTTAAAGCAGGATTATGTTTAATCCAACCTTCATTCCAACTAACCCAATTCCATACTGGTGAAAGTGAATTTCCAACTCCTTTTTTAGAAGCTGGTACAAAATACAGCGTGTCACCTAATTGTAGTGATATATTAACATATTCTCTATCCATAAAATATATACGATCTCTAGCTTCGTTTACTGAATACGCAACTCCTACACCCTGTATATTGAATGCTCCAAAATCTGTTAAAGAGTTTAATTTAGATCCCCCCTCTGTCTCACTAGTTAATTCTTTTCCTTTTATATAATTAAACCATTTATTTTCTTTATTTACAAATTCTGGTATAGTACCTTCTTGCATATCTGTAGTGATATTAGATGCGTACCAACCGGTTTTTGGCATAGAGTTTAACGCACTAACTGATTTCTCTTGGTCTTCCGTGGTTATAATATCACCTATTTGAAAATCACCACCTTTTTGACTGCCAAGCCTCATTATATGAACACCATGAGCGTTATTGTACACCCTCATATCACCGTGTGCTACTAAAATATTATTCCTATATTGTTTGATTCTAATATCATAATAACTTGGATTATTAGCTTCCCAACTATCTATACCTAAAAGATCCATCATTGTATCCATATCAAAATCCCAAATATATTTACCAGAATTAACGCCTATAGCCCAAGTATGAGGGTATGTGGGTTCTATTTTTTCAGCTGTTATAGTCTTAATACCAACAATATTGGCTTGACTACCTTCGTAATCTATAGCGTGAAAAGATTTTACTATATTTGGAAAATCATTTAAAAGCACTGTAAAATTACTAGGATATTTTACTCCATAAAAAGTATTTCTACCAGGTCCTTCTATATGGTGTTGCCATATCTTACCGTCTTTAAAAGTATAATAATCATTCGCACAGCTTATAGCGTTTTCAGGTATAAATGATTTAAAACTAGTCCAACCAGTAACATTTTCTTTAAATGATATCGTTTTAGGATCATCAGAATGTATTGTTAAATTATATTCATTTTTCTTATCATCCCAACTACCAATTAAATTAGTTTTTTCTTTGACTTCTTCTAATATTAAATTTTTAATTTTAGTAACACCACCATAAAACCAATTCCAATTACCAATAGTACAACCACTAGCATCACCTCCATTTACGACAGAAACACAATTTGTATCTCCTTTTAGATTACCTATATATTCTTGAACGGTTGTCGTTTGCGTGTTTGATCCATCAAAATACCCTGCAACTGGATTTACTTGTGTTACACCTAAAAATAAATTCTCCGTATCTGACACCCATTCAACACTAACATGCCCCGTTTTTCTAGTTCCTGGTATTTTTACTCCACTCCATCCATTACCATACGTTTTGTTTATGGATATAGCAGGTGGCAGGTTATCCCCGGTTTCTGACACCATCCACTCAGCACCGCCACCAACTTCTACAACATCAAATTGTAATCTATATTTTTTACCAACCTCTAATATTTTTTCTTTAAGTAAGTATGGAAATTTAGCAAAATTATTGTGACTATAATCCCCTGTTTCCCAAGCAGCCTCGTTTATACTACCAAAAGTTATTATATCTTCTTCATAAATAGGCGCTCTAACATCGTGATTAAAACCAGGTATCATTAAATTTTGAATAACTGTAGGTGTAAATGGATTGCCTAATAAATTAGTTTGACTATTAGATAAATTATCTTTAAACCAATCAGACATACCATGATCAGATATAGGTGTTAAACCATCTCTTGACAACCTCATTACAGTACCTCTTTGTTTATCTGTAAAATAAGATCTATATGCCTCTGAAACGAATGACTCTGGATTTTTAGATATACCATATTCTCCAACGAAAGGTATTGTTTGCCCCAACACGTTTTGCGTAGCAACTAGTTGAGGATTACCATCAGCATTAAATACCGCATCTTTATTTGCTAATATTCTTAATACTTTATCTTCACATAAAGTTACAAGATCTGTATCTCGTGAATGTAATTTCTGTATACTACCATAAGAAGGATTTACATCTTTGGTTATTTTCTCAGCTTGTATAAATTGATTTAAATTATTTATACCGCTATTTGAATTATATAAACCAGAATAAATTAATCCATATTTACGTTCTTCTTCTTGATATCTATCAAATACTGTAGAAACTTTCACACCAGGTGTTATAAACTGTTTATTAAACACATCAGATATTCTATTAGATTCCACACCGTTTCCAAAAGAAAAACAATTAAACCAATTTAGCTCAAACTCAGCATTGTGTAAGTCTGTATTCACGTAAAACACATCTGTTTTACCATTACTATCTAACGCGCCAATATTAGTAATTTCTACCATTGCGTAACTTCCGTTTTTTAAACCTATTCTTAATCTATCACCTATATTAACAAAGTGATCTGTTTCGTATAAAGTACTAGTTGTTTGAGCAGATAAACTTTGCGTATAACCAACCATAGCACCATCAATAAGAACTTTTTCTGAAAGTTTTACGTATCCAGTTTCAGTATTAATATGATCAATAGTAACATCTATTGGTCCCATAGTACTATTCTGTACACTAACACTACCATCTATTACTTCCATACTTAATTTAACAGGATAAAAACTCGATGCTTCATAATATATATCTATATCTGTAGTTTGTTTTTTAGGCTCCGTTTCCCAAATAGCGGGATTAGGTGGTAATGTTTCATCGTCTGTAAAGTAGGTGCTTACAGATTCTATAAATTCTATGGTATATCCAACAGCATCTGTACCAGCTTGTGGGGAGCCAAAACCTACGCCATCTCTAAAGTAATTTAAATTTTTAGCAGCATTTTTGCTTAACGCATTCATTGGGAATTGTGCAAAATAAAGAGTTTGACTAGCGTCTATATGAGGTATATTACCCGATGAATCAGCACTAGCGAAAGCTGGACCACCACCATATTTTTTAAAATGTAATCTATAACCACTACCTAAATCTGTTATTTTAGATACAATAGCCAATTCATCACTGTCTATACTAGTTGAAGCATATTTATACAACACCATACCAACCGTAAGAACGTTACCATCTGTAGACCCACCACTGCTATCTGTAAGTGAATTAACATCAACATAATTATAAGGGGCTGATGGTCTACCAGCGCTAGTTGATGTTAGTTGAACCTCTTTAGCACCCGGTATTTTATTATACCCCTGCCATGTAACAGGATCCCATGCTAATTGCCTGTCTAATGTTAATTTAAAGTTTTTTGTAAAATTACTAGGTCTAAAAAATGTTGTTGGTTTATAATGAACTGGTTCCCCAGATTGTGAATATAAATTAGCGTTAGCAGAACCGGTTTGTGTTAATGATTGTGTAATCGTTTGGTTATTCATTCCAAACGTACTACCCCAATTCACTCCGCTAGTAGTACTTTGAGTACTTGTCCATGATTGAGAGTATGTTGTACCTGATCCACTAGCTTCGGGAAAATGAGTTTCTAACACTCTGGGAAGCTCTGGATTAGTATCCATACCCCCAGAAATTTGGCCATAAACTCCAGTAGGTGCAAACCAATGCCAGTGATGGGTACTTACTGGACCACCACCCCAAGGATTAGTACCCCAGTTCACTCCAGTGTGGGAAGGGTTAGCACCACCTGTTTGTGGACTAGAGTGAAGATAGTCTGGGTACTGTGAAACCCAAGTTTGTGGATGACTGTGAATTATATTTGTAGGTGTATTCCAAGTTACCCCTGGTGCTTCCCGTCCATCCCAATTGGGTTTTATCCCAGTAGCTCCCTTGTTAGCATTGTCCCACGCGTGCCCTATAGAATTAATTAAACCCGCTGGTCCAGTTCCACTACCATTAAGAGATGCTAATTGGTATTTAAACATTTGGTTTGTAGTTAAACTACCGTACTGAATATCATCAGAGATGCTTCCCTGCGTAAACGGCCCACCAGCAAGCACCTCCCCCAAATGTTGCTTTAGTAGCGTTTCGTATCTAATCCTGTGGAATATTTCAACGTTAGTAATAGTATATATAGTTTCTGTCGGATCTTCTTTAAATTTAAATTGACTTCCAACAGCTATTTTATCAACAAAACCTGCCTGTGTAGAAGCGTAATTAGTATTACCAACTTGTATATCATAGAATATACCGTTTTCATAAACACCTGTAAAAGTGTGGTCTGTAGGCCATTCTGGGGGTTGTATACCACCAAATCCAATCTCTAAAGTATTTCCTATGTAACCTACTGGTGAAATATTTAATCCATCTAAATTCATATTAGTTCCCCATTGCTGTGGGTTTCCAGGACCTGGTGTATGTGGGTGCATACCAGGGGATGTTCCGCTATCAATAAACCAAACATCTTCAAAACTTTGACCATAAGCATGTCCACCACCACCACCACTAGTATGTATATCGAAATTCCCATCAATTCTATTATCTATTTGTCCGTTACCAACAGCGACATTAATACCTCTAAAGTAAGCGTCGTAATCTAAGAATATTTGTTCATATCTGTTAGGAGCTACTGTATGTGTTATATTTGGAATATTAGTGGTGTTAGGCGTAACCACTGGTGTATTGTTTCTTATTCTTTGGTTTAATGTACCAAAAAATACTCCAGTTCTAATCATCGAAGCCCACCATCCGGCCCATGTTCTATCTAACACGTTAGCACCTTTAGCAACAGCGCTATTCAACGCTAAACTATCGTTTCTATCGGGTACACCATGAAAAAATCCATTATCTTCACTAGGGTTACCCTGATTCAAACCACCCCCAACATACACGTTTGGCATGTTTAAACTTCTTTGAGGAAACCATATATTATTCGCACCACTTGGATTAGTTGCTAAAGAGTATATTTTACGAGATTCTATAGTTATCCACTCGGTATTAACAGTGGTAATTGCTGGGCTCACCACAGACATAGCATCGCTTTTTACTTTTACAAAAAACCTACCCTTAAATAAGTTAGAAATACTGGGCTCAACTCGATATATATTTAAAATCGTTCCATTTATAATTTTTGTTACATTTGCGCCACTAGGATCATCAGTAAATTCATTTATACCATCTTCTGCGTCATCCCAACCTTTATGTAAAGTAAAATGAACGCTGTTGGTTCCCTCTTTTTTAACAGCCACTATTTTATGCTTTTCAGTGGTTCTACCTAAGGATGTATTTGCTATTTCAGCGAACCAGTCTGTAGCTGTATCTCTATTTAAAAAAGCTTCTTCTATATTAGCTAAAGCGTTGTATTGTATTTGGTTAAAAGCTATTTCAAAAGTTTTTCTATTATCTGCTGGTAAGTTATTAGAATCATTAAACAAATCTGAATTTAAACCAGCGGTATCATCATGCATTCTACTTAGTAATAACGATTCAGTGACAGCTATAGAATCTGGTGCTTCATTTTTTATGTCTATAATTTTATATTTTTCTGAACCTGTTGTGGCAGTATCTGATGCCATACCTTTTTTTAGTATTATAAAGTCATCCACATCTACTTTATTTCTGTCTGAAGAAGGAAAAGACAACCAAACAGTGTTTGCCCCAGCTTTATAAAATCTATCCATTACCATATTATAATACTCTCCAGAATTATCTTTTATGAAAAACTTAAAGTATTTCATATTAGCCGGCGTTCCTTCACTAGCGATTCTAACCTGAAAACTATTTAAAGTCCCACTTTGTTCTTTAGGTATATAATTTGCGGAAGCGTCACTTGTTAGTATAGGTGTTTGTCTACCATATTCATCAGCATAAACGACGCCGACCTGATAGTCTCGTAGCGATTTTATTGAGCGTGTTCCTTTAAGAGTATTATTTACTTTAGAGGTTATATCAGTATTTATATCTATAAAATACTTATTACCGTTAGAATCTACTAAATCATAATTCTGAGTATAATTACCATAAATTATTCTATTACCAGATATTTCTTGTGCTAAAGCTTTTTTAGGTACATTATCCCACGGCCTTAGTAATTGATTAGAAGGTAAAACTCCGTTTTGTACGGATTCTTGAGTAATAATATAAGGCTTGTCAGCCATAGTGGCTGATATCGTATCTACAATATATATGTTTGGAGAAACCTCTTCTTTGTATAATATGTCTATGCTTTCAACATCTTGTGGTAAATCATTTTCCAACCCGCTTAATATAATTGATTTAACATTGTTTTGCATACCTAAATTATATGCTTGACTAGGATCATAACTAAATAAACCAGCAGAAAATGCTACGTTAGAAAACGGTGCAAATACAGAATACTCACCGTCTAAATATCTATATCTATAAGAAAATCTGGGGAACTTAAACTTAAATAAACTATTATCATTATCATATAAATCCATAACAAACTTACGTGTATTACCTACTAATACTTCTGGTTTATCACCTATTATAGAATTTATCTTTATTTCAACTTGAGCTTGAGTAGTGTCTACTAATTGTAAATTAACATTGTCTATCGTACCGTTAAACCATCCCTCGGTTCCACCTGATGGCGTATATTGTTTTCTATGAAATACCAATCTATTTCCAAGAGAACTACTATTCCAACCCGTGCTGGGATCAAAAGCGGGATCTGAAGAATCTATAGTAAAAATATGTTCTTTATATCCAACGGTAGCTTGCTGATCATTAAACATTGCTCTACCCGCAACATGTTGGAGTTGATTTCCATTAGGGTGCATACTAACCCATAATCTACCTTCAAGAGGTGTAGTACCATCATTTGGTGGACCCACATCATAAGTCAGTCTCCATGTTTGTCCCTCTTCAATATTTGGTAAAATTATACTAAGCTGCGCATGCATTCCACCAGGTCCACCGCCAGATGCTGGAGGTGGGTCTGACTCTATATTTTTATGTGTACTATTCCATTTCCAATTAGTTCCTGTTCCAAGCCAATCATCAGCAGTGCTTCCACTACCATTTGCAAAACTACCATTTAATAAATCTGGTCCAATAAATTCAGTAACATTATTAGTAAACTGGTTAAAAGGCCAATCGGTTATAGTTCCCTTTATTTCGTAATTCTGTATTGGAGTTGTTGGTGGAATTTGTGCCGTGTCAAAACCTTTTAAAACAACTGTATCTCCTGGTTTCCAATTCAATTCAAAATTATTGCTATTGTTTATATCAGAGATTATAAATGTTTTGAAGGTATCACCAATATTGAGTAAATTAAAATTAGGTACTATACCTTGGCTAGAACCAAATATAGATGACGGTGACCCAGGGTTCGCTGCAATAGACATAATACCTGACCAAGTTTTTGAAGGATCTCTTTCTGATATTAAGTTTAAATCTAATTTTAAAGAATTAAGTGGTGGTTTTTTAATCACTGTAACGTGTTCCTCTCTAGCTTTACCCACCATACCATCTGACGCTGAAGTTTGCGTGTGGTTTATAAGTTGTGTGTTTTCGACTCCTCTCGTATCAGTTCCCTGTATACTACGAGATATATTTATTTTTTTTGGTTCAGAATGCCCATCTGTCCAAAATAACATATCGTCTATTATATTTATACCTGTTATTAATGAATCAGATCTAAAATCTAAAGTAGTATTATCTTCATCTACAAATACAGGTGTAACTAAGTTTTTTACAGTATCATATTCAGCTATGACACTAGATCCAACTCTTTTTATAGACGCATATTCTATACCCATTGTTTTGGCATAACTATTTCCATTCGTCATTTGAAAACGAAAGTGCATATTAGTGGTACCAGAACCTACGCCACCTGCTTTATTTTGAGACTTATCCATTCTAAAATAAACAACATGCACGCCATTTGTAGCATTAGGATGTAATCCGCCACTATTAGTTGGTCTATAACCACTATGACCACCGCTATCACCTAAACCACCTACCCACCAAGTCATTCCTGGTGTATGTGTGTCACCCGCGTTATCTATACCGAAAAATTTTACTTCAACTTTGTATAACTGCTTATCTACAAGTTCGATTGGGTTTACACCTCTTAGGTTAAACGTTCCATACGTACCACCGGTACTTCCATCGGTTACTATAGTAACACCATTACTATCGAATGTCGTAGTCATATTAGATGCTCTCTGCCATATACCACCACTTGCTAAATGATCACCTGTTTGAAAATAACGATCTGAATTTAACTCTGGTCCGGTTCCATTAGAAATAAACCAATATAATTTATCATTTTTTTCATCCGCAATAGAACCAACACAAGTAGCGTTATCATGGATAAAATCTTGTCCTGGGACTAAAGAATTACCAAGTATATTTTGTATTGTACCTATTTCTGAATCCTCAGAAGTAGATACTTGTATGTTTAACGCGTCTCTATATTGTCCATTTGGTACAAGTCTTTCATCAAGATCCTTGTTCATCTTGCCTTGGACAAAGTTGTGTTTAATCTTCGGCATATACTAACTTTATTTTATTTTATCCACTTAGATTTATCCTTAAGTGTTCGAGTTAATTGTTCTAATTTTATATTTGATAATCTTAGCTTAGCGTTTCTAGTTGCTGCAAATTTTTCTCTTTTATAAAGCATTAACTGACCTCTTCCTACGTTTGCTCTAGCACACATTATATTGTATAACATAGACTTATACATTGCTTCTTCTGCAAATTTATGTATTTTCATGTCTTCACCAGTTGCGACACCATCACTTATATAATCTAGTATGACATTTTTTCCAGATATATTAGAACTAAAATGTATTTTACCTAATCTATCATCTATAAAAAATGATCCATTAACCTGAGCGTGAGATGGTTGCATTCCATATCTTTCGTTATTATACTTCCAATACACATCATCTTCGTAATCATCATTAATATTTTCTGAGGGAGTTGCAGATTTGTAAGTATCCCAAGTATCGGAGTTCTCGTCTACGTTTTTGTGCATTAATGATTTCGGTTCTTCTGCTGTAGTGATAGATACACTGTCTACATAGTTTACGCTAAACGTAGTCCAAGCGGCACTTGATGGCGACATACTTGTTGTTCCTACACCAGTAGGGATTGTTGCTGCAGCAAAATTAAATGGAACAAAGCTTTGTATATAAATCCATATATGATCAAGATCTTGAACGTCTATATCATCAATACTTTTTTCACTTTCAGTTCCATCGTCCCACTTTACAAATGCTCTACCACCACTTTTCGTAAGAACATTATAGCTATTACTTTTATAATTTGGTGATGGTGAGTCAGGATGGAAGGGGTTAGTGTATCCAGCTGCAATAGCTTGTCCATTTGGTCTTGCCCATCCTACTGAACCATCTTGTTTTAACCCTGTGGTTGGATCAATAGTTGTAACACCGACTCTTATAACACCGTAATCAGCCATATCACCAGTGGTAGAAGAAGTGGCTTGACCAGCTGATTTACCAGTCGCTTTAAGATCAATAAACCTTACGTCTTTAACATCAATTTTTTGCCAAGCTGCATAAGCCCTACTACCCGTGCTTCCGTATGATCTAAACCATAAGTGTCTAAATTGTAAGGTATCAGCATCTGTACCGGTGGTATCTCTTTTAATTATGTCATTTAAATAAACTGGAAATTTACCATTGTTCGTTAACGTGGTCCAAGCGTGGTTTGACCCAGGACCGGCTTTTCGCCAATTAGGTTGAGGTTGACTAAATACTTGTGAATCAAAATTACCGTTTTTAATTAAATTAGCTCCACTTTCAAACCAATACTCCTTGTCATCGTCTTGTCTAATTTGAAATGGATTGCTTGTGTGACTTGTATGATATATTGGGTGTTTTATTCCTTTACTATCTACCCATGATATTCGTGTGTAGTTAACATAATCATGGGGTAATATCATTTGTAGTGTGGGTGGTAATTCTATTTGTTGGGATTTAAAAGATTTAAAAGTATCAAACGACAGCTCCTGTATAACACGTCTAGCGTGAAATGCAACGTCTAATCTTCTCATTTTTGGTATCAATTTATCATCCCCCACGTAAGATACCATAAAGTTGTTTACAATATCGTTTATAGATATAAATTGATATCCACCATATGGATATTCTTGAGCGTTACCCTCATAGTACGCTTTTTCTGTCGAATTAAATAATCCCATTTATTTATTGTTTTTCTTGTTGAACTTTATTTGCTTCTATAGCCGCCGCCGCTTGGCCTAATTGTGGTTCTTTTAGGTTTATACCAAATAACATTAATATTTTATAAACTAATTCAGATTCTTCTGAAGGATGTAGTTCGAAATTAATTGATGTTTGCGAGTTGTATAGCGGTTTGTCATTTACCACTATATACCCCCAAGAAGGTTTATTTGGTTTTCTTATATAAGATACTACAACCTTTTCACCACTTAAATCAGTATTTGGATAAGGATATATTTTTATATATGATTTTTCATTACTTGCTAAAATCCTTGTATATATAGGATAAGAAGTTGTATTTCGTGCAGTTAGAGAAGAAGCTGTGGAGTATAAATCTAGTTCATGTAATTGAACTTGTTCCGCTAATTTTTGTAGAGTATCTGTGTATTTAACCTTTACTGTCCCTAGTCTATACAAATCTGGTATACTATCAGTAATATTAATATCTCCCCACTCGTTTATTGTTTGAACCTCTCTATTATATCTTTGAAATAATTGTATTTTTTCTCGTAAATTATCTACTATATTAGAGTAACCCGTACTATTATTAGGAACTCTATCAAACTGATTTATATCATAAAAATATTGCTCAAATATTTCCATTTGAGCTTGATCAGCAAACAAGTTAAATTCATGAGGTGTTATATAACCTCTTTGTTCTTTATTAGTTATTGCTAAAACTTTTTGATATACTGTATCTATATTAATCATATTTTTTTTTATTATAATAAAGTAACCACCCCGAAGAGTGGTTATCTATCATAGGGTTTGTTACGAATTTAATCGTTTTTCAATATTGGAGTAGATCTCCATACCTTCATCAGTTTTAAACCAAGCAGCTAAAGCCGAATAAGGATGCTCATCAAAAGGAACGTTAAGCAATTTTCTATTATTAGATCCCCAAGTAAAGGTTCTCTGATCAGAAGATAACTTTAATATTCCTAATTCTGTCGCTTTAATACCAAAGTTTCTAAGCATCACGTTTTCATCGCTTACTAATTCTAAGAATAATTTAGGATTTTTCTTAGCGTATATAAGTAAATCACGTTTAAGCTCTTGAGAGCTCATGTTAGATACTTTAGAACCAAGCTCTACACGCATAACAGCTTCTGCCATGTCAATATCTAGATTTTTAGCAGCTAACAACGCGTCAACTTCTAACTCTAAAATATCTACTTCTGTCTCAGCTATAACTTCTGGTTGCCATTCTTGAAAAAGAACATTTCTATGCGGATGATATAAAGATAGTAGTTTTTGTAAAACGGTTTTTTCTTTTTCTACTAATAAAGTACCGCTTCTAAAAATAATATGTTCCATTCTTTGATCACCCTTCATTTCATCAACAAAACATGTTTTTTGATTTTCGCAGTATTTTAATTCCCTTTCGTATCCTTTTTCTTCGTCAAAATAGTAAATATTAGCAGACTTAATCATATAGGATAAAGGTTTTAAACCATTTCTTAAAAAATAAGTTCTGTTCTTTATTTCCCAACCATCTTCTGCTTTTTTATACGTTGGTTCTTTTCTTTTTGGTCTTGGTTGTTCTACAACCGGTGGTGTTTCAACTACTGGAGTTTCTACTACCACTTCTTTTTTTGTTTCTTGTTTTTTTGCCATAATATAATAT
>CEUX01019368.1_pt1 | contig 25332 bp, 32 predicted proteins | sample 531361 | NCBI WGS metagenome assembly CEUX01 (sample SAMEA2622736, study PRJEB7988) | marine metagenome | isolation source: saline water (ENVO:00002010), including
TTAGTTGGTCAAATCTATTTTACTTAATTGCTTTAATCATAGCAGGTATAGCCACAATGATGGCGGCCAAATATAAATCTATGATGAAAGAAATAGGTGATGTAGCTAAAGTTCTTGAGGAAGCATATGCTGATAAAAAAGTAACTGCTGCTGAAAAGAAGAAAATAATGAAAGAAGTACTTGATGTACTTAAAAGTGTAATAAATTTAAAATGGAAGATATTCTAATGGCGACTACAATAATAGCATCTACTCTTAGAGTAAACATAGAAGAGCATATAATATTAAATGGTAAGCAACAGGGTGGAACTAACACGCTTAATATTGGTAGCATTAATGAAGTATTTACAAGAATTGTATCGTGTCCTGCTGAAAGTGAAACTACCTTAATCCATTTTCATAGTTCAGTTGCAGATGGAACTCTTTCTGCTGTAGATATTGATAATGTTAAATACATAAGATTAACTAACTTAGATAGTTCTAATCCTTTAACATTAAGTTTGCAGTCAGACGTAGGAGAAGACGACTCTTCTGCCGATGAATCAGCTAGTATATTAATAGAAGCTGGTAGAAGCTTTATAATGGGAACCCCTAACGATGGAATTGGAATATCAGATGCTAATTCAAATTTAGTTACAGATTTAGTTGATTTAGAAAGTCTTGTAGTTTATCCAGGTTCTAACGCAGTAGACGTAGAACTTTTTGTAGCAAGTAGTTAAAATAATATAGGAGTAATCATATGGCTAGTACCATAACAGCGGCAACAATGTCAGTAAGTTTAACTGAAAATATTACTTTAAAAGGTAAGAATCAAGGAGCTACTACTAGTTTTTCAATTGCTAGTATTAATGAAATTTTTAAAAGAATAGTTACATGTCCAGCAAGTCAAGATACTACAATTGCTTTATTTCAAAGTGCTGTTTCTGATAACATAGAATCACTGGGATTAGATACTCAGGATGTAAAATATATTAGAGTTACCAATTTAGATGATACCAATTCTGTAAATCTATCCTTACAAATAGATGCAGGAGAAGATGATAGTGCTGCAGATGAGTCAGCAACAATACTATTAGCGGCAGGTCAAAGCTTTGTAATGGGTACATCTCACGATTCAGTAGCAGTAAGCGACGCTAATGCTACTATTGAGACTACATTGCATGATTTAGAAAGCATATTGATAGACCCAAATGGAAATGCTGTAGATATTGAAGTATTTGTAGCGAGTGCATAATGGCTAAATTCAGTAAATCATCTTTAGATAAATTAAAAACATGTGATAAGAGGTTGCAATTAGTATTTAATGAAGTTATTAAAACAGTTGACTGCTCTATACTTGAGGGTCATAGAGGAAAAACTAGACAAAATACTCTTTATTTTGAAGGAAAAACAAAGGTTAAGTACCCTAAAGGTAGGCATAATGCTAGTCCTAGTAGGGCTGTTGATGTCGTACCTTATCCTATCGATTGGGAAGATAGGGAAAGATTTCATCTCTTCGCAGGATTCGTTATTGGAACTGCATCACAACTAGGAATAAAGCTTCGTTGGGGAGGAGATTGGAATATAAACTGGTTTGTAGATGATAATAAATTTGATGACTTTCCACATTTTGAGGTAGTTGATGGCTAAACAAAGGCTAAATACACCTTTATTTCAAGGAGGCTTGAACACATTATTAGACCCTAGAGATATTAATCCTCAAGAGCTATCTATGGCTAAAAATGTTATGTTTGACAAAAATGGAATCATTAGATGCATAGGTAAGGGGTTATCTATGAATAATGAATTGCCCTATATAGCTATGGATAACTTATCCCATGGATATGGTTTTTATTCATTTGAATCAGGATATAGTGCAGGATTATATGATACTGGTAGCTCTACTGGTGGAGCTTATTTAGAAAATGAATTATTTACACACGAAGGAATTGATATTAATGGAGAAAATTCATTAAGTAAATACTGGTATATGCTTGCTGACTCTACCTCTCAAGTACATCTCTATTCAATAGGTGGACAAAACTGGAGTCAATCTATAAATCTCACAGATAACCCTAATAATGTGTTAAAGGCTATATATCATACGGCTGATGAAGCTACTAGAATCTCAGACTCAAACATTAGTATATCTCATACCAGTAAAAATAAATGGTTTGGATTCATTAAGAGCACTAATTTTTTTAATAGTTCTGCTGTTAATGATGATTACTATTTTAACGGATGGTTTGAGTTAGATAATGATATTAAAAGCCCTACTGAAATAGATTTTGTGACAGGTGGAGACCCCCTTGATGGAACTAGCGGAAATGCAACTGGGTTTGAAGTAAAAATAGAAGCTACAACTGGTGGTAGTTTAGATTTTACTGAAGAAATGAATGCAGATAGCACTCAATTAATATATGACTTAGGCGCTACTTTTATTTATGATGGTATACAAGAGTCTTTAATGTTTGAAGTTGAAGATAAGACAATACAAGATAGTGGTGGAAATGCAACTGATGAAACCTCAGATAATGCTTTAAACGTTTCAATAGGGTTGAAAACAGGATTTAATCCTAGAATAACTGGAGGAAGGATATATTATAAAAAAGCTAACAGTAATGAAGACTATGTTTTATTATGTGATATAGATTTTTCTAAAGGTGTTAGAGCTTCACTAGACAACTCTCATTTAGATAGTAGTTGGTCTGGAAGTGGAACTACAAATGCAACAATGACTAGCAATGTAGCTCTTGTTACTGCAAAAAATTTAGATACATATACCTCACTAACAGAATGGGGAGAAAAGGAGAAAAGAATTTCTATTGGGTGCATGACTGACTATCCTGTAGATAGCAGTTTAGAAGGATTAAAAATTTCAGAAGGATATAAAAGTTCTACTATAGTGAATAGAAGAGCTTTTATTGCTAATTGTAAATTATATCATGATGAAACTTCTGGAGTTGCTACTGGGGAAAGTTTCGTAGAAAGAGATAAGATTTACTATTCTGGGTTATGCAGTCGTAATGGTGTTACGTTTGAACCTGCATATGATTGCTTTCCAAGATACAATTATATAGATGTAGTTAAAGGAGATGGAGAAGAATATACTGTTTTAAAAGGATATGCGGATAGATTGCTAGCTTATAAAAGTAATTCCCTATATATTATTAATGTAGCAGGAAGACCATCTCAATGGTTTTTAGAATCTCAACACAAAGGACTAGGAGTTTCAAGGCCATGTCAAGTTGTTGAAAGTGAAGATGGTATTATGTGGGCTAATAAAAATGGAGCTTATGTTTATACAGGTGGAGAAGTAAGAACCACGACCACAGAAGATATTAGTTTTGGTTCAGATATAGTAAATCTTAGTAAAAGTAAAATTGCTACTAGAGAGTGGTTTACTGAAGACAAATTAATTAGTGTTGGGTATTTATTAAATAAACAGCAGTTATTAATAATAAGTGATACTTCTAATGGGAATAGCTCTGTTTCTTATATTTATGATTTTAATACTAACACTTGGTCTCAGGGAACGGAGAATACAGTATTGCCATTAACTGGCTCTACAGGACAGATAAGTAATTTTATATTTAATCATAACTACGATTTATCTTGGGCTTCATTATCAGATATTGTTCCAGGAACAGAGTTAGTTGTTAATGGTAATTTTTCACAAGATGTAGCTGATGGAACTTCTGGTTTTATGAATGATGATAACGAATCAGATGGATACGGTCAAACAGTAGATGGTTATACTGGGGTTATGGTTAATACTCCAACTGATAATCAAAGAGTTTTTGTTGAAATAGGAGTTCCTAATAAATTATACCATAGACACCAAAGAGGAAGTTTAGATGAAGGGTGGTTCCAAACTATGCACGGATATCTAGAGTATACAATCCCAACGTCTTTATCTGCAGGGGAGACTTATAAAATAAGTTATATAGCTAGTCCAGGTGGAAACAATCCAACTACTTTTTATACTGATATATATAAATCTGGAAGCCCAGTTCAAACAATAAATACTATTGAAGATGTAACTGAACCTACAAATATAATATCTTACCACCTTATCCCTACAGGAGATGGAGGTTCTTATAAGTTAAGACTTAGAGCAAGTCAAAGCTCTGGTCTTAGCTATGTTAATTATAGAGATTGGTGGTTTTCTAGTTTAAGCGTTACAAGTGTTACATCTGGCAATTTAATTGATTTTAATAAGTTTAATAATGTTAATACTATTATTGGAGCATTAGATGTAGAAAGATTTAAAATGCCTGCTAATTCTATTGATATAAGAACTAAAGACTATGATTTTGGAGAACTATCGTTAAAGAAACGAGTGTATGGAGTTTATATCACTTATAGAACAAAAGACTCTACCCAGACCGCTCCTGTATCTTATGCATTAGATGGTGCTTCTGCTTATAATAATAATTCTAGTAATTGGACAAATCTTACAGGAAATATGAGCAATACATTAGGAGAATGGAAAGTAGGAAAATTTTATCCTTCATCTCCATTAACGTGCCAAAGCATTAGATTAAAAATAACTAACCCTTCAGAGGGGATAGTAGAGATTAATGATATTGCTATAGAATACAGAATTAGTGGAAGGAAAGTAGCTTAATGGCAATGCAATCAAACTTAAGAAGAGCTTCAAATAAAGCAGTTTTAGAAAGTAGTCCTGCAGGCAGTAGAGAGAAAGCAAAAGAAAAGCTATTAAAAAGAAAAGGGAATTTAGAAGCAAAAAAGAATTTAATTGCTAAATCGAATATTATAGCATCAAAAAATGCTATAGTTGGATATGGAGATTCTAATAGAAAATTAGACCCTATGACAAGTTTAGATGTAAATGGAGCTGTACAGTTTAATTCTAAAACAACAATTCCAGGGAATCCACCACCAGGTTCAGCTGTATTATATGTTACTGGTTCAGGTTTAGCAACAGATGGAGATGTAACTTTAAAGGTTACTAATTCTTCAGGAACAACAAAAAGTTTTATATTAAAAGATTTTGATACTGGATTACAAGTATCTGGGGGAGAAGGAGAAAGCGCCGCTGTCGAATTATATGCAGATGAAGGAGATGACGCTGCAGATAAATGGAGGTTAATAGCTGTAAATGGTGGAAATTTAGAATTACAATCATACTCAACTGGTAGTTGGGTTGCTTTAGCTTCTTATAGGACAGATGGAAGATTGACAGGTGGATGCTTAAAAGATGAAGATGATATGGCTTCAAATTCTGCAGCTCATGTTGCAAGTCAACAATCAATTAAGGCTTATGTAGATACTAATAAGTATATAGTGGTACATGGAGGTTTTAATTATGGAGTATCTGCAGGAACTAAACAATGGATACCTTTAGCTGGTAGTAGTATATCAGATATATCAGGGTCTTCAACTACAGGTTACCCTGAGTATGTAAATTTTATAGCTCCATATGATGGTAGTCTTGAAAAAATTATATTTAGGTCTGAAGAAGCTTGCGGTTCAACTGTTGTAGGTTTCCATAGAGGTACTGATGGCAATGAAATGCCTTCTACTACAGCAACTCAATCAGTTACTGTAGATATGACAACAGATGATACCTCTTATGAATTTGCTTTTACATCAAGTAATACTTTTTCAAAAGGAAATATTATTGGAGTAAGCTTTGACCCAACTAATGACGCAAATGATGTAGCGTATACAGTAGTTTTTAAAATGGATATAACAACTTAAAATTATTTAGGAGGAACAATGAATACAGTTAGTGATTTTTTAAGCCCAGTACAGGCTAAGCTTGCCTGGTTAGGAAACGTGACGGACTCTATGGAAGCTACGAAGGATTTTGCAGGAGATATTAGTTCGTATGGGAAAGATGTTGCAGAGAAACTTTCAGCAGGAAGAACGCTAGGAGGGTATGGAGTTCCTGCGCTTATGTATGCACTCCAAGTTACTAATCCTTTACTTTTAGCCGCAGGAAGCATACTTGGTTCTTTATTTGGTGGAGAAGTAGCAGAGACTCAAATTGAGGCTCCACCTCTAGCAGATATGTCGAAAATAAAATTTGGAATGGATGATTTAGCCGAACTAAGAGATATCAGGAAAGACTATACTTCTCAGTCTGATTTTTCATATGACTTAATGAGTGCTGTAGATAAAGCTTTACAAGTATATAGCTTAGGTAGTGGTGTTACTAGTTTACAAGACTTATTGTCTGGTAAAGGTAGTAAAGGAATCTTTGGCATTGACGATGTACCTATGGACGATTTCGTTTAAAATTTTATAAAAGGAAAATAATATGAATAATAGTATTAGTAATTTTTTTAATATTCCAACACAATATAGTAGTAGTCCTTACTATAAGCAAGCTTTACAAACTTTTTTTAATGACCCTACTATTGATGATAGGTATAAAAATTTATTTTCTGGAGATTATACTCCAGATGAATTTGCGTATACAATAGCCCCTGCATTAGCTGATTATGTTGAGCCTCCAGAATTTGCCACTTTACCTGTATCAGATTATCAAAGGGCAATTACAAAATTTGGTACAGAGATGGAACAATTAGGCTCTCAATTTGGTTCTGATGTCGACACTTTATCAGCGGCACTTATGCCTACAGAGACTCAGTTTACAGGTTTAAATATTTCTCCAAGAGAAGCATTAGAAAAAAGGGAAGACTTATTAGGTGCTTATCTAGATGCTATTAATGTTAGAGATATAGGGCGTCAAACAATAGCAGACAGTCTTTCAACAGACTTAAAAGATATAGGAATAGATTATGAAATGCTATTAGGAGGCGATATAACAGAGTTTATAAGTGCTATTCCTGAAGAGCTTCCTGACCAATATACCGATATGCTTGCCACGTATGGGAAATATGTAGAAATGGAGGCTGCTATTAGAGGAGATTTCTCTAAAGAATCAAGCTATGAGGAGGCGATGCAAGAAGCTGAGAATAGAAGATATAATTGGGAAAATGCATATGAAAAAGGAATGATATCTCCAGAAGACTATCAGTATGCAGTTAGTATGGGCTGGGCAGAGTCAGGAATAGAAGAACCTAGGTATTTGGCTTTTTCAGGTATGGTCGGAGAATAGAAATGGCTATTAGATATACTGAACCTAGAAAAGGCCCTTGGCAGACTCTTGAAAGATTAACTCCTCAATGGATGCAATTGTTAGCTGATTTTAAAAAAACAGAGTTAGAAACTGAATTACAGAAACAAAAAATTGCATCAGATGCACAATACAAAAGAGATGTTTTAAATCAAAGAGAAAAACAGCATACTGAGACTTTAGAGCAAAAGAGGAAACAATTTGAGTTAACACAAAATAATAATACCGCTAGAACGCTTATAACAGCAGTAGGGGGTATGGGTTCCGAGGAGGCTAAAACAGTACTAGATAATTACTTTGAGAGTAATCTATCGAATAAGACTAGTGAGAGTATTAATAATTCAATTACGGCTTTGAGGGAAGGATTTAAGGAGAAAAGTAATTTAGAGTCTAACAGACAAAATGCGCTTAACGATATAATTACTGGTAAAAGCAACGACTTCCCACTTTGGATGGGATATTATAACTTAGACCCTAATAATTCAGAAGATTTAAAAATTATTAATCAAGGTAAAAATATTCTTACTGAGAGAAAAAATGAAAGAACTAAAGTATTAAACAGTATTAATTCTATTACTAATGCTATGGATAAATTTAAAGACCCAGATGGAAAGATTTCACCTCAATTTCTTCCTCAATACAATAAACTAAAAACAGAGTTATTGAATATTGTTGATAAGATGAACTTCGAAAAAGTCCCATTAAAGATAGGAGGCATACTTATAAATACAAATAAATTTAACATAATGAGCGATGATGAAATTTTTAATAGCATATCAGCTCAGATTGAAAACGTTAAACGTCCTGTTGACTATCAAGAATTTGGGCCTAATATTAATTTCCCTACCCAATTATTAACAGAGCCTTTTACTAGTTTATTTGGAGTTGGAATGCCTGGCTCTGAGACGCAGGCTCCTGCAGATACTAACACTATAGCTCCTACAGATACTACAGTTATGTCTCCTACAGATACTTCTGCTACAGCTCCTATGGATACTACAACTATAGATACTACTAGTGTATTACCTACTTTAACAGGTCAAGACAGCTTAAATATTCAATCAGCAATAGATTCTGCTGCCTTAGCAAATAGGAGAGAGCAAGAGCAAATATATGACGCAGGGGGAGACTTTGTTTATTTACCTATTCCAGGATTTTCAGATTCAAAGGTAAATAAATTTACTGGAGAAGTAGTTGATGTTACTACTGGAGAAAAAGTAAGAACTTTTAATAAGGCGGATATTGATAGCTTAATGGAGATAAATCCAGGGCTTTATAGTACTTTACCTTTTGTTCAAAATTTTACTAATACTGTAGCACCTGTAGATACTACTGCTCAAGTTGGTACTATTGGAACAATGGGAACTCCTATAGAAATAATTTCATCTGGAGCAGGAAAAACTAAAAATGTTATTAGGATAAATAATATAGAAAAAACAGTAACTCCTACCGAAATGGATGTGATTAATAAAACAGGTAGATGGAATAGAATGCCTGAAAAACAAAGAAATAAATTTATTAACAGAATAGCTAAAAAGTTTAACATTTCTCCTTCTGAATTAACAGGTATGGAAGGTTCTCAAATTTTAATAGATAAAAAAGCAGATAATTTTGAAATTACTAGTGAAGGTCTTCTTGGAGGTACTACTATAAAAATTAATAACATAGAAAAACCTGTTTCTTCTTTTGAATTAAGTATTTTAAGAGGTGAAGATTGGGGTATTGGTGTTAAACAAAGTAAAATAGATAGAACAGTTAAAAAATTAGCAAAAAAGTTTAATGTTTCAGAAAGCGATATTAGAAATATGCCTTTTGCAAAATTTATAAAAGAATAAAATATGTCTCAATATACATATAGATTAAATAATAGAACATACCAACTGCCTAATGAGGAATGGAAGGATAGATTTTTAAAAAATAATCCAAACGCTGAACTGATTTCAAATCAACCTGCTGTTATTGATTTAGTTGAGGGAGAGAAAACGTATTCTTTTTTTCAAGAAGATGAAAACTCTGACTTAGGATACAGGCAATATGAAATACCAGAATCGAAAGTAAAACCATTTCTTGAGTTAAACCCTGATGTGGCACCAGTACAACCAAAATACTCATATGATATTAATCCAGAAGCATTTTTACCAGAAGAATTTAATGATGGTATCCCAATAGGAATAGGAAAAAGACTTGCTGGTAGATTTGTACAGCAAGCCGTGCCTTTTCCAGTAGATGATACTATTCCTGAAGCAGTTACTTTAGGTGAAAAAATAACTGATGTTATTGGTGGTGGTTTAGGAATGATGACAGGCTTTGGATTATTCAAAGGAATTATTGGTGGAGTACGAAATTTAACTGACCCTGCTATGAAAAAAGCTGCAAAAGCAATGGCTAAGTATACTAAGTTAAAAGACTCTGGTAAAATTAAACAGGCAGAAAAATTCTTATCAAAAGAAAAGGCAAAAAATACTTTTATTAATGAAAAAGGAGAGATATTAGTTCCATCGGCGACAGGAATTTTAGGTAGAGGAATACCTAACTATACTAAAACTATAGTAGATTTAGCATCTAAAGCCCCTAAAAGTGCGGAGGCATTAAATGAATTTATCTCTAATGGCCTTTCGTTTGGTCTTCATGGTCAAGTTAAAAGCCATCTTCCTTATTGGGATTTAACAGAAAGAAGTAAACAATATCTTAATGATAGTCTTATGGGTTATTTATTTACATTAGCAGGTTCTCCTCAGTTTTTAGAGATATCGAAATTATCTCAAAATGCTATTAGTGCTCCAATGCTTTTTGGTATAGGTTTTGGCTCTGACAAGGTTATGCCTTTCTCTCCTGGTGGAGAACCTCAAGAAATGACATTAACTGATAGATTTACTCATGGATTTGGTATGTTATCTCTGTATTATGGAGCACAAGGGTTTAATAAAATACAGATTAGACAAAAGCAAGAGCAAACTTTAAGAAGCTTGGGAATGCCAGAAAATAAAATTACAGAGTTTATGAAGCAAAACAAAAATGTTGCCGACCAAGTTTTGAAGATGACTTTTAAAACAAGGAGCAGTGACCTTCAGGTTCCTTATGTAGGAAAAAGTGGAAGCTTTAAAGATAAAAATGTTGATGTATTAAGAATTGATACTGTTAAAGGGAAAGTGCCTAGGGTTACTTATCAAGATATTAGTTCTAAAGCAATTAAAGATATGCCACTAAAATCTTTTCTCAGAAGATATCAAAGAGCTAAAAATTTTGGAGAAGGGGATATATTTAATGTAGAATCTATATATAATAGAAGTCAGAGAGTATGGGAAGTTACTAAAAAAGATATAAGAGGGAATGAAGTAGGTTCTAAGGAAATATTAGGTGAGAAAACAAAGGCTACAGAAAGAATTAATGAAATAAAAGATAAAATAAATGATAACAAAGAATTGCATAGAGGAGCTCAGATTCAAGCTAAAAGCAAGGAAAGAGCTTTAGGAGCTTCTAACAAAGATGCTCAGTATATGAAAGAGGCTTTGTATCCAGAAAGCCAAGGCTCAACTACTAATATGGGAGTAAAAGAACTAGTTGATTATAATAAGATATTAAGTCATAGTGTAAGAACTTCGCTATCTGAAAGACCTCATTTAGGATACTTAGAGACAGCTAAAGATAGAAAAGGTATTCTAGGAACATTTGATGCTATTAGTAGAGATATAATATTAGACCCTGTTACTTATTTGCGTAAAATAGGAGAGAAATCTCCAACTGCAAAAGAACTGAGTTATAAACTAGAATCATTTAGAGATATATATGATTTAGAATTAGGCGCATATAGTACTTTACAAAAAAGATTAGAGGAAATGGGATTATCTAAACCTCAAATGAACTCTTTATTTGGAGAAGTAGACCCATTCTTTAAAGATTATGTTACTGCTCCTATTAAGGACGTTAAGACTAGAAATGACGCTATTAATTTAATAAAAAATACTCTATCAGAAACTGTTGACAAGGCAGTTGCTTATGGAGTATCTGTTAAAACTGTAAATAAAGCTGGTAAAAGTGTATCAGAACCAATTTGGTCAGCAATTGATACTAATGGAAAAATAATAGATGTCAATGTACAGGCAACTATAGGAGCTCAAGGAATAGATGGTAGACAACAGAAAGGCATTCAATACCTAAGACCAGGAGACAAAGTAATTACTACTGAAGGTAGGACTGTAGAAATTAAAGAAATTAAACATAATCATATTGTAAAAGACTATATACATAGAATAATTACAAATGAAGCTAGGGATTTATTTGGTACTAATATTCCTTATCAGCAATATATTATTGATAAAATGGTGAGATATGATATGGAAGCTGTACAAATGAATAAAAAATTTCAAAGTTTAATAAAAAAATCTAGAAACGCTAGAAGCGAAACTAAAAAGAAAGAATATCTTGATGAAGCTACTAAATATAGTAAACAAGCTATTAGAGAGAGAATGGAGAAAAAGTTTAATGAATCTTCTGGGTATATTGATGATATAGGAATATATGGTAATCAATACTCTAGGATAAAATCAGAGATACCTCCTGAAATAGGATTAGATATAAATGGAAAGCCAATAGAATTAGATAAATTTAATACCTATAAAAAAGGTGATGTTGTTAATGGTAAAACTATTGATAGAATAGTACAAGTATATGAAACTAGCTTACCTGATGTTTTGTCAAGATATGCTAATAAAATGGCACATATATTATCAGTTACAGGAACTTATGGCTCTGCCTCTCTAACTCCAGAGGGGAAATTCAAAGGCTCTCCAGGAATTAAGGGTCAAGTTGCTCAAGAGTTTATAAACAATATAGCTAGAGAAACTAATAGTGAGAAGATTAGTAAATACGTAGAAAGTATTATGAAGCACCAAATTCATGGTACTTCAATAGAGCACGAAAGTTCAAATTTATTAATAAGTGGCTTTAATAAAATGATAGGCCCTGTTTCTAATGCGGCCTTATCTCTTCCAACGTCAGGTATAAAAAATGCTATGTTAGGGCAGGGAGCTAATGCTACAGTTTTTGGTGCTAGAGCTACAGCTAAAGCTATAAAAGAAATTTCCACCAAAGAAGGGTATCGCCGTGTATTTGAGGAAACATCTTCTATAGGGGCTATAGAGACTGGAACAAGATTATTAGAAACTCAAAAACTAGTAAGATATAACCCTGGACTTATGTATATTACTGAAATAGTAAATAGGATGACCGCAGTAGCTGCTGGTAGAATATCCGCCCAAGAAGCTTTAAGAGTATATAGAGGAGAAGCTAGTTCTCTAGGATTAGGTATGAGTAAAGGACAAGCCAAACACTTATTATTTAAAACATTTGATTTGCAAAATATGAACCAAATTGTAAAAAGAGGATACTTTACAGAAATTGAAATGCAAAAAATTATGCAAAGAGCACATAGAATTACACAAGGTCAGCCTACAATAGAATATATGCCAACCGCATTTCAGTCTAAATTTATGAGACCATTTACTTTGTTTCATAGAATGGCGTACAGGTCTACTAATACATTATATAAGAATGCTGTTGTTCCTGCAGGAGCAGGTAATCCATGGCCGATTCTTAAATGGGCAGGAGCGGCTTATGCTACAGGAGCAGTTAAAGAGTATTTATATTATTTAGCATCTGGAGCCCCAGAGAGAGATATGTTTCAAGCAATGCCAAATCAGATTATGAATACTATGCTACAGGGGGAATTATTAGGGATTTTTAGTAACCTTGTAGATGATAGGTCTGGTTATCTTCCTGCAGTATTAGATTATACCAAAAAAACAGGTGATTTAATAGGAATGCTTCTTGCAGGTGCAAGTACAGGTCTAGGAGGCGACGTTGCTAAAATGCTATCAATGGTAGATAAGCTAGAGGGAGAACCAGGTAAACCTTTATCCCCTAAAGATAGAGAAAGAATAAAACAACAAGCTTATAAAAATATATTCAAGGGTATGTCTAATGAGTCTATAAATTATTTAGAAAAAACTATTCCTCTATTTAATGCTATTAAAAAACAATGGGGTCAAAAAGCAAAGCCCTATAAAACTGAAGCAGAATATGTATCAAAACTACAAACTATATATGCTGATGCTACAGGAAAACGAGATATGAAACTTGATAAAGGAAGAACTTATAATGCAAAAACAGAGTTCTATTCTCAGTTGCAGAATTTATTTTGGGCAGGCTCAGAAGCTGAAAAAAGAAGAATATACGAAGCCTCTGTTATGCTTTTAACTGCTAATACCTTGAATGATAATCCAGGTTCTCATACCTATCGTTCAGCCTTAACACAATCTATAGCAACAGTATCACAAAAGATTTTATCTACTTCCCCTACTTACTCTACTTCGCACAAGGAAAAGCAATTAGGAGTTCCATTGTCTAGGAGTAAATATCAAGCATTTTTAAAGTATTTAAAAGAAAACTCTCCTGATGATGTAGATAGAGTTATTAAAGCTCAGAAAGATTGGGATATGAGAAAAAAAATATGGGATAAAACTATTGCTCCTGTAAAATCTGAACTATTAAAGCACGGATTTAATAGAGAGTACAGAAAACAATATGGAGTAGAACCAACTATATATTACCCTAAGAGTATGTACGAACAACCAGAGGCATCTAGGGAAATGTTTAATGAATAATTTGGAGAAATAAAATGGAAAAACTGTTGAAAGATTTTTTAAGAGGTGAAGGGGATGAGGAAATATTTGATGTCTGGTGGGAGTCAGACAATGCTCATAGTGCTATAGACTCTTTAATAACTTTAGCTGAACAAGATAGTGCTAAAAGGGAGTCTATAAAAGATATGGCTAGACTTGCTTCTAGTAATTATCGTGCAGCTGTTGCTGGAAAGCCTTGGTTGGGGATACAGAATATTCGCTCAGGAGAATTAGGAGATTATACAGGGCAATCTATAACTAACAAATTAGATGGAGTTATGTTTTCTCCGCTACCAGAAGGAGAGGCCCCTTTAGAAAATCCTAATCTGCTAGACATATACCTTGGATATCAAGAACAGGAAATGCCTGAATATTCTGGAAAGATTTTAAAAGATATGGTTGGATATGAAGACGCCCCTATATACGATATATCCCCTTACTCTAGATTTGAAGGGTTCTTTGGTCAAAATCCTTCTCAGGAAACAGAGTTAAAGGATTTAATATTTACTCTTTCTCCAGGAGAAACTATGGATATCCCAGAAGGAATAAAATCAGTATTTGGTAGTAATCTAGATTTAGGTGGTCGCTTTAAGGAATACATAGGAAAAGATGAAGAAGGCTCTCCATTTTTCGGTGTACAAGACAAATGGGATTTTGCTGGAGAAGATTATAGTCCATATCAAAGGCTTATGGAAGCCCTTATGGTAAATCCTATAAACATGTATGGCAGATTTCCAATTGATGAAAATAACCCTATTTATAAATATGGACGCTAATACATTTAAAGTCTTTAAAGAAATAAGTGATTAACTAGTTTTCTAATAGGTAGTAATATCATTTTTGATTTTCCAAAGTCTCCACCAGATGCTTTAGCAGTAAATCCTTTTTTAGTCATTTCCTTAATTACTTTTTTTAACTTTTCCACAGGGAATATAAAACTAAAAACCATTTTATCTTTATAAGTTAAATTATGAACCCAATACTCAGCCTCTGTAATAGATATCCCAGATGGAGTGTTTCCGTTTTTATACTCAATAACTATATTCCCTGTTTTCTTCCATATATCTCTTTCTGTTTTGACTTCTATCTTACTACCACCTTCTAGTATTTCACAGATTCTTTTTTCATTATTTATACCAAATTCTAAATCTATATCAAAGTTATTGTTTTGAAAGTCTTGATTTAAAGGCATTTAATCTCTCCTATCTTTTTCTCTTCTGTTTAGAATTGCGGCATTTATTCTGTAGTTCTTAACTCTTCTTTCTTTTTTTCTTCTATCTTTAAAGTCGTTTTCATCTCCAGGGTCTCTGTTGGTTATTGTTTTATCCTTACTTCTCTCGTCATATCCATACGACATAGAGTATGGAGGCCCCCAACTTTTATTTTTACTATTTTCTACTTTATCAATATCAATATAATCTTCCATATAGGATTCACTGTTTTTACTCATAATATTATCCTCTTTTAATATAGTTTAAACTGCTGTCTAAATTCTCATTTCCTCTAAACTTCTCAACATAAAAAGATTTCTTTTTAGTCGCTTCCCAAGTAACTCTTCTTTCTGTAACAGCTATTATTTTGCTCCAAAACATCAAAAGAGATGCTATTATTAAATAACTATTCCCTAAATCTATTCCTGCTTTTAGTATAAATATACATATAAAAATATTTAAAGCACTTCTAATAACTTCTAAAAATAAAGCTCTCATTTCTTCTCCTTTTTAATAGGGTATTTTTTATTACATTCACAACAAATATGAATATTATCTTCACGTCTTTTACTGTTTTCTGAGTCGCACAACTCACAGCCTTTAACTACCATTTTTATCATGTAGCTTTGCTTCTTCTAAAGAATCGTAAATTAGACACTTGTTACCATTGTACCCCATTCTGACCATACCTGTTTCTCCGTATCTATTTTTAGCAACATACACGTTAAACTCAAGTCTATCAACTTCATCATATCTAGAAACCCAAGGATAATGTGCAAACATTGCAGTTTCAGCATCTTGTTCTAAGAAACCAGATTCTGCTAAATCAGATAATCTAGGAATATTATCTATTCTATGCTCAACATTACGATTTAATTGGGATACAAGTATAACAGACATATTCTCAGACTTAGACAACCATTTGTATTTTTTAGATACTTCTCCAATCTTAATCCTTAAGTCTCTATTATCTCTTGATGGAAACTCAATTAACCCAACGTGGTCATCAATTACAACATCTGGCTTTATTCTTTTTATTTCTCTAATTGATGAAGGCAGGTCTCTAACATCATCAAACATAAATAAGTTCTTATACTTCTTGCTTATTCTGTCTATAGTAGAATGCAACTCTATTGCATTTTCATCTATTCCGTGCCTTAAATTACTATAGCTAAGGTTACCAGACTCCATAGCTATAATCTTTTTCATCATTTCCACATTAGGCATTTCTCTATTAAACATTACTACAGTTTTACCATTTAGTACTAACCTTCTAGCAATATTCGCCGCTAACGTAGTCTTTCCATTTCCTGGTCTTCCAGCTACAATAGTAATCTCTCCCCTAGTCATTCCAGATATTAATCTATCAATACTATCATAACCAGTTTTTTGCAAGTTCTTACCTTTATATATGGAGTCCATAGTTTCTTCTAATAGATTATCTAAATTAAATTCACTATTAGGTCTAAGATTTAACATACTACCTATAGTTGTATGAGCCTCTTCTAGCAAAACCTCTACACCTTTAGACTCATCATCAGATAGCTGTAAAATCCTGCGAGTTTGTTTAATCAACTTTCTTCTTAACCAATACTCGTGAACTCTTTTAGCATAGTACTCTATATTAGCTGAGGTAGGAACTTCATCTGGTAATCCACTTATATAATAAAAATCATCTTTATTAGAACTTCTTTCTTTGTATTCACTATGTATAGTGATAATATCTATAGATTCATTTTTATCTTCAAGGGTTAGTATTGATTTCCATATTCTTTGATTAATGTCAGCATAGAATACTTCTGGCGTTGGTATCCAAGCTTTAATTCTAGACAAGCTAGAGTTATCTAGTAAAATACTTCCTAGTAATGCTTTTTCAGTATTAATATCATAAGCATTGGCAAAGTCATTTACGTGAAATTGGGGGTAACCTGTCGAGGTACTTTTTCTCATACTGTTTTCTTTTTTCAAATGTCCTGTTTTCTCCTTTGATTACACCTAATAGATATTTAATTCCATATCCAGATTCGTATAATCTTTTTGTACTAAATACACTGATTCCTCTTCTAATTATAATCTGTTGAATATCTTTTATTTCGTTAAAAAATATATTCTTAAAAGATTCAACCTCTACACCACTCAATCTAGAGAAAATACCATCTATAGCTTTAACAGTTTTTTCTTCCATAGAATCTCTAATTTCTTGAACAGTTCTATTATAATCCTTTTCTTTTGTTTTTTTGCCACAAGTTGGGCATTTATACATCTTCACAATTACCACATATCTCCTTTACTGCAGGAATATTACCGAATATGCTCTGTCTTAAATATTCTTGAGTTACTCTGCGACTCCTAGAGCTATCCATACTAGAATACCATACCCAATGCTTCCTGCAATCTTTACAATATCTTGGTTCGTGTTTTTGATGAGGCTTATTACTTCTAGAACCTGATATATTCTCAGATAATAACATATCAGTTGTCATAATCCAATCTTTATCTGGTTTAATATTTATTTTGCCACTATCAGTAAAGTTCCAATCACCAAAAAAGTAAGCAACAGAAAGAGCTTTTAGTTTTTCTGCGGCGATTAATCTTGCTTGGCTTTTATCTTGAGAAAATGTAACAAACTCTCGTACGTCAAGATTGCGTAAATTTTCCCCCTGTCCTCTTTTACTAACTGTATGTCTACTTTCTCCGACTCTGGTTTTATCCATTGCGCTATCCTTTTTCTTGTTTTACATTGTATTTTGTAGCCACCTACAATAATGTCTACCTCAGCTACCTCTCCTAAAGAGCGACCATCGCTACCCCAGGCTCTAATAGCCTCGACACCATTCTCCTTTGCGATGTCTACACATAGCCTTTCAAATCTATTTCCTTTAGCTTTACTCTTACTTGGCATTGATTTTCAAAGCTAATTCTTTAATTCTTTTTTCTGCTTTGCCTTTCTTAGGAGGTTCTTCATCTAGCCATATGATATTATCTACAGCATATTTATTAGATACGGAGAAATATCCTGTAGTAACCATAAATGGATATTTTTCTTCTACCATTCCATAGTTATATATGGAGGTTCGATGATTATCTTCAAAGTTAATTTTCACTCACTGCTCCTTTTTTAGTATTTTTTCTAGATTTAACTTTTCTTTTCTTAGATTTATTTTGACTTTTGACAAACTTTACATTGTCCATTAAGACAGCTTTCTTTATTTCTCCAAATACAGCTTTAGCTAGTTTCTTTAGTTCCATTTTCTTCTCCGTTTTTTGTTTCTAAAATCATAGCATGCAGTAATAAAAGATAATTCCTAGCATCTCTTATTCTTCCAGATATACTTTCGTCGCACGCCTCTGTACCTGTCTGCACATAATTTCTTATAGAATCCATATGTTTTAGTAGATACACTAGTAGTATTTCCTCTGGCTTTAAGTTTAATCTTTCTCCTACAGATTTAAAATTTTTCAATTTATCATCAGAGGATACAGTATATTCCTTACCTTTTGAATACATTATCTTATGTTCTATATCCATTTCAGTTTCAGACCAAGCAAAAAAATCTTCTACTTTCATATTATTTCTCCATACCAAGAATTAAGAGCATAGTCTCCTAGACTATCTGGGCAGACAGTATGCTCACAAACTTCACACTCATATCCAACTTCAGTTTCGTCTGATGAAGAATCCCCAAACTCTACTTCTTCCATTGGATATTCACAATTATAACATTCCATATTACTCTCCTATTTCGCTAGATAAATCAGCTTCTATAATATTAGTAGAATAATTATTGCTACGGCAACACTCTGTAGGTATCTTCATAGATTCATTATCTTTTTCTACCAATAACCTTACCGCATCTGCTATACTTCTTATTTCAGTTATTCCTAATTTGTTGCTATTATGTAGCAAGTCTCTTAGTATCTCTACAGGCTTATTTTCTACTTTCATTTGACTTCTCCTTTTTATACCAATATGCTATAGAGTCTTCGTGCTCTATACCTATTTTTCTTACGTTAAATAATGAACTCATAAGAGATTTATTCTCTCTATACCATTTCTTATATTCTGGTTTATGCTTTCTGCATAAGTGAATCTTTAAAGGCATTTTATTAAACCACTCTGGTAGTTCAACCTCATTGCTTCCATTACCATCAAACCTTAACCCACAAACTATGCATTGTTTAGGGCTAAATCGTACAAAAGGATTAGTAGAACCTTTCATCTCTTCAACATAAGAATCTGGCGCACAATTCACATTGTACCAGATATCGTCTTTCATTAGCTGATTATACCAATCATTTTCCTTAAACTTACTTTTATAAGTAGAAGTTCTTTTCATTGTTTCTCCTTTACGTTATTAAATCTACTTGGTAGCTTCTAGGCGCCAACCACTATTCTTACACACAACAAAAACATTCCTATTAGATTATTTTTTCACTAACAGGTTTAAGTGTTTTGAAATTTGCTACCAAGCATAGTGGCTATGCAGGGTATCGAGCCCCACATAGCCTTAAAAGGTATGGCGAAAGGAGAGTTAAAGACCATACCTACGAGAGTAAACAAGCTTATTCTATATAATAAACAAGGTACTTACTGTTATTTAAAGGTTTAGATTTAATTTTTAAACCATCATTTCTTAACTCATATATGTATCTAGAAATAACACTAACTCCAAACCTTCGAGCATCAACTTGGGTTATTTTTTCTCCGTTTACTAATGCTCTCTTGATGTTCTTTTTTATTCTTAAGGGCGACATATGTATTCCTTAGTTTTCTAGTTAATACTCTATCTTCCCAACTGCTTAACTCATATATATACTTTTCAGCATACAAATCTTGTTTAGCAGTAGTTACATAATTGACTCCTTCATCATAACCTACTAGGTCTATGAATTTATCCATTATGTCATTCCATTTTTGAATTTGCATATCTAGAAAGGAATGTCGCTTAGAACTTTAGTTCCCTCTTTCCATTCATTAACATCAATAGCCTTTGGAGATACCATTTCATCACCATCTCTACCTAACCATTTATCGTGAACGACTTTGATTTTAACAGGTGTTCCCTTTATCGTATCTTCGTCCATAGTAGGTAGTCTATATCTACCATCAGACTCTTCTACAGTAAGCCCTAAACCAGAGGCTAGTTCCATATACCTCTTATTTGAACCTGGAGAGTCAGAGAGTTGAGGGTACTTAGCTGAGTCTGGGTTCTTGAATCGAAAAAATCCTTTTGAAGGAACTTTTCTATCAACGAAAGCCTTGCCAGATACCTTATCTCCGTTAACTCCATATTCATTATTTTCATTTTCTTTAGCTATAGTAAATGTAGGAATATAAATATCTGCTAAGAATTTATTCTTAATTACTATGTCTTCTTTGATTTCTAGTGATTCTACGTGTGCAAGATATTCTCCTGCAGGCATTACACCATCAAAATCCTGTGAAGGGTCATAGTAGGCATCACTACTATTCATATTACCAAGTATATCAGTTACATTACTCATTATTGCTCCTTTGTTGTTTTATTATTGTTTCTATTCTTTCTATTGTTCTTTTTATGTTTGTCTTATTAATAGTCAAGTTCTTTATACCTTCTCTTATTGTTCCCTTAGTACTATCATCTAATTCTTCCATTAAAGATTCTATCATTTCTACTTCTTCATCTGAAAGAGATGGGTCAATTACTTGCTTTCTATATACGTCATCTGCTATGTTGGTTAACCTATTTACTGCTCTTTTAAAGCCATTTGTATTAGCAGATGCTACATTTTTATCTATATCAACAACATTCTCTGGAATATGCTCACTGCCTCTTTTAAATTGTATACGAGCCGCACCTGGAGAAAAGAATTCTTTAGTATAACCATCTTCATTTATTCTCAAAGTTCCAGATACTACAACCCACTCAGAACCTAAGAACTGTACAGGGTTATCCCCTGCAGGCGACCAAGACCATAATGGATACTCCTCATTAAGTTTAGACCTTAAGTAGGCTTCCTCAACATAATCATACCCATCATTTTTCCTCTTAACAAATATATTAGGAGTCGTCTCGCTTGATATTCTTTTCCGTTTCTCTAATATAGAATCTTTAATCTCATCTTTTACTATTAGTTTTGCCATAACTCTCTCCTTTTGTTTTAGATTTTAGATTTTTTCTTTGCCTATATATTTCTTTAATCTCTTCTTCTGTAAGACAAGTTCTGTTAAGAGGTGTACCAAACTTTCTAGCTTGAGCAAACTCTATAAATTTATCTCTAGATATATTTGCTACCATACTATTCTGCCTCTTTTTCAGATACATAATTATTAGCCTTGTCTATAACATCTTTAATATCTGATTGTAAATTAGTTAAATCGTATGAAAACCAAATGCCATCCTCTTTTAAATAAGTAGCAAGAGCGTCATTCATAATTAACAATTCTTTAAGACTGAATTTCATAGTTACTACTACGTCTCTATCATTTACGTTCATTTAGTTTTCTCCTTTTATATATGGACATAATTCTCTAACTTCACAATACTTTTGACATTTCATACCATTCCAAGTTTCTTCATCTGTGCATTTACTAGGCAAAGAGTTTGTCTTTAAAGAAGATAATAGTTTATCTCTTCTTGGTAGAAATTTACCCAATAACATCTCATCTGATATTTTAGGTATCTCTATTAAATATAAATTATTATGTACTCCCCTCTCTCTAGAGACTTGCACTCCACCATCTCTAACAGTAGCCTGTACATATATCTTATCAACTATCTTTCCTTGTTTCTCTAAAAGATGTCTGTAGAAATTTAACTGCCATAGCCAATCTCCATAATCTGCATTTTCCTTATCTTCATAAAATATTTTAACCTTTTTTATATCTCCCTTTTTCCCCCACTTACTATTTCTCTTGTATCTTTCGCCTGTAGGAGAATCTCCTAAGTAGAAACTCATACCTAAGACCTGTGCTACCTTATAAGAGCCACAGTTTTTATAGTCTATTAATAATCTAGACTCTGGGTCATACAAGTCGGTAATCCCTGTAATACCATAACCTTCTAGTTTAGATTCTACTTCTAGGTCTTCGCCGTATGATTCTAATCTTTCGTGGTGCATAGTACCAGAGATTCTAAAGGCACACTCTTGTGGGTCTATGTAGTAATTTTTAGTTCTCTTAAGGAAGGATTCACAAGTACCATTAAGTAATTCTGTAGTACTTGGTTTTCTATCTGGAGCCCTCTGCTCTGAGAGTGCTCTTAGCATAGGTAAGGTACAACCCATTCTTATTAAGTCTACTTTTTTATTTTCAAAGCAGTCTTCAAATGTAATTGTATCTCCATTAGGATATTTAAATCCTATAGCTGGCATTTAGTTCTCTCCTTAATCATAACTATTATAAAGACTATATACTAAGTATATATATCTTTTTTCTTTTTTATCTTTAGCCCCCCAGTTCGTGAAACGAACTTAACCCAATTACAAGGGGTAAAGCAACAACTTTTTTCATTTATTTTAAATAATTTATCCAATTTGTGAATAAATTTGACCTAATTTAGTATCCCTAGAAACAGTATATGGAGTAGAGTTTGGTTCATTAAATTGATTTACTCTATCTGTCATATATTTCTTAGCATTATCAGTAAGATTTAGTAAGCTAGATACTCTATCTATTGTAGTATTACTTTGTATATCATTTTTCTTAATGAAAAAATCTATCATATCTCTATGTCTAATATTACTAGAAGAAGGAGGTTCTCCATTATACCAAGAAGCAATATTGCATAAGTCTATCCCTGTATCTACTATAGCAGTACATATCTCTGACCAAGCCTTTATTTTTCTAGGATTCAACGAACCTGTATGATATCTAAACTCTATAGTGCCTAAATATGCTCTTGCGTGTAAGTTTAGACCGTGATATCTAGTTTCGTTATACTTTGAAGTGCTAGGGCTATCGTCTTGATACCATAAGTCCTGAAAACACTCCCAACTTCTTATATTCCTAATATCATAACTATTATAGAATATAGGTTTACACCATCTAGACTTTCTTCTTGTCTCTGGTTGCATAGCATAGAGTAATGGTTCTAATTTTCTAGCTACATATAGTATATGTTTTAATTCGTTCCAGCCTACATCTAATGCATTAACGTGAACGTGCATACCACAACTTTGACTTATAAAATAGTCAAAGTTCTCTGAAACGTATCTATTTAGATTATCTATATTGTTGTATAGTGTATCTCCACTAGAAGGAGGATTACTAATAAACTCTATACCTGTATTTGATAGACTACCATCACTTACAGCAGACCAGCCATCTACAGAATGACCATCATCTCTCCATACATCTATATCTACTCCTTCTACCTCGCATTCTATCCCTACAAGTCTTCTTCTTTTATTTTTCTTGTAAGTTCTACCAATTCGCTCTATAGGATACAATGCATCTGGAGGGTCTCCATAGTCTATTTCTTCCGAAGGATAACAAGATTCACAATAGTATTCACCGTTAGATTCGCTCCAATATGAACTGTCTAAATTATCTGTTGTATCACAAGAGGAACACATAAAATAGCCATCACCATAACAGCTCTCGCAAACCATACTATCTTGACTTTCTATATAGTAAGCATTATCTCTGTTATCTGATACTCCACAATCATCACATATATAGCAATCTTCATAGAAGCATTCTTCGCAGTAAGATTCATCATCGTGGGTATACTCTTCAAGTTCTTCCTTCTCAATATCTACCTCACAACTAATACAAAGTACTCTAGGCTCTGTATCACTCATATTATTACTCCTTTTAGGTTATGTTTTTTATACCAAGAAAAGTAAATACTAGTACAGGAATCTCTTTCAACCAACCTATTTCTTTTAGCTTATTATAGAGAGATTCTTCTGTCTTGTCTTTAGGCTCTTCTAATGTTAGAAGTTCTATTTCTGTTCTAACGAAGTCTAAATATTCTTCATAGGTTTTATCCATTAGAAATGGATTTCTCTTAGCCTTTTCATATAGTTTCTCTAGTACGTATTTCTTAGATTTATATTTAATAGGACTAGGTATCCCTACAAAAGATATTTTTTTATATTTAGTCACAATAATCCCCTCCTAAGAATGTTCTGATTTCGTCATCTCTATCACAAACCTCACATATATTATATTGACCATATATAGTAATCTCTTCCTCTAGGACAGATTCAGTACAACCATCACAGTTTATCAATTTAGAATATCTAGAAGGCCATTTAGAGTCGCAACTAGGACTATCTTCATTACTACAACCATAACAAGTCATATTTTCATTAACATAGAGTAACTTGTCTGGGTCAAAATAACTCTGACAGAACTCGCATTGATACTGAGTATCAGATATATATTGACAATTAGTACAAATACATTCATAATTATATGTATCCTTATCACAGATTCCACATTTTGTAGGCATAGATGTATAAGTACCATAGTTATATTGTCTAGGATTATAGCCATAATAATAGTAATTATCATAACTAATCTTCGGAGTAAATTTCTCTGAAGTATATGCAGGCTTCTTAGAAAAATCTCTAGTATCTATTTTAAAGATATATTCATTCTGTAGGGATTGAGTCTTTAACATTAACCCAGAGGCTCTTAATCCTTCTTCTAATATATCTCTGGTAGATGCCCAAAATAGAGTCTTAGCTTTTTTCCAATAGGTGAAATTAATAGGTCTAGAGTCATCTCTTAAAAGATATAACTCGTAGGGATTATCCTTAACAAAAGTTAAAGCATAGTCTCCACTTAATTTCTCTACACCTTCCTTAACTCCATACTTATCAATAGATGCAAAAATGGCTTCAGAATCTACTTCAATGTCTATATTCATCTCAGATGCTAGACTATCGTGATTTCTTAAAACTCCATTGTGAGCACCGATAACTCCACCTATACTAAATGGGTGAGAGTTTTTTGCTGATATAGTGCCGTGAGTTGCTAGCCTAACGTGTCCTAGACCTACAGTAGTATCTCTATTGATACCACTTAAGACAGTATCCCAATCGCTATGACTAGTCATCTCTACACTAGACAACGTAGACTTCCAGATATTATTATATCTTGGTGAAATAAGGGCAATCCCTGTACTGTCATCTCCTCTAACTATAGAGGAATCAGCTAGATTGCTAATTACTTCACGGATTTTCTCTATCTGGAAATCATTCTGTGATTCGCCTTTCTTAGCGAAACCGAAAATTCCACACATAGTGTTTTCTCCTTTTTTTATTATTAAATAAATCTTTCTTTACTAAATATCATTTTGTGCTTTCTTTAGATATTCTTTTATTCATATTGTCAATAGCATTTTCCAAATTATCAATAG
>CEUX01092252.1_pt1 | contig 25294 bp, 30 predicted proteins | sample 531361 | NCBI WGS metagenome assembly CEUX01 (sample SAMEA2622736, study PRJEB7988) | marine metagenome | isolation source: saline water (ENVO:00002010), including
TGGTCGAGTACGAGACTAGGACCATCAACGGGAAATATCTCAGCAGTTACAGTAATCTTGGTGTCAGGATGGGAACGAGTATCGAGGGCAAACCAATACTCCTTTTCACCAGTGCGTGGGTTGAGTCGATTGTGTCCGGCACTCTCGTACCGAATTACTTTTTCTGGTGTATGAGGAACAGACTGGCCCCACGCACCGAGCAGTCTACCTAAGTCCTTGCCACCAACTCCTTGTCCCCATCTCTCGATAAGAATACCAAGGTCTTGCCCGTCTGTGATTCCATCGTGATTCCAGTCACCGACGAACCCTTCGCGGACGACCGTATATTCTACACGGTCGATTTCTTCTAGGTGATACGCTACTACACCCATATTGAAAACCCCCGTGACATACTGTTGTGGAACAACATCGAAGTATGCAATCGGGGGTTCTTCGTGTGGAGTATATGGGGAAATGTTTTGTGGCGACATGGCCACGGTGCTTGCGAGAAGAATATCAATCATGGGTATTCTCCTTATATAAGATGTCTATCGTCTCGCCTGCCCTACGAACTTCTCGGGGCCGAGTATATATAATAAGGACACAAAACAAAGGAGGTCCTTATGAGCAATTTCAACATGGGCGAATTCCTGCGTTGGGCCCAAAAGGCACAAGAAGCAGGAAAAGAAGGTGGCGACAACAAGGCACACCTAGATAGGCATCAAACAGAGAAGCGTGAATCTCTTGAGGATGTTATTAGAAAAAACGCCGAGAAACCAAATAACAAAGATAACTCTTGATATGGCACAGTGAGTGAGGTATACTATTGACTATGAAGTTTATACATGTAGATGATGGATGCCGCTATGATGATTTGGCGGTAAGTGAGGGAGCATCAGGTTCCCGTATTTATGAAACGCCTAATGGTCACAAGTACCCTTCGGTGACCACTGTCACTGGATTCAAAAAGGCACAGTTCTTCGCAAAGTGGCGAAAAGACAATCCAAAGGAATCTAGACGAGTGTTGCACAGAGGCAATGTCTTTCATCAAATCGTCGAGGATTACCTGAACAATAAAGAAATCAAAGCAGACGGCATCCGTCCTGATATTTGGATGATGTTTGAACAGGCAAAACCAGTCCTTGACAACATCAACAATGTCCATGCTCAAGAGGTGCCGCTTTGGTCTTCTACCCTACAACTCGCTGGGCGTGTGGATTGTGTTGCTGAATACAACGGCAAACTATCTGTTATCGATTTCAAGGGGTCTACCCGCGAGAAGCGGGAATCCGATATCGACAACTACTTCATGCAAGCATCAGCGTATGCCATCATGTACCATGAGCGTACTGGTATTCTGATTGATAATATTGTAATCCTGATTAGTACAGAAGAGGGTACGACCCAAGTGTTTGAGTCGAACCCCCTGAAGCATACAAAGAAACTGTATGAATGTATTCAAGATTATAAGGCGTACCTAGAACGCGAACTGCAAATGTATCGCTAGGATATTCTAACAAATCCAGCAGTACCAGCGGCGCCTGCGTTGGTTCCGTTATTTACTGAACCACCGTTTCCACCTGCACCATATGTACCAGTCGATGCAACTGAAGTAGCGCCGACTCCGGTGCCGCTAGTCGCTCGGGCAACTCCATTGTTTCCGGCGGTAGTAGCATAGGTAGCGTTGGTTCCTCCTGATTGAGAACCCGCACCACCCGCACTGTCGGGAGCGCCGCCAGCGGTATCCTGTCCACCTGCTCCACCGTTACCGCCACCTGCGGTATATGTGATACCACCATAAGTCAGAGTTGTGTCTCCACCTGCGGTTGCTCTTGAACCAGTGTTGGAAGCGTGTGTTCCTGCGGCACCGGCCGCACCAATATTGAATGTAAGAACTGTGCCTGGTGCTACATCTGTAAGGGTGAAGGTTACCTTTGCACCACCCCCACCACCACCAGCAGATGCCGTTGTTGCCTTCCCTCGTTTACCTCCACCACCTCCACCACCGACCATCTCGACTAAGACTTCATCGACCGAGTTTCGGCCTGACTTTGGAAGGGTGTATGTCTGAGTACCTGTACTCGTTAGATTTGTCGCAGAGTCTGGTCGTACAGAGATGCCTGGATATCGTGAGGCCTGTCGTTTTCCTCTGAGTGCTTTCTTCAAAGTAGGATTGCGTTTTTCGGTAGAACCGCCGGGTCGGCCTTGTTGACTCCTACCACCGTTTCTTCTTCGACTCATAGTTACCTCACGATACGATGAAGGTTACATTTGTGGTTCCAGAGATTGACTTGGCCCAAACATGTCTAGAACTTTCCGATTCGATGAATACTTCTTCGCCAGGGCCTAAGATGAATCCCACCTCAGATGCACCAGGCAATGTCAAAGCATATCGAATTTGACATGAGTTGGTGTCGCCATAGTTCTTTACTCTGACTCCCGTTGCACACTCTATCTCGGCCTCCTCACATACTCTCTCGTATGCTGAAGTGCTAATGGTTGTATGTGTTCCCATGTAAACAGGGTTTGCCTTTGGCATAGGTGCGCCAGCGGCGGTGATACCCCGAGCAGGGTATGTTCCGGTCGGATAAATGTAGGTTGATTCGCTCATTTTGTTCTCCTAGTATGTGGTTCCGATGACCTTTTTATACATAGTATGTATAATACACTCACAATTAGGAGACACCCAAATGGCCAATAACCCAATCGATAATTTCCACTCCGATATACCTGATGAGTATTTGGCAGATGGATTTGATTTTGGTTTTGAAGCAGTAGATGTTAACGAATTAAGTAACCTCGTTGATGATGCCCCAGAACCACCACAGGCAACTGCAATTGCAGGTGAGATTAGTAGTCAAACCGCCGATGCCTTGAAAGATGATATATCAGACTTAGAAAGCAAGATTAACACAGTCCTACAGATTGTTGACCAGATTCGAGATGCAGGCGTTGCTGAAACAGAAGTCAATGTTGACATGAGTCGAGTCGAGGAGAAACTAGATACCATTCTCAACATGCAGAATCAAGAAGTTCTCGCCGCCGTTGGTGAGCAAGGTGATTCTATTCGTGCAATCATCGATGAAGTCGAAGAACGCAAAGCAGAACTCGACACTCAGTTCAAGAGTCGATTGAAAGCAGTTGAGCAAGAAGTTCTTCCTCTGTTGATTCACCTAGCAAAGAACGATGACAAGGAATATCTCTACTGGCCCAACCGAGTTGATGTTGTCAAGAGACAAATTGGTAAAGTCCTTTCCGCAACTCGGGGGTGATACATGGCAGGTTCGGGAGCAGGTGCAGAACTAACAAAAATTGCAGAGTCGGCGCAATGTGTCGTTGCGGCCGCTAGGTTCTATTGTTCATCAACAGACCTAACACCCGCCATGCTTACGGAAACTATGATGAAGAAAGCATTGACATATTGTGATGTCGATGACTCTCGTATAGTTAAGAATATATTTGAGAAATTGGATGCCGACTGGCATGTGTCGCTATGTCTAACCGCAAATAAACTACACGACCTATATGGTTCCCAGAAGGGAGCAAAGAACTATGTGTTCCATCGTGGGTCAAAGTTTGTAGACAAATTCGAGAGCGAATATAAGAAATGGAATGACCAGGCAGATAAGTTCTTTTCCAACATCAACAAGTATACACCCGCAGATATTTGGATGACCGCCAGAAAGTTCAAGGACTTCAAGTGGGATGAATTCTATCAGAAGGGGTTGCAGTGTGGCGGTGAAGGTTGTTTTGCTGAGGCAAATAAATTCATGATTGAGAAGTATGACTCCAGAGATATCATCGGAATCTCACTGAAGAAAACAAGCACAGCACCCGTGTCATACTACAACATGCCTGGTATGGCAAAGTATACCTTCAAGTACACTGGGTTTACTTTGTCCTCTGGTGATTTCTTCGGCAGTAAAGATGTCTACATCAAGTACAACAAAGGAAAGATTCAGTTTCGTTCGTTCAGTTCTAGACCCACATCATGGCAAGGCGAAATCAAAGGAGCAGAGGCAAACTTGGGCAAGATTGGTGGTGGTGTCATTACCAAAGTCGTACATGCGACATTCCCACGCAAAGACAAAGACATCTTTGCAATAACTGAATCCAATGTTATCTCCGAGGAAGTAAAGAAACCAAAAGACCTGGCCGCTGACTTCGTGAAAGACTTCCATTACTACTACAAAGGTCTTGCATCTGGTAGGAAGTTGACAGAAGCGGAGATGGCAGTGGGTCTGCGGAAGAAAGAAGCGACTTGGATTTATTCTAAATACCTAGGCATGGAATTGCTTACACTCTTTGAAGACTTAAGCACAAGAGAGCAAAACCAACTGATAACCAATATTTTGTTATATGCAATGTCGGCAAGTCCAGACAGTGCGCCATTTGTAAAGATAGGTTGATATGAAATCATTTAAAAACTTCTTGAATGAAATGTGGATATCGCCCAACAACGGGGCAAAGTATGGACAGGTAATATTCTTAGTCGGTGGCGCGGCATCAGGTAAGTCAACCGCAATAAAGAAGTTCATCGACGACAGAATGTACCGAGTCCTTAATCCAGACGATGTAAAAAAATTAGTTGCCAGGGCCGCGAAGAAGGGGATGCCCGCATTCGCTGATGTGAAAGATGTTGACCCAAACAGTCCAGAGGGTTCACAGCGACTACACAACTTTGCATTTAAGACAAAGATTACATCCAAGAGAAGTAAACTGTTGACTGTGCCGCAAGGTCGGTCTGTTCTTCCTAATTTATTATTCGATAGGACTTTCTCGTTTATGGGTGAGTTCAAGAAGATATCACAGAGTCTCATTCGTGCCGGATACAAACCAAACGATATTCACACAGTATTTGTATTCACCGATGTTGATGTTGCACTCAAACAAAACAAACAAAGAAGCAGAACTTTGCCCGATGAAGTAATTGTACAGTCAGCAAAGGGTGCAAAGGCAAGATTCACCGAACTTCTTTTTGGTCGGGCCAAAGGGGCAGTAACCAACGGTGACTGGTATATGATATTCAAAGATGGTGCAATGCAAATTAAGAAATCAGGAAAGAGACTGGACACGGCAAGTAACATTGCCACAAGGGTAGTTGACCTATTAGGGATTAGACAATGAACATACTGATTGACATATGTGATAATGTAACCTTCCTCACTGACCCAAGAAACCGAAAGGTCGTTGGTGGTGATGACATGAAGGATTGGGCATACGACAGCAGATTTGAAATATTCAAACCAATTATTGGTAAACTTATAAAGAACGGACATGCTGTAATCCTAAGAAACTCAGTCAGCAATGTATGGCACAAAAAAGCAAAAGTTCAGGCGTGGTCGGCCCGGGCCGGATGCACCATGTTAGAGCAATATGGTGATGAAAAACAAAGACAACTATTAGAAACTGTTGACCTGTATATAACAACTTCATTTGTTACATCTCGATGGCAATCCGATAAAAAAATAAGTCTAAACAAAGAGGTAAGAGATATAATCGAAGAAATCGGTAAAGCAAAAATTTGTTTTTACGACATGGGTTGGTTGCCAGATACGATGTGGGTAGATGGAAAGGGATTGTTTGGTGACTCAATCTTTGCAGACAATTGGGACAGAGACGGCGAGTCAATATATGATATCCGGGCGGCAGAGTTGTATAGGAAAAAGGTGTTACAACAGACACACCTAACATCAAAAAGACCACAACCATCTAAAGAAGATACACAGAAAATAATTGATATCCGTGGCATCTCTGGTAAGTATATTTACATGCCGGCACAGAAAATTAAAGACGGTTCTATTACTGGTATTGGGTTTGGAATGAAACCACAATCAGAGTATGATGTTTTACCTACACTAGAGAAAGTCGCTGATGCGGCCATAGAACATAACATTCCAATTGTAATCAAACCACACCCACACTGGCAGTGTAGTTGGAAAGATACTCCCCGTATAGAGAAAGTATCAAACAGACTAAACAGGAAATATAAAGACCGATACAAAGGTCAGGGGTCTTTCATTAAGATACTCGATGGCAACACGCAAACATTCATGCGTAATGCAATGTTTAGCACATCTATTTGTAGTGCGTCCATTATAGATGCAATTCTCACACAAACTCCCGTTGCATACACAGGCAAAACGATGTTCTACAAGTCCAAGTGTATGAAATATAGTCCCAATATACATAATCTCATAGATGATATGATATGTGGTCGGTACAACAAACCAGAAATGAAATTATATCAGTCGATAGCACTGCATCACCTGAACAAAAGGTCTTTGCACATGAGACACACCGGAGTTGAAAACTTCAAGAGACTACAATATGCCCTCGGGGAGAAACTATAGTGTTAACCTTTAAACAATTTATCTCAGAAGGTCTTAGTTCATTCGAGAAGGGTTGGGTTCATACTAGCGGCAAGTCCGTTATAACCAGAGGCATGAAACCATATCATGTTCAAACTCTAGTAAACAACCTGTCAAAGTTTGGTATCCGCGAATCAACCGTACTCAAGATGTTAGAAAAGAGATATGATGGTTGGAGTTCACCCGACCCAGAAGAAGATGCCGCCGACCATCTCGCAAATCTTAAATCAGGTTTTACCGATGTTGATTACGAGGTAGAATGGTTGGTAATTAAAAAGGGATGGGCAAGAGTTGTCTTTGATGACCATATGTCAATTGGCGCAAAAGACCTAAAGACACTTCATGCTATCGCAAAAGTCGTTGATAAAAAGTATCCAAAATACCCGAAAGGGATGTACGAATGTGAATTGACTGTGAAGACCGAAGACGGTCGGTCAGAGAAAGACTATAGAATTGAAGACCCATGGCAATGGGAAGAATGGATTAAAAAGGGCGGCGACCCCAAGAAAATTGGAAAAGGTAGAAGCGATATCGGCCGAACTATGGCACAATTCAGATAGGAGTAACTGAATGGAGAACAATCTATGAGACGAGAGGTCCTGTTGCTGAATCAGAACGAGGAAGTTATCAAAGTCATTGATTGGAAAAAAGCAGTATATCTTATGGAAAAGGGCAAGGCGAGGGCGCCCTACGGATACAAACAAAATTACAAGATAAGGACGAGTGCAGAGGAGTATATTCTCCCGGCGGCACTCGTCCTTGTTCGTTATGTGTGTCTGCCCTGGCCAGACCTCACACCCACAAGGCGAAACATATTCAAACGAGACAAATGGACATGTCAATATTGTGGTAGAAAGTCCAAAGACCCCAAGAGACTTACCATTGACCATGTTTACCCCAGATGCAAAGGTGGCGATAGTGGTTGGACAAACCTAACCACGGCATGTGCCAAATGTAATTTGAAAAAAGGTAACAAAACGATCAAGGAATGTGGTATGATCCCCAAACAGAAACCATTCAAACCAAGCGTATATGCCTTACAGATGATTGGTCTGGATGATGAAGGATTGAGGTTGTGGGAGAGGTGGATTGATATACATATAATGTAAATCTGGGAGCATACTATGAAGTCATTTAAAGAGAGTGTATATAAAGATTCTGGACTTGGTAAATGGTTTGGTAAGGGTGGTAAAGGCGGAACTACCAAAGGTGGTTGGGATAGATACGATACTACCGGCAAGAAGGTCGGTAAGTGTGGTGACTCCAAACCAGGCGAAGGCACACCAAAATGCCTATCCAAAGCAAAAGCAGACAAACTACGCAAGCAGGGTGGTAAGAAAGCGATTGCAAATGCCGTTAAAAGAAAGAAAGCAAAAGACTCAGTGAGAGACAAACCCGGCACTGGTAATAAACCAGTCAATGTTTCCAACCGCATTGATAAAGACCCGAAGAAGAAAGGTATTCAGGATAGTCATATGAAGTCATTCAAATCATATATCGAAGAAAAGAATAAACCGACAGACCCCGAGAAGTGGGCATCAGCAAAGTCACAAGCGAGAGCAAAGTTTGATGTTTACCCTTCTGCATACGCAAACGCATGGGCATCCAAAAAGTATAAAGAAATGGGTGGCGGATGGACAAAGGAAGAAGTCGAAGAAGCGAAGTCCCCTGCGTGGACTCGTAAAGCAGGACAGAATAAAAAGGGTGGTCTGAACGCCAAGGGTCGTAAGTCATATGAACGAGAGAATCCAGGCAGTGATTTAAAAGCACCCGTGTCTGCAAAACAAGCAAAGAGAAGTAAAGGCGGTAAGGCCGCGAAGAGACGCAAATCATTCTGTGCTAGAATGAGTGGGATGCCAGGGCCAATGAAAGACCCCAAGACAGGTAAACCAACAAGAAAGGCACTCGCACTTCGTAAGTGGGATTGTTGAAGTTAGGGGTATATAAAATGAAACAGTACGAACGACCTACTCACTATGGAAAGATATTTCGAGGCGCCCCCGGCAATGAAGACGGGGAGAAATGGTTCTTTAATCAAATTAAAGAAGACATCGATGTGATTTATGATGTTGGAGCATCTGACAATTCTATATTTGTAGATTTCACGGGTGAGGTACATTACTTTGAACCTACAGAGAGAATACATGCCCTAAAGAAAAGGGCAAACCACAACAAGAAATCTCATTGGAATGATTTTGGATTATCAAATGTCACCGCATCAGACAGAGATGTTACTTGGGAGACGGGTGGTGTAATACCACTCAAAGATGGAAGTTGTAAATATACCGACTCGCCCGAGATGACAAAGATGAATGCGATTACTGGCGAGGATTATTTAAAAGAGGTCGGGCAAGAAACTGTAGATTTTTTAAAGATAGACACAGAAGGTCATGAGTTAGACATAATAAAGGGGTTCGGAGAACGAATTAAAGATGTCAACATCATTCAGTTTGAATATAGTGGCATAAATTGGGCCATGAACATTGGTATGATGGATTTAATAAATCATCTGCAACAATATGATTTTTGTAACTTCGCATACGCCGCGACGGGTGGTCTAGAAGAAATTGATATTAGTAATTTTGAAGACCATTGGCATTGGTGTAATGTTGTTTGCTTCCAAAAAGACTTTCTATCCAAATTAACTAATCGTGGGACACTAATGTCATGAGAAAATTTAGCAAGTTTATGACTGAAGCAAAGGGTAAGAACCTACACCTCGAACACCTCGAAGATGCCGTCTTCAACGATGGTCTTGTTGGTGGCATTGAGGCAATTCAATTTCTAGATTCTGTCGCGGACATGCTCAGGAGTAATTCATCCTCCAAGTATGGTGTAACTGTAAAGTGGGACGGAGCGCCAGCGGTATTCGCAGGAGTAAATCCAGAGAACGGCAAGTTTTTCGTAGGTAGTAAAAGCGTATTCAATGTCAACCCCAAAATAAATTATACCAACGCTGACATTGATAAGAACCACGGTCACGCCAAAGGCCTTGCCGATAAACTCAAAGCATCCCTTAAGTATCTGAAGGACTTGGGTATTAAAGGTGTCCTTCAAGGAGATGTCCTATTCACAAAGGGCGATATAAAGAAAGCAAATATAAACGGCGAACCTCATCTTGTATTTACGCCCAACACCATCACATATGCAGTTCCCGAAGGTTCAGACCTCGCAAAGCAAATTAAGTCTGCAAAGTTGGGTGTAGTTTGGCATACAACATACAAAGGTAGAGACTTGCAAAAGATGAAGGCATCCTTTGGTGCTAATGCATCAGGTCTAAAGAAAAGCAAAAGTGTATGGTCTATCGATGCCACCTTCCAAGATGAAACTGGTTCGGCAACTTTAACCACAGATGAATATGATGCATTGAAGAAGATGTCTGGTAAAGCGGCGGGTCTACTTTCTAAGCACGGAAAGATTGCAGACTTTGTAGCAAACGAACCCAAGATTCAATCTGAAATCAAAATCTATATAAATAATCTCGTAAAACAGGGCAACAGCGTTGGCACTGCGGCGTCCTTTACAAAATTCGTTAGTGACAAATTGCAGGCCAAAGCAGATGCTCTCAAAACTGAGGCGGGTCGTGAGAGAAAGCATCGAGAAAAAGATTCATTCGTCCAACTATTGAAGGACAACGCTAAAGCATTGGATGGTCTGTTCTCTCTACACTCGGCACTCAGTGATGCCAAGACCTTACTCATAAGAAAACTTGAGAAGGCCAAATCAATCGGAACATTTATACAAACTCCAAAGGGACTGAAAGTCACAGCACCTGAAGGATTTGTCGCTATAAATAGAATAAAGGGCAACGCATTCAAATTCGTTGACCGTCTAGAATTTTCTAGAGCAAATTTCAATGTGTCTAAAGACTGGGTTAAAGGATGAATAACTGTGATAGAACACAACAGAACCATAGAGTATCTGAAGGACGCGGGTAAATATAAGTACCTCGGACTTCCGAAAGCACCAAACAAACAACCAAAAAATGCTAGGGATGACATCAATCTGATGACTTATCCCACTTACGATGCTTACAGAGATGAGCAATGTAAGTATGCCAATAAGAAAAGACAAGTCGTCTTCGAAGATGAAAAGACCATAGAAAATCTATGTGTGAAAATGAGGTCACGGTCGCCAGAACCATTCACCCAAGGACTGGTTCATGGCGTTCGAAACGGCAAATTCATGACATTCATAAAGCAGTCTTTGGGTATAGACCTAGTATCAACCGAAATTTCCCCGGCAAGGTCAACCGATAGACCAGAGTCGGTCGAAGGTGGATGGGATTTCCATAATGTAAAACCAGAATGGGAAAATTCATTCGACTTCGTGTGGTCAAGTTCATATTTTCATTCATATGACCCATACAAGTGCATCCAACAGTGGATGAAATGTGTAAAACGGGGATCCACAGGTCAATGTATCCTCTTACACCATGCGCCAGGGGAAACGGCAAAACAAGTAGAGCGAGACATTCCTTTCGGTGCTAACCTAGACCAAACCATCCTGATGATAAATGCCGCAGGTAGAGACAAAAGAAATGGTGGAAGGAATTTCCATGTAGAGGATGTTTGGGCGAAACGAGACGGGGTTTCGTGGGAAAGAAGTAAATACAAACGATATATTGTGGTGGTGCCAACATTGTAAGGCACATACATATAATGTTAATGTCAACTTCAAAAAGGAGGACTGAACATGTCATTTATAGGTAAAAACAGTGCCAGAATGGTACAGCAATGGAACTCATCAAAGGGTTGGAAAAACCGTAAAGAATGGTTAGAACAGCACGGTGGTTCCTTCGAGAAAGTAAACAAACAATGGAAATGGGTAGAACCTGTGGTTAAACCTGTTGCCAAAAAGGTTGTTACTAAAACTAAAAAGACCTCTAAGAAGAAAGGAGTTTGACAATGGAAAGCATTCTAGGAACAGTTTGGTGGAGCGTAATTGTATTCACCGCAGGCGCACTCATTGGTGTACCCGCATGGAATTGGGTTCGCGGTTATTTCCCGTGGAACAAGGACTGAGCGGAGTCGTGCCAATAGGGTTGACTCTATAACGACGGAGGTGATCAAAATCCGTTATGAAAACGATTAAAGACTATCTTAACAGCGTGACCCGTTCCCTTCAAGAGAAAAAAGGGGGTGCTGTAGTCTTTACATTCGGTCGGTTCAACCCTCCGACTTCTGGGCACGAAAAACTAATCGACGCTGTAAAGCGTGTAGCAAAACGGACTAGGGCGGAACACCGTATCTACCCTAGTCATTCAGAGGATCCTAAAAAGAATCCTCTTCCACATAGTGTAAAAGTAAAATACATGCGGAAATTTTACAAGGGGGCAAACATCGTAGACGATAAGAATGCGAAGTCCCCCTTCCATGTCTGTAAAGATTTGAGCGACAAGGGATATAAGCATGTGATTCTAGTGGTAGGTGGCGACCGTGTTGAGGAATTGAAGAAACTCATTACTCAATACATCGACCACCCCGATCCCAAAAAATCATTTAACTTTGATAAGTTTGAAGTGGTTTCTGCTGGTAAAAGAGATCCTGACGCAGAGGGGATCTCGGGTATGTCCGCGTCTAAGATGCGAGCATCCGCCGGGTCGGGGGACCTCGAATCATTTAAAAGAGGCCTACCAAGTACCGCGTCCGACAAGGACGCCCGAGATCTCTTCATTATTCTTCGTAAGAGTATGGGTCTAAAGGAATCTTTAGATGAAGGTATGAAAGTGAAAGACCTCGTAAAAAAACTAAAGAGGATTCCCTCTGTAGTCAAAAAGATTAAAGACACTGCGAATCTTTCTTCTACAAAGGCGGCATCTGCATTATTTGCATTACCTGCCGTAACCAAAATGTTAACACCCCAAAACCTAAACCACGGGTCATTGGTGGTGAACTCACTTCGTCAAGCAGTATTGGGTGAACAGTTACTACGAGAACCTGAGATTCTTGACCGCCTTGTTCAGCAACTTAAAGACAAGGGTATGGATACCGATAAGGCACATGCTGTTGCCCGTTCCCAGTTGAGTAAGAATGGTATACTCAAAAAGGGAAGCGAAGAACTTACCACTAAAGGCAAGAAGAGAAACTCCATGAGTGCCGCGGAGCGTGCAAAAGACCGTGCGGCAAAGAAGGACGGTAAGGATGCAAAGGATTATAACTACAATCCACGCACAAATACGGCAACACAGAAAGAAGAAATCGAACTTGATGAGATTACCAGACAGGCAAGACTAAAGATGTCGCGTGCGGCAAAACGGTCTGCAAAGAAGCGGGTTGCATCTCGTAAAAGAAAACAAAAGAGAATGAAGGGCGCAGACCAACTAAAGTCAAAAGCACAAAAGGGCGCAAGGGGCGTCTTCAAAGATAAGATGCTTAAAGGCAGAAAATGGTCTGAACTCTCATATGCAGAACGAGAAACTATCGATAAGAGACTGAAGAAGATAAATCCAAATAGACTCGACACCATAGCAAAGAAACTTCTGCCTGGTATCAGACAAAACGAACGAGAACGAATTGCTAGACTTCGTGGTGGTGATAACATGCCCGCAATGGGCGAAGAGAAAGAACGGGACTATAAAAAAGAGTACCAGAACTACCACGGCAAACCAGAGCAAATCAAGAGAAGAGCAAAGCGTGTCCAAGCAAGACGCGACCTAGAGAAAGAAGGTCGTGTTAGCAAGGGCGATGGTAAAGATATTGACCACAGAGATGGCAATCCCCTAAATAACAATAAGAAAAACCTTCGAGTTACTTCTGTATCACACAACAGAAGCAGAAATAACAACAAGGGAAGAACAACCAAGCAAGAGGAACTTGCAAAAGGGTCTTCTGGTAAAAAACAACTTGAGGTGGGAACAGACCTTACTCTAGATGTTTACTCTGGTGCGGTGCCAGGGCAGAAGAAAACAGTTAAAGACTTTTTAAAGAGAGGTAAAAAATGAACATGTTAGAATCACTAGACCAGGCACTCGACCTTCTTATTGTAGAAGAGTTGATGACCGAGGACGATAAGAAACCACTAATGAAGTGGTTTGATAAATTCGAGAAGGCGCTAAAGAAGATGGGTGTAAACTACTCCCGTTCTAAGATTAGTCCTACCGATGCAGTAGAAGCGTACTATGCAAAGAAGTCACCTGAGCAGGCCGCGGCCGAACTCGGTGGTAAGGGTAAGAAAGTAAAGAAGGAAGCGATGTCTGATGCAGACCTCAAAAAGGCCGGTATTGACACTCCCCTAAAGGGCAAAGGTTATCCATACCAGAATGCCGAGGGCGAACCCAAGGTCAAGAAGGAAAATGCCCTACATAGTACTGACACTAATTCTATCCAAGAACAAAGGAGAACCACAATGTTCCAAGGCGATTCGATTAAAAAGAAGGAATTTCAAGGTCTATACAACACCGTTTCGGAGTTGATGAACAAGACCCGTGAGTCCATGAATGTCCTTCCCGAAGAAGCAAACAAGTATATCCAAGAGGCATATAAGTCTCTCGCGGCCATGAAAGTCATGTCTCCCAAAGAGCGAAAGAAAGTAGCAATGGAGTACATGCTCAAGGCAGAGAAAGAAATGGGTATCAAGTTTACTGATGAAATGAAGAAGTCATTCTTAAACAACTTAGGAGTATGATATGAAGCGTTTTCAAGAACTACGGGAGAGTGTGTACTCCCCAAACGGTGTAAATGTACCCGATGCATCCGATGGTATGGATGCAGTTGGTCTGTATGCAATTGAACAACCCGAAGTTCTTGCTCGCATCAATGCAGTAGTACAGGCCTGTTTCTCTGGTCCTTGTAACGATATCCAGAGAAAGATTAATGAACTACGAAGCAAACTCAACATCGCTGGTTATGACTTAGACCTAACTGACTTTATTGCCGCCGAAGGCGAACAAAAAATACCTCTCAATCGCTTTGGTGGTCGTTCTGGTTGGGATATGGAGAAGGGTGCAATCACAAAAGATGACGGCATCGAACCATTCGCAGGTCATAAGATGTGTTTGTATATCACTGTCTCCCTAGACAACTATAGTTTCTATCGAATTGAAGGATACATCGCACCTTCCATCGAAGAAGAAGTTCCAGAACTTGGTGAAGCAAAAGATGAGTTCAAACCTCACATGATGTATGACCCCAAGACTGGTAAGGGTTACAAGGCAGAGAAAGAAGCAGACCATCTTAGAATGAAGAAGATGGGTTATACTCATGAGAAACCTGAAGTCAAGGAAGAGTATGAAGAATGGTATGAGGCAATGCGTACCGTTATGGTTCGCACCGAATCTCTTGATGAAGCACTCAAAGTGAATAAGAAGGATGGCCCGTTTACCGTTGTTGCTCTCAAGGGCAAGAAGGTTGTTAGTCAGTTCCGTGGTGCAGAGCATCGGGAACTTGCAGATGTAATCAAAATGATGAAGGCCGAGAACAAGGGTGCAAAGATTTCAGTCGAGGCAAAGGGCGGGAAGGTTGTCCACACAGAGTCCGTTGAACTGGATGAAGACCGCGAGTCCGCCATGGAACTGAAAATCTACATTGAAAATGATGCACAACTATACAAGAGTCAGATGCTTTCTATCTTCAAGAACCTCATGGCAAAGAGGGCGCGTGGACAATACCAATCCAAACTCGCCTCGAAGTTGTTCATGTACCTTGTAGACAACGGTGCAAAGAAGTATGTGAAAGAACATGACGCACCAGGCGCCAAGTGGAATAAGGTATTTGATAAAGCAACCAGACAACAAGTTGCCGATAATTTAACAAGAGACTTCGAGGCGGAAGCAGAGTCGGGAGCATACGACAACTTCATTCCCAAGAAGTATCAGAAATAGGTCGGAGAAATGATTTGTGAAATGCTTAGTGATGATTTAACTGATAAAAACTTTGTCATGTATGCCATGAAACTCTACAACAATCCTCAGTGTACAGACATGGATGAGTTCCATGAGGACTTGAACAGGATAAAGTATGTCAAACGATTGTTGAGGAGATACAAAAAGACTGGCATACTAAGAGAACGATTGATATTAAATCATATAATCATTCTCTCAAATGTCTTCTCTGTTTCTGGAGCAGTAAAGATGCTCTTCCTTAAAATGGATGAAGATCTTTATAGCGAATTAAAAACATTCTTGGTATTTCTAGAATATATAAAAGAGGATGAAACTGTATTTGATATGGATTGTATTCCTCTAGAAAACAGAATCATCACAACACTAAGGGGTATTTGATGTCGGCACTAGATATGGTTGTTGCTTATAAGTTAATCAAAATTCTCTCCACCCCGTGGGAGAAGACTGATGCATTTAAGTTGGGAATCATTGACAAGAACGGCAAATTACTCAAGAAGAAATCACAACTAAGTGGTGGTGAAGAGCGGGCCGCATACACTGTTTTTCATAAAATTGGTTGGAACATTAAACGAATATTTGACAGACTCCCATTCCTAAAAAGTCGAATGGGTTCTTTTGCGGCGGCACTTTGGTTACTTAAAGAAGAAACTGGTTGTACAAAGGGACGACTAGAGGATGTCTTCTATAATTACCTTAGAGAAAACTACCCAGATGTATTGTCGGATTTACTGGTAGAATCACTCGATGATACCGGACAAATATCGGCAGGGATATACATACTAGATGAGGAAAAAATAGTCATCGAAAAGGATATGGAATCCTTTGACACCATGCTAGGAATTCCTTTATTTAAACAAGACGGACGCATCTTTACCAAGAAGGAATTGACACTACTATGAAAAAGTTCAGCAACATCCGAGAAGAACGCCAACTAGATGAGTATGGTGCAAACGAATGGAATGTATATGTCAAGGTAGGTTCAAAGAGAGCATGGAAAGAACTTGAGAATGCAATGGCATCCCTTGATTCGTGGATTGAGTCTCATTGGGACATCGCAAAGAAAATGGCGAAGTTTACATTCAATCAAGATAAACACACTGGTTCCGAGCGAAGGAAGGCCGGGGCGTTTATCAAAAAGATAAAGGGTGTTGAATTTAGTCATGCCGTAAAGGAAGATGTCCCCGCTAATAACGCAAGCAGTGGATCAGTTGCTGGACTTGGTTCTGAACCTCCCGTCAGCAAGGCCGCCCAGAAGAAGAAAAAGAAGATGGCAAGAAGAAGTATGCCGATGGGCGAAGCGGTCATCAAGAGCATGGATTCAAAGGTCGCACTCAATGTATACAATAAACTCAAGAAGGGCAGTAAAGTTACTGTCGAGTTTGGTGGTGCTATGTCCTCGACTAAAGAACCACTTGAATTGGTAGTGTCGAGTCCTCATCGTGTTGTCGGGAAATCAAAGGTTGGTCGCATCATCCTCAAAAACCCAAATAACATGCGGGGTATGAAGTACACCCTATACAACAGAAATGGAAACATAACTCTTGCACAGGGCGACATGGCAACCATCCTAAAAGACCTTAAGGTTGTAAAAGAATCCGTTGAACTGGATGAAGCACTCAGTTCCAGAGAAGCAAAAGACCTTGAAAACGGTGTATACAATGCCGTGATGGATATGTTACACCAAGATGCAATGCATACAGATTTAGACTTGGGCGATAAAGATGTCAAAAAGGCAGTTACTAAGGCAACACAAAGAGTTGCAAAGGACATCTCTAGAATGAAGAGTGAATCCGTTGAACTGGATGAGAAACCATATTTCGATATGAACAAAAAAAGAAAGTTCATCGTTCCTGATAAAACAGGCAAGGGTAAACTCTCACACAAGACTTCCTTCTACAAAGCAAAAGATGCACTGGTAGCGGCAGGTATCCCAAACATGGGAGAGAAGAACACCACGCCACCCAAACTAAAGGTGCATCCGAAGTTCAAGAAGCAAGCACAGAAAATCATGAAGAAATACAAAGGTGTTGACTTAGAAATCAACCACCGTATGCCCGAAAGGCCTCTGCCAAACTTCAAAGAAGAAGTAGTTAATGAGTGCTGGGATACACATGTACAGAAGGGATACAAGATGAAGGGTGGGAAGAGAGTTCCCAACTGTGTCCCAAAGAATCAAGTTTCCGAAGGCACCTTTGCGGGATGTCAAGTATTCAAAGTGTCAAGCGAAGAATATAGCAAGTGTACCCACCCAAGAACAAAGAATGAACGGTGGAAGAAGAAGTTAAACATGGAAATGCGTGATGAAATTAGAACATACGCCCATCGCAATCCTGGCAAACCAGTGATTGTACAAGACGAAACTTCAGGTATGATGTCATACCTAATTCTTAAAAAGGACGACTGAGATGTTTAGAGAAATGTTTTTATCTACTGTGTTTGTAATAACACCTGCCGCTTCGATTGAAAGTGGGGCACCTCCTCATCACCGCGTTCATCCTAAGATGAGTGTAGACCATAAAGAGAGGAATATAGAAAATGCAAAAATTAATAAGTGCTGTTGCCGCTGTGCTTGTAACCGCAATGGTCGGATGCGAGGCATTACAGAAGGCGGAAGACCAGATAAACGGAGCATCGGGAAGCGTAAGCAATTCGGTAAGAGAGCAGAAAGAGCAGACCGAAGAGATAACGAACGCAACAGACTCGATAGCAGGAAACCTCAACGATATCAACGAGGAAGCGGATTCTATCTTGAACGGTATCGCTCTGGCGCCAAACCAGAACGATCCCTTGCTGGAAAGCATCGAAGACAACGCCGAGCAGATTAAAGAGCATGTTGATGATGCCGAACTCGAACAAGTTCGGATTGAAGAAGCACTCGAAGACTTAGAGCAAGCAAACACAATCATCAGTGCCGCGATTGGCACGATTGAAAAACTCGAAGACCTAGTAGTTGAATACGAACAGTCTGACCGAGAAATTCGTAAAGAGGCCCTAGAAAACCTACACGGATTCATTACTCTATTCTTTGTAATAGGGTTTGGTATGCTTATTGGTGGGGCGTTTATTACATTCTGGGTGAACGGTAGACTCGGTGGTATTATTCTTGCCATCGGAGTGTTGACCGTTGGATTCGCGGCCGCCTCTCAATACTACCTAGAAGAAATTGCAACGATTGGTCTTATTGTTTTGATTGTCGGTTTTGTTGCCGCCGCTGGCGTCGTAGGATGGATGCTCATTGACGGCAGAAACGATAAGAAAGCAATTACCGAGATTGTTGAACTAATTGAGGAGATGAAAGACCACCTCAACCAAGATGAAAGAAAAGAAATCTTCGGACGAGATGGATTCGCCTCAAGACTCACCAGTGATATGACTAAGAAAATCATAGCACAGATTAAAATTAAGAATGGGTTTAAAAATCTAGGCGCTACCCTTAAGAAGACTTGAGTGTAAATGCTTACACACATAATAAGAGTCTATGATGTCGGAAACTGGGTTTCCGACATCTTTCTTATCTGGAGATATCTCACGCTTTAAGTCTACCTTTGTTTCCTTCTTAAACGCCTGGTGCATCGCTTCTTTATCTGCGTTGCCTTTACCTGTTGCAAATTTCTTAATTACAGTGGGGGCGGTAACTGTAATAGGAATTCTGTTTTGCCAAATTCGATATTTAAGTATACCTGTGTTCTCTGCAATGTTAAATACTTTACCCTTGGAACCCATCGAGTATCCTTCAATGGCGACTTCTTCTACTCCGTATAACATTTCAACTGCCCAATCAGATAGACTATCGTATCTTTCTGTTTCGCAATTATAATCCATTAGTCTACGACCATGAATGTTCCCGAGAAAATCGTTGGCGTATTTCTTTGTGCCTGTCAGAAAATAAAACTGACATCTACCAAATGAGAAATCGTCTGAGTTCTCTAGGGAGGTATATACGCAGATGGCGGGCCCGCGTAAACTATAATCTATTCCTGCAATTATCATCATTTAACCTTTCTCCTTATATTTAGGAGGAGTTAGGTCATTGAGAGAATTGCTCTCCCTATAATCATACCCAAGATAAAACTCGCAATCCCAACTCCCAATCCTGTGGGTGTTGAAAGAAGGTATATCTTATTCTGTATCCACTCCTGTATCCTGTCCGTCCAATCCTCGTTCATTCATGACCTCCTCAATCCATGTCTCATAGAACTTTACACTTGCACCAGAGTTCTCATATACTATTCCTTCTGTATAAGAGAACGACGAAATAACTCCAACAAGTTTCCACTCCGAACCGAACAACGCGATGATGGCACCGCCCGAGTCCCCAAACCACACACTGGCCTTTAATGGAAGCATCTTCATGTATTGTGGTTCTCTAAGTAGTCTGCCATAGTACCAAAATGTACCAGCATTGCTGTACTTCTTAACAGCATCACTGTATCCAATTGTGGTTAGTGGTTTACCTTTATAGCAAACATCCTCAGCACTGATGAGTTTGATTGGTTGCACATCAACTTCGTCCTCTAAGAAAACGATAGCAATATCGTGCAGGAGAAACCTACCAACCTTGTACTGAGGATGTAATACTATATCGGTTATTGGATAGCAACCACTTGAAATAAAATCAAAGTATTTTGCTGTTCCATCTTCAACAACATGTCCGGCAGTTAAAACTACATCTGGAGCAATTAGAATACCACTGCCAATTAGACTGCGGTCTTCACGCAAGAAAGACCCGACGAAAGGAAATATATCCTCGGCAGGCGAATTAATCTCTGTGAAATATGAGGGAAGAGAATCCTGTGTAGTAGGTTTTGTTGTATTACTTCGCGTTGGTGGCGATGCTTGACAACCTACCAGAATACTCACGCAGATTGCTGAAATTAAATGTCTCATTCCATATATTATGTATAAGAGTTAGGCACTAAAATGCCTATTTTTATACAAAAGACAACCCACAAACCGAAGTCTGTGGGTTGCCTAGATACGGGCGCTCACACCCGCTTATATGTATACTCTAAATCAGAATGAAATTGCGATTTGAGTACTGATGACATACTGTCCGTCTGTGGTTGAAGAACTCCAACCAGTACGACCAGTGTCCCATCCCGCATCGACAGCATCGAAAGCATATCCTGCGGAAGTAGTCCAACGAACACCGTCAGCAATGTCATAGTTGACACCTACTGTAGCGATGTTGAGGTCTGAACTACCTGCACCTACGCGACCATGCTCATACTGAACAAACCCCTGAAGGTTGTCCATGCACTGGTACGCGGCAGTACCTACGAAACCATAGTTATCTGAGTAACCGTCACCGGCATCAGATGCGACCCAAGCAACGCTAAGGTCAAGGGCATCATAGTTCCAAGATGCATCTACGGTATATGAGTTGTAGTCAACGACACCACTTTGCGTAGCAACAGCGGCACCTACACCAAACCCATAACCTAAATCGGCGTCAGCACGGAAACTGAAACCATAATCGTTTGCAACACCTGCACCGTTGGCAGAGTTGAAACCATCATTGTAAGAAGCGGCGAGACTGAGGAAACCGAAGTCACGGGAGACTTCGATACCCTGCGAACGACCCTGACCGAAAGTATTTGCAATGAGTGAATACTCACCAGTTACTTGGTCGAGAGGCGAATCAGTGTAACCACTGTAGAAGGATGACACAAACTGACCACCCTTGACATCAAAACCTGCAACGCTTGCGTTGAAGTATGCATCAAGAAGGTCGAAGTTGTTTGTGTAATCGCTCCACTCACCACTTACCATATATCCAATCCCGTGTACATCGCCGGAGAACTCCAAACGAGCATAGGGGAGACTGAACTCATGCGTGGAATCGTTTCCACCACCTGCGGCGTACTGCCAACGGGTGACTGCGAAACCACTAAAGTCGAGGGTAAAATCTTGCGTTGAATTTAGATACACGCGAGTATCTGCATCTGCAAGTACATCATTTACCAACGCCTTCATTTCCTTAGAACGCATTCGGGCAAGGCGACGGTCACTGTCACTCATGTTGAGTTCTGCAACCTGACTACGAAGTTCGGCAATTTCTGCCTGTGCTTCGGTCAGTCGTTCGTCAACCGAAGCATCCGTGCTTCCGAGTGCCGTTCCTACGGGGACGAGGGCAATCATTGCACCTCCGATTAGATTCATGATACTCATAATGGTATCTCCTTATATTCAATGCCTCAGTTGACGGCGTTAGTCACAAGACCCCAGAGGGACTGTAGTGCCTGGCCAACCCAGACCACACCATCCCAAGCGAAGGGGACGAGTGCAAGAGTGATAAGGCAAGAACGGGTAACGCCAATCTTACCTAGTGTCTTGGAGACAACATCGCCTCCACAACCCGTAACCGGGCAATCATTAGTCTTACTCATCTTAGTTTCTCCTATGTTTGAGTAATTCGGCGGAGTCCAACGCGGACTCCTTGAACCGTAAATGTTAATTATACTTTAAGTGTTTATATATGTCAAGAAGTTAAGTCAACTATTTCGCATGAATTACCAGAACATGCCATTGTCTGGGTTCCGGCAGTATTATCTTCCTTTTCTAGTTTACCCAACTCCGACCAGTCTACATCGACTGGCAGTTTATCCAATAGTTCTTTATATTCTTTTTTCGTGCAGTCTTGGTATGGCGCCTGTCTGTAACTATGGTCACTATGTGGCAAAAATGAAACACCGGACATCATATCGAAGTTTTCCCAGACCCAAGAACCAACTGCCAACCATTCATGTTCTTTTACAGTGATGGTTACTGATGGTTTATGCTCACACCAATTATCCTGATAAACCTTCCACAATTCTAATTGTTCAATAGCAGTCAAGTCGGTTCGACAAATGGCATCATCGGGTGATTTAACTGGGAATGAGAACACGGTAACATGGTCGCCCTTCATTACACATTGTTCATTAGGAAATCCCTTATCTTTCATAAATTGACACAACGGGTCTTTATTATCTGCACGAACTGTACGGATGTAGTAGGGGTTATGGCGGGCGTGAATACCTGACGCGGCATCAACCAACTGTGACACAGTACCACTTGGTTTCACACATGTAATTGCAACTGATTGTTCAATTCCTAGTTTCTTTGCCCACTCAATGTTTGTTTCAACCGCCACCTTCTTCAACTGCTTTAGCAACTTCGGAAGGTCCCCCTCTCTACCAGAGGTCAACGCATTATCCATGATGCCAGTCAAGGACACACCAAGAAGTCTCTCTTCTTCGCAGTTCTTTGACCATTCACCGGAAAGATATCTAAAGTCAGTTAAGGTAGACTGCCAAGTTCCAAGAATAGTCGCAAGACGGACTTTCTCTTTTAGACTCTTAATGGTATCATCACCACGAACAACAACCTCTGTTAAATTACAAAACTCTCTGTCTCTCAAAATAATTTCACTACATGGATTTGTACCAAAGTCATAATTCGGGTCACGCCGTTCGTGTTGCTCTATAACTTTCTTTGCGGCACCACGATTAAACATACCGCGTTCACCCGACTTGGACTTGTACAGGGAAACCCATTCATCCATGAATGTACCAATCTCTGGTCGCTCCTTGTATGCGACCGAATTATTTGCCAATGCTCTCTGTGGATTTTCATACCACCATTGACCTGTCTTTGCTTCTCGCATTCTCTCATCCGTCAGGGATGACAAGGAAATCAATGCGGACCTACGAACGCCTCCGACAACCACAATCTCTGCAATTTTACAGACGATATCGTGACATTCGATAGTAGTAAGTTTTCGGCCTTTCGCTTTTCGGAAGGTGTCAACCGTGAAGTTGAAAAGGTCTTCAAGTGGTTCCGGTCCACTTGCTCGACCTCCAAATGTTTTAAGGCGTGCGCCGGCAGAACGAACTTTTGACATGTCCCATCTGGGGACTTGACCTCCAATAAGAAGACTAAAGAGTTCCTTATACGCTTTCGCCCAACCCAACTTCGAATCTTGTACAACAATTGTCGTATCACTTTCTTCGAACTCCTCTGCTATGTCTGGAAGGCGGTTGACATGTTCTCTCTCGACTGAGAAACCAACCCCCGTTCCACACATCAGGACATACAGGATTTCGTCAAATGACCGTACTCTGTTACAAGCAACATAAGCACAATTGTATCCTGCAACATTGTCCCTCTTGAGTGCTTCACCAGCAGTCATGAGGGCACGCATAGAAGGCATTACTTTGAGGTCGAGAATTGCTTGTTCAATTTCTTTCCTCGTCTCCCCGTCCAACTTCCATTTTGTTTTTTCGCCTAATTGATAATCAAAGAAGTCAAAGTAACGAGAAACTGTCTCGCTCCATGTCTCTCTTCGAGATTCACCCTCCATCCATCTAGAGTATCTGGACAGGTGGATAAAATTTTGATATAGGGATGGTAGTTGGTCGTTCATAATATAGTTTTCTCCTAGTAATGCGAATACAATATAGTAATTAATCTACTAATTCAAGTCAAGGGAAAAATTGTCAAGTAGTATACTTAAAGCAAAATCTTCCGGCGGATTCTCCGTCGAAAGACTTGCCTTGGCGTAGTGCCAACGGGAGGTGATCAATCCCGTTCTCTGAAATTAAGATGTTTCGATTATAGTTATTCATGTTCATCTCCACCCTGAATTTCAGTGTGTCTCATATGTATACATTCAGTCCTTTTCACCAGACAGATATTTCCATGAAACTGGGAAGTGTGGACGAATAATTTCACCCACTGCTTCTGCATACTTCCTAATTTCCCACTGTGCGTGATGGTCGATTCTTTGCTTATAGAACCTCGCATACGCCGCGAGACTCCCCGTCCAGTACCACTCAGTATACATTCCCTGTGGTAACACAAATCTTGCTTGTTCTGGAGCAACTCCGTTTTCTAATAATTGATTATAGGTATACAGACACGCACGAATGGCATTATCATATCCCTGTGTAGTTTCTTTATCTATGTCGATAAAGTCATCGCTTCCCTGCTTTGCACCACCAGTTGGTTTACCTCTCCACTCTGGGTAGTAGAACTCCGGTTCAAAGGAAACATATCGTCGAGAAATTTCATTCTCGACAAATCCTTGTTTATGCTTGAAGAATTGTGTACGGATAGAAATTGGTGCCTTGATTCTTAAGGTAATCTGGGGATGTGCAAATGGAGTCCAGTGATTATGTGTGGCAAGATACTTAAGAAGTTTCTCATCTTTCTCCTGTAGTTGCCGTACATCGACATCATGGTAATTAGACTTAGTGTCCTCTAATCTTTGCTTTGCATCTTCATCAATGCCCCAGTCCGTTGAATTATCAAACGAAACACGGGCGGAGTTACAAACCATAACATCATCGCCCATCTTATTAATCAGTTGGACATGTCCGTGGTTCAATAATTTAATATCAGTCATGTACCTGTATGGTGTCATAAACACATGTTCCTTTTCTTTGTACTGCCCTAGTTGCATCACTACACGCAATCCTGCAACAATCTAGCATATCATATCCTTCATCATAATTGTGGGCGATTGAAGAGATGACAACATCTCCTGCTCCCGTAACATCGTATATCTCTTGCACTTCTTCTTTGAACACTTCATATGTTCCTTCTGGGTTGTTATAAACTCTAAGACCATTCCTACCGTCCGTGATGACTAACCATTCCCAATCATATTCTTCCATGATACTCCACATAGCATTAAGACTAAAATCACCATCAGTCCATTCCATGAACTCTTTCATATTTGGTTTGACCAGATATGCACCATGATATGTTGACGGATGTTGTTTTGGGTCAACAAAAACTTTGTGACCAGAACGAACTAGATTTGGAACTGTGTTTGGTTGTATTAACCCCTTTGCGTAATCACTCACAACCACAATGTCATCAGACATAGTTTCTTTCATTAAATTATTATGAGGGGATGCACTATAGTTATCTGTAGTTTCATTGTCAACTCGTAAAAGGTGATGGCCATCTGAGGTAACAAATCTAGTTTTAAGCGGGGTACAGATTGACATATCGATGCTTAGAATATTTGGAACTCTGTCCCTGGCCAGTATCTTCACAAGTCTTTGTCCGCTATCATCGTCGCCACGCACACCATACAATTTCACCGATGACC
>CEUX01026190.1_pt1 | contig 25260 bp, 44 predicted proteins | sample 531361 | NCBI WGS metagenome assembly CEUX01 (sample SAMEA2622736, study PRJEB7988) | marine metagenome | isolation source: saline water (ENVO:00002010), including
TGTAAGCATTTCACCTACCTCTTTAAGAGCACCTACTGGGTCTGTAAATAACTTTTTAACCCACTCTACAACACTTTTTACAGCATCAAAAAATCCACCAATAAATTTCTCAATTAAACCAGAGAAACCACCTTCTTCTGTCCATGAATCTATTTTTTTTGAAAGACTTGTCCATCCAAATTTTTCAAAAATCCACGAAACAGCTTTGGTTAATAGATCAAGAGGCATACCAATCAAACTTTTAAACAGTTTAGTTAATCCACCTTCCAGGCCACCTATAATTCCTTCTTCTTTATAACCTTCCATAAATCCTGTTATAAAATCAAATGCACTCATAACGATAGTGATAGGAAGGAATAATTTACCTAAAAATCTACCGAACTTTCCAGCCCATTCCATAATCTTTGTAGCCGTCTTGCCTCCCTCAATAAGAGTTTTACCAAGACTAAATATTGATTTAAACATCTCAACTATCGGTTTAAAAACCTTACCAATAAATGTTCCAAACTTAGTAAAGCCTCCTTTAAGACCTTTCCACAACTTATCAGATTTTTGAAAGGCTTTTGATTCAGTAAAAAATGCTTTTAAGCTTTGAACCCATTTCCAATTTTTTGGATTTATTTTTTTCCCTAAGTCACTAAAAAATTTACCGATTCCTGCTTCTGAATTGAAAAAGGTTTTTAATGGTTTAAATATTTTCTTTAGTCCACCACCTGTAAGTTTTTTAAGAAATGCAAACTCCAAAGATAACTGTTTAAAGAAAGCAACTATTGTAACAATCGGTGCTATTAGTCCGGCAATTACCATTCCTATTCCTGCTTTAGTTTTTTCTTTCAAAGAATTAGCTAATTTTTTCATACTTTCTCCCAAACTACCAATACCCTTTACCATCTGTTCCAACAAAACAGTTTGTTTTGCATCATTAGTTGCTTTTATTTTTTCTGCTCTTGCACTTTCAATGCGTTCTTCACCACTTGATTTAGATGCAGCAGCTACCAGACCAGTATTTTTTTCAATGGAATTTAATCTGCTGTCCATATCTCCTAGCATTTTTGAGAATAGTTTTTGGTCAAATGATTTTTCTGCCATAATTGTTACCTTTGTTGTTGACGTTTAATACGTTCATTTTCCTCTGCAATATGTTTTGATAATAATGCAATATAAACTTGTCTTTCCCATGGCACCATATTTTCTAATTCTGTTAAAGAATATTTATGATGTTGCATCATAGAGAAATTCATTTGCATCATATTAGCTAATGATTCATCGCAGAGGACTACTCGAAAAAAGACTGAAGGCCCTCCAAGACGATATCTTCTGTATAACCACAAACTTTATCCTTCTTCTTACTCTCACCTTTTACTTTGTTCTTACAATTTAATTTTACCTTATGTTGTAATTTCGGCATTGTTTCAAAAAACTTAGAAATCTTTTGAAATTGGTCATCTGTTAAAGACTCTAAAAACTCTTGCATTTCTTTTTCTGTATGATCTTTATTGGAATAAGTATTCTCAGCATCATAGATATAATCCATACATAATAATACAGTTTTAAATACTTTATTCACTTGTGTTTCATTTTCAAATGAATCTAGTTTTTGTTGTAAAGTCATATTTGGGTACATCATCACTACACCTAGATTTTCTGTCAATTCAATTTTATTATTATGTTCATCTTGGCGTTGTACTTTAACATCTTCAACATTAAAACTCAATGGTATCTCACCTTTACACTCAGGGCATTTATATTTTAATTCAATTAACTCACCCTTTGATTTAGCTCTCAACCATAAAAAGATATACTCAATATCAAATGTTGGTAAAGAATCAACATCAATGTCACCAAAAACACAATTCTTAATTACATTTTTGGTTGCCTCAACCATTTGTTGTGGTTCTTCACTTTCCATTGCTAGTAAAAGAAGTTTTTCTTCTTTAACAAGAAATGGTCTATACTTTATTTCTTTACCGCTAGAAGGTAATTTTAAACTATATTCTGGTACTGCTACTCTTGGTAATCCCATTTCAATCACTCCTTATTATTATAAAATAATATTATTTAAATAAATCTACCCGAACCTCTTGTGCTTGTATTAAATACAGATTGCAATTCACGACTTTCAGGATTATTAAATAAATCTTTGGTTTTTGCTAACGAGTCTGATAGATTTTGTTGTAATCCACCTGTTGATAAAAAATCAATTCCGTCATTAAGAAAATTATTAATAAATGAATCTTGGTCATGCCATGTTTGTTCATAATATCTATATGTAAATGTTGCATTAACAGTTAAAATAGCATCATTTGTTCCATAGTCCATTGTTAAAGGACTTACTACTTTTGGATATGCTTCAAATATATCTGTTGACATAATTTTTTTATTTTTTCCTTCACCTTCTATTTGACTTCCTAAATTTATTATTTTTATTGTTCCAGTATATTTTTCATAATATTCTATACGGTTATCTTTACTCCGTATTATACTATTAATCCATTCTTTTAAAAATGCAAGTTCTTTCATATCTTCGCCACAATAAAAACCCAATTCAATATCATCATATATTTTTTGATATGCGATAGAACGATAACCTTGATCTTTGTCAGTAGTTGCAATATTCATACCCGGGACAGTAGCAGAAAAGCAATTTATTGATAATCGTTCTTTATCTACACTTTTTACTAAAATATTAGGTGTAGTAAAATCAACTCTAAATAGACTCGGTTTGGCAAAAGATGCTCTTGTTTTTGCTTTTATTTGTTCAATTCCTAATGGCATTTCTTACTCCTGTTATAAATACTTGAACCATGTAATGTATTTATAATAGTTTTATGAATAAATATCCGAGAGTTGGAAAATATAAGATAAAGAATAAAGAAAAATATGTCGCAAACCTGACGGAATGTGAATATCGTTCTACCTGGGAAAAGAAGTATATGAAGTATTTAGATAATAATCCTATGGTATTAGAATGGGGATCAGAGAATATAATTATTCCTTATTATAATCCAGTAGATAAAAAAACTAGGCGTTATTTTGTTGATTTTTATGTGAAAGTATTGGCAAAAGATGGTACTATAAAAAAGTATATTATTGAGATAAAACCATATAGTCAATGCAAACCACCGAAAAAACCAAAAAGGGCATCAAATAAATATAGAAATGACTTGAAAGCATATATACGCAATCAGGCGAAGTGGAAAGCAGCTCGTAGATGGGCAGATATGCGTAATTGGGAGTTTATTGTTATTACGGAAAAAGAACTAGGTATCAAATAACATTTAATAATCTATTATAAATATACAATAATGGCAAAATTAAAAGGCATAGATGGTGTAACAGGACCTATACTACTTGGGAAATTATATTTGTTTAGATATTTACCAAGTACTCCTATGAAATATTTTGATCTATTTCCATTAGTTCATATAATGAGACAAAAAGGAAATTATTTTGAAGGATTTAATTGGCATTATATGGATATGAAAAGAAGAAGTGAATTGTATATATTATTAGAAAAATTTTTTAGTGATATGCCCTTACAGAGAGATAGTAGACTTATCGTAAAAGAATTAAAAAACTTAATTTTTAAAAGTTCCAGACTTCGTGATGCAAGAGTTTCATATCGTAAATATTTTAAAAAAAGCATAACATCTTTAGTTCTTACCATAGAACCTCCGAATTGGAATAAAGTAATTATGAAACCAAAAGTTGAAAAGTTTTTAATACCAGGTAAAGGTCCAATGAGAGATACGAAAGTTTGGAGAGAAACATTAATACAAAGTAGAAAGACGTAGGAGATTTTTAAATGGCATTATTACAAGATAGAAATTTAGACAATCAAGCTGGTGCTAGTTTAGTTTTTCCTGATGATTTACAAGACACTAAAAACTTTTATCCCGAAGCAATCAGATTTAGTGTTTATGAAAGACAAGCTATTGATTTAGAAAAAACTGTAAATGATGTTACTGCAAGTTTGAGTGGTGGTGCAGGTAGTAAACGTGAATTAACTCCTGAAGAAATAAGAAAAAGAACTTTAGGTATTTCACAAGAAGTGAGTGGTTCTGTTGATTTAACACAACCAATAAAACAAAGAAATGAACAAGAAAATGCTTTTGAGGCAACAGAAAATCAATCAACTTTAAGTTCGGATCAAAAAACAGAACAAAATAAAGAAAGAGGTTCTGTTGGATTAATTTCAAGTATTAAATCACAATTATCAGCACCCACACCTGCAAGTTTAGCAAAACGTCATTTAAGAAGTATATATTTGGCAATGCCACAAGCTTTAATATATAATGAACAAATAGATTGGCAGGGAAGTGATTTAGGTTTAGTCGGTGGTGCATTACAAGGCAATTTCGGTGAAGGATTAAAATCTGGTGCATTATCACAGGCCGGAACAATACTCGGTGGTGCTGCTGGTGTTGGAATAGCAAAATTATTTAAGGGTGGTGGAATGGCTGGTGGTATCTTAGGTTCTATTTTAGGTAGTGATAGTCAATTTGGTTCAGGGATAGAATCTGTATTTGGTGTTAAAGGAAATCCATATAAAGAACAAACATTTCAAGGTGTTGGTTTTCGTCCTTTTGAGTTTGCATTTACTTTTAGACCTAGAAACGATAAAGAAGTTGATACTGTTAGAAGTATTATTGAAACTTTTAGGGCATATTCAAAACCAAAATTCAGAAATGGAAAATCTGGTTTTTTTGAATATCCAAAAGAATTTCTTATAGAATTTTTAGTAAAAGAAAAGGATTCACGAGGTAGTGATTCATATAAAAGAAATACATATTTACCAGAAATAAAATTTTGTATTTGTAAAAATGTTGGTACAAATTATACTGGTCAAGGTTGGAGAACATTAAATAACGGTGCTCCTGTAGATATTACATTAACATTATCATTTGAAGAAACAGAAATTATTACAGAAGATGATGTTTTTGGAAAAACATCTGTCGGTGATTTTAAAAATCTTGGAGGAAACTTCTAATGGCATATTTTAATTATTTTCCAAAAATTTCTTATGATGTTCGAGGTAAGAAAAATGATTTACGTCTTGATACAATTACTAATATTTTAATACGCAATAGAAAAAAACTTGAAGTTGCTGATAGAAGTGTGTTTGAAGAATATTTTATTCAGGATGGAGATAGAGCGGATATACTTGCATTTAGATTTTATAATGATTCAACACTTCATTGGATAATTATGTACGCAAATTATATAAATAATCCTTATTATGATTGGCCATTGACATATTTTGACTTACAAAAATTTATTGCAAAGAAATATACGACTCCTACTGATACAAAACACTATGAAGATGCAGATGGTTATGTAGTAGAATCTGATGTTGCTGGTGCAACAGCTATATCTTATTCTTTATATGAAGAAAGACTTAATGATTTAAAAAGACAAATTAAGATCATTAAACCAGAATATGTACCACAAATTATTCAAGAATTTAAAAATTTAACAGAATAAATTATAATGGCAAAACAAGTTAATGCAACTGATGTTAAGATTAATAAATTAGAAATATATGGTGCTACTGGTAGATATGATTTAATTCCACATATGTTAGAATTAAACATATATGAAAATATATTTCGTCCTTTCTTATCGGCAAATTTAGTATTAACCGACTCTCACAATATTCCCTATAAACTTCCTATAGTTGGTGAAGAAACTGTTGATATTGATATTTCACTTGCGGGATATGCTGGTAGTAGTGATGAAAAAAGGCTTAGTATAAGACCTCCAAGACTCCATGTTAATTCACTTAGAGATAAATATTTTACTAAACCAAAAACACAAGTATTTTCTTTGCATTTATTATCAGAACAATATATGAGTAGTATACATTCTAAAGTATCAAAATCTTATCGTGGTAAAAAAATAAGTAGTATTGTTGATAATATTTATTTTAAATATTTGTTTGACGGTGAACGTGGAATGTTTTTTGAACCTACTGATAAAAGTGAAAATATTATTATTCCTAATTTAAGTCCGATAGATGCTATTCAATGGTTGGCAAGACGTTCTGTTTCAGAAAAGGGTTCTGGTGTAAATTATCTTTTTTATGAAACTATAAATGAATCTTATTTTACTAGTTTAGATACTTTAGTTAGTGAAGAACCCGTAAAAACATTTATTTTTAGACCAAGAATAGATGATTCTACTGGTGTTGGTTTTATAAAAGAAAATTTTTTTAAAATTGATAAGTTTGAGTTTAAGAATCAATTTAATAAAACACATCATACAGAAAGAGGAACATATTCTTCAAAATTAATTACACATGATATTGTAAAAAAAGAAATATCTCAACATGAATATACTGGATATAATGAATGGTTTGCATTAAACCATTGTGGTGATTTTCCACCTTTATCTAATTCACAAATGGAGATTAAATCAGCAAATGTTAATAGAACATCACACGCACCTCCTGCAATAGATAATAATTTTCCTACTACGACTGAAAGAGAACTAGGAAAAATGATAGATAGTAATGTTCATTTTTATCCAAAACACGACCAATTATATGCTAAAGATTATGATGATTTATATAATAATAATGCAGAGGAATGGAAATTAAAAAGAGGTCCACATTTAGGACATTTTGATGATGGTATTATTTTAATTTTGTTTGTATCAGGCAATTCTAGTTTAAGAGTTGGACAGACAGTTATATTAAACTTACCATCACCAGAAACTAGTGATAAAGATAAAAAAACAGATGTAGTTGAAGATTTGTTTCTTTCTGGTAAATATTTAGTTACAGCCATTCGTCATATTTTCGCACAAGGTAGTATATCTGATCCTAAAATAGCATATACTATGCAAGTAGAAGTACGAAAGGATGGCGTAGAAGAAATGGTACCTATAAGAGAAGCAAGAGATAGAGAGGAGTTATAATATGTACGGTGATTTTGTTTGGTGGCAGGGAGTTGTTGAAGATAGAGTTGATCCATTAAAATTGGGTAGATGTCGTGTTCGTATTCTCGGATACCATACTGATAATAAAGAAGAGGATGTTGGAATACCAACACAGGATTTACCCTGGGCTACTCCAAGTCAACCAATAACATCTGCAGCTATGAATGGTATTGGTACAACACCAATGGGTCCTGTTGAGGGTACTTGGGTATTTGGTTTTTTTAGAGATGGAAAAGATGCACAAGAACCTGTTATTACTGGAACATTTGGTGGAATACCACAAAAGAGAGCAGACGCAAGTAAAGGATTCAATGATCCTAAAGGAAAATATCCATTACCTACTCATGTAGTAAAGAAAGATCCTGATACAAATAGACTTGCAAGAGGTGGTGGGTCAATACCAGTTCCATTAAAAGATACTGTACAACCACCCGGTCCTGAAGATTCACCATCATTAATAAACAAAAGAGAAACTAGAACAATAAATGTTCCAACTGCTTTTGCAAGATCAATAAAAGATTCTATTGATGATACAGATGATACTTCTTTATATTCTACTGCAAATTGGTATGAACCAAATCCTCGTTACGGTGGAGTAACAGAAAGTTCAACATCATATCTATCAAGTGTTACAAAAACATCTCAATATCCATTTAATCATGTTCGCATGAGTGAAAGTGGTCATGTTGAAGAATGGGATGATTCACCAACAGCAGAAAGATTACATAGATTTCATAAATCTGGTACGTTTGAAGAAATACAACCAGACGGGACTAAAGTTGTTAAAGTAATTGGTAGTAATTATAAAATTGTTATTAAAGATGAAAATGTTTTAATTAAAGGAACTTGTAATGTAACTATTGGTGGTGATTGTCGAATGTTATATATGGGTAATCTAGTCCAAGAAGTTAGAGGTGATTATCATTTATACGTTCAAGGTGATAAACGAACTAGAGTAAAAGGTAATGAAGTTCAAGAAATCCTTTCAGATAGAAAAATTAGTATCAATGGTAATGATTCGTTAAGTGTACAAGGTCAACAATCTATAGATATTCAAAAAGCTAGAACAACAATAGTAAATGGATTAGTATCAGATACTTTTAACGCACCTAATTCTACAACTGCACCAGCATGGGGTGTTCAAGTTTCACAGGGAAGTTGTATAATGACAATTAAAGAAAATACAACAATAAATTCTACTGCAAATATTGATATAGGTGCAGTAGGAAAAATTGGAATTGGTTCTGGTAGTGATTGTAATATAAGTGTTATGGGTGCTTATAAACAGAAAGTTACTGGTGAAACTACTAAACACTATCTTAGTGCATTTCACGAAAGATGGGATGGTGATAAATACACGCATACTGGTGCTGATACTTTTTCAAGACATGATTCTGGTACAGATCATTCATGTAATACTGATCCGTCAAGAAATGGTGTAAATGCTTGTCCAACTGTTAATAGTGTATCATAAAGGAGAATTGAAATGCCAATATCCTGTGGTATAAATATAAATTTAAATAATTTTCAAGGTCAAATAGGTACTCAAATAAGTGCTATATTGAATCTTGATTTAGGAACACCAGCAGGAATTGCAGCACTATCTTCATCTATTAATAGTGCATTAAGTACTGTTACAACTCAATTAGGTACTCTTATTCCAACAGCACCAGTTCTTACTTCATTGAGGGAAGAATTAAATGCTTTGTCTCAATTAACATTTGGTAGTACAGCTGCAGTTGGTAAAATACTTTCAATAGTAACAGATTTTGCTGATGCTGTTGGTTTGCAGGGATATGTTAATTTAAATTTAACTGATTTAGCAAACTCTATTTTTGCATTAGGTGTTAATTTTGATCCATGTGCAAATACTATTCCAAATATTTTCCGTGATAGTAATGGTGTTTTGCAACAATTACCTAATCAGCAACCAAAAATAGGTCAATCAGTTTTTATACAAAATCTTGAAGAAACATTAGATAGTGCAACAGATGAATTTGCTTCACTTATTGATAATGTTGATATGGCACAAGTTGGATTAACTGCACAGCAAGGATTAAATGCTTTAGAAACTAATATACAAACGTCAGTATCAGCATTAGATAATTCATTAAGACAATTACCAACAGGTGAAGAAATAATAGAAACACAAAATGATTTTTTAACTAGATTGGAAGAGGAGAATTTTCCAATAATTAAAGAAATACCAAAATCAGAAGCGGAAAGATCCTTGCCAATTTCTTTACAAGCATAGGAGATAGTTATGAGTATTCGTAACTGGTCTAATGATAGTCAACAATATACACAATTTGCCATTTTAGAATCACAAATACAAAAAAAAGATGAAACAATAAACAAACTTAAAGCACAAATTGAATGTCTAACTTCTGAAAAAGATAGACTACAATCTTTAGTAGATGTTTTAACTGGTATAAAAGAGAATCTAAATACTGGTGATATAATGGATAGATTTAAATAACGGAGGAGACAAAAACAAATGAAAAAACTTATCATTGCTATAATCTTATCATTCAGTTTAATATCTAATGCGTATGCAGCTGAAATGATTATGTTCGCAATGAAATCATGTGGTTATTGTAGAACATTTTTAAAAGAGGTTGCACCAACATATTCTGAATCTGAATATGCAAAATTATTACCATTAAGAATTATTAGTATGGATAGACCCGTAGCACCAAAATGGTATGATGACGCATTTCGTGATAGACGTATAGAAGGTATTCGTGTAACACCGACATTTGTTATTTTTGATAATGGAGAAGAAGTTGCAAGACTTATGGGCTATCGAGATAAAAAAACTTTTTATCGTGATATAAAAGATTTTATAGACAATAATAGAGAAGAATTGGAAAGAACTGCTGGTCGTAATCCAATACCATATGAAGTTGAACATGAATTAGATCCTAAACACGCATATGAGAAATGGAATCAAAAAGAAGTTAGAGAAGAAGGTTCGCATTCTCACTCTAATAGTGTACCACAACAACAACATCCGACAGTTCCATTTTTTGCACCGGATTTGAGTGATAACGTCAGAGAAAAAAAAGAAGATAAACCAAATATCCATAATCACCAATTAGAGAAATTACCAAACGGTGTTTTCAATAGTCGTGATATTATGGATCATATATATGATACTGAAACAGAGGCACAGATTGCTGCGAATTGGTTAGGTTGTATGGGTACACATTCACATATAATAAAAGGAAAGAAGGTGTGGATGCCGTGTCGAATGGAATAGTACCGGAAATTCGTTTCGATATTAAACAAAATATCCCCATAGATGAACCTAACTATCTATGGGGATTTGGACTTTTCCTTATATTTCAATGGAGATTTTGATATAATGACTAGAGAATTGGGAAAAATGGTTAAAATGGAAAACCTAGTGCCTATCGTTTTGGGTGTGGCACTATCTGGTTTAGGTACATTAATGTCTTTTGCATATGACAACATGGAAGAATTACATAGTGAATTAGTAGAACATAGATTGTTATTATCCAGATTAATTTCACCTGATGGTACAATTATACAATCACCAACATCTGCTAAAGCAAAAGCAGACGTAATTCAAACTCTTAATAAGATGCAACAGGACATAGTTAAAATACAAACACGATTAAATTATATTGAAAAGGAGTAAATGATGGCAACAATAATTACTGATGAATGTATTAACTGTGCAGTATGTGAACCCGAATGTCCTAATGAAGCAATAGATGACGGTTCGGGAGAAGGATTGGATTATTATTATATTGATCCTGATCTTTGTACAGAGTGTGTAGGATTTCATGGCGAAGAAGCTTGTCAGGAAGTATGTCCTGTTGATTGTTGTATACCTGATGAAGATATTAGAGAATCAGAAGAAGAACTTTTAGAGAAAGCAAAGAAAATTCATCCAGACGGAGATTTTCCATTACTAGAAGAATTGACAAACATGACTTCTATTTTTAGAAACCCTGATAGAAAGAACGCAGGACTATGACTCAAATAGTTACAATTACAGATGCAGCCAAAGAAAGAATTATAGAATCAATGGAAGTTGAAGGAGATAATTTAAGAATTGCTGTAAAAGGTGGAGGATGTTCTGGTATGTCTTATGAGTTGTATGGGGAGGCACCAGAAGATGTTCAAGATATAGATACTGTTATACCACATGAAGGATTTAATGTAGTAATAGACCAAAAAAGTATCATATATCTGAAGGGCATTGAGTTAGATTTTGAGGGTGGTCTGGAAGGAAAGGGATTTACCTTTAAAAATCCACTTGCTACTTCAACTTGTGGTTGTGGTGAAAGTTTTAGTGTAACTTAGTGAATAAAGGAGAATTATGAAGTATTTAATAACAATTCTGGTTGTTACTATGTTCTATTTGTTGATTAGTAAACAAGAAGAAGAATTAAAGAAGAATAAAATTAAACCAGTTAAACCTGTTAAGAAAAGAACACGAAAAGCAACTTCCAGAGCAAAGAAAACCATTAGAAGAACAAAAAAATAAAGGAATAAGTTATGAGAGACCCAAACACTCTCGGAGATTTTATTATTGTTACTTTATTAATAGCATTATTAATAGGAATTTTAAGACATTTTATCAAGTGAGGTGATGATGGAAAATTTAAAGATGTATGAGGGCAAAGCAAAAGTATTATATGGCACGGGTGACCCAAACGTATTGTTGATGCAATTCAAGGACGATATAACTGCTGGTGATGGTGCAAAGAAAGACACCATGACTAATAAGAGTTCTCTGAACTGTACTATATCGAAGAAGATATTTGAACATCTGCATACGTTGAATGTTGATACGCATTATATTTCATCACCTGAAGTCAATGAACAATTCGTAAGAGCTGTAAAGATCATTCCAATAGAAGTAGTGATACGAAACTTTGCAGCAGGTAGTATATGCAGACGATATGGAATCAATAAAGGTGTGGGATTCTCTACACCATTGTTGGAATTGTTCTTGAAAAATGATGACTTGCATGATCCTCTCATCGGTGAAGATGTTATTGTTGAAATGAACTGGGCTACTAGAAATGAATTAAGAGAAATGAAAGAACGAGCACATATTGTACATAAGCACATGACTGATTATTGGGCTAAGTACGATTTACGATTGATTGATGCCAAGTACGAATTTGGTAAAGATAATGATGATAATATCATGTTGGCTGATGAAATAACGTGTGATTCACAACGTATTTGGACAAAGGATGGTGAATCTTTGGACAAAGACGTATTCAGGCAAGGTGATAATATGCAAGATGTAGAGGATGTATATAATTATATACATAAACTAATAGATGCCGATGCCATTAACTAAAAAAACGAGGAAGTAAGATGGATGTTCAAAGTACGTTAGAAACTCCAGCATTTCAAAGTATGAATCAATCGGCTCTTACACCACCTGCCGCATCAGCAGCACCTGTTAATCCTGTTGCAGATGTGGGAGTAGCAAAAGTAGATGAAATAGCACCAATAGAATCAGGTAAAGGTGCTATGGTCGATACGGTGGCGTGATGAGAAAATTATTATTTTATTTCGTAATCACATTTATAACAATCTTTGTAGTACTTCAAATCATGGGATTGTCCTTTGATTGGAATGGTGCTACTAATTATTACCCTTACTTGGTGAAAAAATGAACGCATTTAAACTCTGGTTAAGAAAACAATACTTTAATATTAGATACAATGTCGGTGGATACTTGTTTGTTCTACTGGTATTAGTAGCAATGTATCTATATTGTCCTTGGTTCAAACCCTATACGGAGAAACTGCATCATAAAGTAGATTCTGTTTTCGGTATACATGAAGATGAACACAAAAAACCCATGGTCAAAAAATGAAGCAATTATTCGTCATACTGATAGGAATTGCCGTGGTAGCTACTGGTATTAAGATACTATTTGACTGGCTACTATAGTTCCTTACATTTACATTCACAATCTGATATAATGGTGGTACAAAATGGAACTAATCCCATTTTATCTAGGTGCTATTTTGTACCTGTATTTGTTGTTTTTTGAAAGAAAATTATGGCCCATGAACAAGCTAGACCAATGGGCAAAAGGTGAACTAGACAATGAGGAAGAAATGAAAACATTATTCAAAAGACCCGGTGATGTTATTATCCGTGAAGGTGAAAACTCCACCGATGCTTATATTATTCTCAGGGGTGAAGTAGACGTTATAAAAAACAAGAAAATCATAGCAACGCTGAAAGAAAATTCTCTCTTTGGAGAGATTGGTCTGGTAGATCAGAGACCTAGAACTGCTACTTGTGTAGCAAAAACTGGATGTACTCTTGGTACTGTAACGAGAGAAAATTATACGAAACTCCTCGAACACAGACCCAAAGCCGTACTTCCTATATTGAGATTAGTTGCAGATAGAATGAGAAATCTAATGTCATTTGTCGAAGGACTAGCTCATGTTGAATCATCAAAAGAACCAAATCAAGACTCTGAGGAGTCTACTAACAAGTGATTATGTTAAAGAATCCTCTAAACATATAACTTATAATAGACTCCTCCCTTCTCCCGTATACCAAAATTCCAAGTCCATCCACATCTATTCCTCATGTGAAAATGAAGTAGACACTCAATATATCATCAACCATGCCAAGAAATCTTCCAAGGATATTTTCTATCCTACCAACGATCCATATAACAATAACACTAGTGTAGACTTAGTAATAATCCCAGGATTACTCTTTGATAAGCAATGTAATAGAAATGGAAGAGGTAGAGGATACTATGATATGTATCTATCTAAGACTAATGCTTACAAAGTTGCTCTATGTTATGAATTTCAAGTCTTTGATGAGATAGAAACACATGAACATGATGTTACTATGGATATGATTATTACAGAGAAAGAGATGTATTTCAAGCATTTTGGTCAGTATTAATAGAAAGTTGTACCATATAATGTATAAGATGCTCTCTGAAAGGTCTTAGAAAGGCAAGATGTAGTGTGTTTTTTCATAGGTGAGTGTTGAGAAGTGTCGTGAAGTGTTGGATTGTGTAGTGTAGCAGAGAGGTACAGGTGTTACCTTGCAAAGATTTTCAGAGATGTCAGCCACTCGCCCGCCGCTCTTCGCCGCTCTTTAAAGTACTCTTTAAAGTAATTTCTAAGATGCTCTCAGATGATCTCAGAGATTTTCATATTATTTACGGATATTTTCAGAGAGACTCCGTGAGTTGTTGTGTTTTTTTATTACCATTTACGGGTGAGCCAGAATAGTAAACTCAGAAATTATCAGAGTATCACAGAGAGGTTAGACAAAGAAACTCTCGGAGAACCACAGAGAGCCTCAGAGAGGTCATGGTGTTTGGACTGGCGAGAGGTCATAGAAAATCACAGAGAGGTCATGGAGAATCACAGAGAGGTCATGGTGAGCCTTTGCGTAGAACAACAGTATACCAGCAACCCCCCGGGCATTTTTTGTTTTGCTTACTCCGAAAAGATAATATTGCTCGCAGAGAATTTCAGAGAGACCCCTGAACTTTCAGAGAAACATTCCGCATCCAGAATAAAAAAAATTTTTCCTAGAAAAAAATGCCCAGAAGGCCATGCAAGAAAACCATGATTAACCCTAAGCTGAACAAAGTAACACCAATAACCAGTATGGTGTATTCCCATTTCTTCAGTTGAGGCAATCTACGGAAAGGGTGGGAATAAACTTTACCGATAGGACGTTGCTCGTATATATTCATGGTTTTGCCAACCAACCAAGTATTCCAAGTATTCCAATGATACTACCCATACCGAGAATCATACCTACAAACTTCTGCCACATAGTAAAAGGATCATTATTCATATCCACAGACTCCTAAAGTTTTGTCCGAATAACTCTAATGTTTTCTGTACATAATAACGCCTGGTTTGTACGACCTTCACCCAGTTGGTTGAGTCAGTTTCGTCTTTTATACTCTTGAAGTGTTTATCAGCATCCATCCAGTTCTCGCTAGTCGAGGATAGTTTCTCAAAGGCAAACTCGATTTTCTTTAAATCACGTTTCCATAGTGCATAGTATTCATACCCGTTTGGAGGTTCACAGTAATCGTTACATGGAAATGATTTTCTATTATCGTTTATCTCAGAGAAAGCTTTAATACGTTTATAGATAACCTTGGAGAGGTTCCTGTCCAAGTTGTATAAGTCTAGGTCAGAGAAACCTCTGGTTAGGTATTGGTAAACGTATTTTGGATGTAGTCTTTTTATAACGTGAGAATAATCGTATAAAAAATCGTGGTAAAAATTTTGTAAGAAGTTCATTTTATATCCTGTTCCCTTGAGTTTTTAACGGAATGAAATTTTGTTTCCATTTTGTTATGTACTTGGAAATTTCTTTTGCCATGTGGAAGTCTGCCATGCAAACCATGCTCGTGTTTCCTAACCTGATTTCAAGTTCACCGTTAGGACGGTTTCTGCTTTCACCATGTAGGATGAGAGTCCCGTAGTAACTTGATACTTTAAATATACCAGATACTTTATAAAGCATATCAGCTGTTCCCGGATAGGTATCTGATTCATAAAAATACTTCAAGCACTTATCACCTTCGTAAGTTGGTTCAAGTACCCAGCCAGCAAGTTCTTTGGTATTCAATATAAGATTATTTGCTGTTCTATCGTCTATTGTTAATTCAACATCAAACTTTTCAATGTGCATAATTTACTCCTATGTTAATAATAAAATGGCAACGGGATTCTTAGCAAACGTATTATTTACGCGTATCAAGTACGCATGGCTCCGTAGAGGGAAAACGTCTTTCCTAACCTCCGTTTTCAGAATCACCTAACGACAATGCCGTGCCGATCTTCGTGTAAGATGGACATCTACTATGAGTGGTTACCTCATTTCAATCATGTGTAGCACACTAGTTGGGAACTACCCCAACACGATTCTAGTTTATTAATTTATCATCCTCTGGAATTTCTGGAGGATGTTCATCTATACTTGCGTAAAAATTATCTTCTAACATTTCCAAACGCATGGCTAAATGTTTTACTGTCCTAGTCATATGTTCAAGTACAATACCGATTTCGTTGAGACTAGTTTCGGTTGTTAGGGATAATGTATCTAATACCTTTGCAAGTTCTTCAAGTTCTTCTTTTTCTTTTTTTGACATTTTACTTCCTAAAACCATAAGTGAATAATCCCCCAGACAATACCTGCCAAGAGTGTAACATCAGCAACTACACACCATACTATATATATCTTTAGTATAGTTTTTGAATGCTTTGATTTCTTTATTTTGTCTAAGAGTAAACGCATATTAAGTTATGATATAATTGTTAATGTTCTTTGGTAAAAATAATTGTGTAATCCAATAACATGCTCTAAATGTTTTAGGTATTTTTGGATTATCTTGTTTTTCTGCAAACTTCGCAAAGTACTTTCTTTGACTTTCAGTTAAAGAAAATTTAATTGTATCTTTCTTATAGTCAAATGAAAGAAACCAATCTGGGTCAAACTCTGGAAACGCATCCGACAACCTATCATATTGTGCTCTAGGTATTTCTAGTATATAGTCTTTTTGTTTCATTTGTTTTTCCTTTCATAATTTAAAGTTGTTTTAATATCTGAAACGTACATAAGTCCAGACTTGTTATAGGCACAAGTAACACGGGACTTTTTTTCCTGGGTTTGTTTAGATGCAACTTTATCGCCACAGTCTAAACAATTTCTATATCCTAGTTTCTTTCTTTCAATACTGAAAGAGTTCCCACAAGATATACAGTTTGTCATTGAATCACCTCATACGCATAAGAGGACGGGAAGGACTGAATGATACGTTTAATCTCATCCTGTTCGTAATCGGTATCCATTAAACTCAATCGCATGGAATTATGTATTTTCATAACTCTATACAATGGTCTACCTGATTTTGTTTTCTTTAACTTAGCTATTGTAATTTTTGGGTTTCTTCTCATTATACTAACTCCTTCTTTTTTCGTTTAACAATTTTAAATCTTGTACCATCATAGGTCATTATTTTACTACCATCATATTTACCAACAATAATGTCGGTCTTATGTTTCACTTCATTCCATCTAAAAATTTTAATTTTACTTTTCATTATCTAGGGCTCCTAGGTCCGTAAGAAGGTTTTCGTGCTTTACCTTTTATCACTTGACCCTTCGGGTCTTTCAAACTATCATAACGAACAATTTCAACTCCGTCATAATATTTTTTACCAGTTTCCGGGTCATATTCTACATAGCGTTCAAGTACTTTAGGTGTTACATTACCTTTATAAAATCCCATTATATAATCTCCTTAATTAATTTAATTATATGTACAGTATGAATATGCTCTGAATTTTTTATTTTAATATTTCTTAAAATCCAACGCATATTTGTTTCACTTGCTTCACGACGCATCTCTGGAATTTCAAGAGTGATGTCAGCTAGCATAGTTTGTAAAGTTCTAATTTTAGATATTCTATCCATTATATAATCTCCTTAATCATTATCAGAAACAAAAGAATCAAAAAATTCTTTTGCTTGACGATTGTTAGGAAGTTTCCAAGATTCAAAAGGGTTAGTGTGATTGCAAAAAAACCATTCAACCAAAACCCAATTATCCATTAACCAAACTTTGTTGCCGTTAGGCTTAACTGCATACATTGTACAGTTGTCTATAATATTTTTATAGACTTTTTTGTTATCAAAAATAACTACGTTTTCTAAACTTTTTTCTGTTCTTGTATCTAACATAATTTCTCCTATGCGTAGAATGGAAGATTGTTAATATCAATTTCTTTAATACGATCACCATTCTCAGGTGTTGCTAAAATCGTTTTCATTTGAAATGGTGCAAATGTTACATGACATTTTGCCCAATAATGTCTAGGGCCACCATTAATAATGTTATATAAACCTTCTAACATTTTCTTACGATTTTTAGAATAGCCAGTATAAATTACATTCGCAATAAATGCTTCTGGGCTGTTTGGTTCTTTGGTAAGTTCACCGTATAAATTTTTCAATAACATATTCATTATATCTCCTTTATAGACACATCATTAAAACGATTAATAATCCAAGTAGTGCAAAAAGTAAAAGGTCTGTTAAAATTTCAATCATATTGTTATCCTTATTTCTCATTTTCATATCTATATTATTGCATATTTTTCAGGAGATGTCAAGAAAAAAACGACCCGGTAGGTCGTTTTCTTTGTAAGTCCTTTGTTTATAGTCACTTAGAGGCCTCGAAATCTTGCATAACCATGCGATGTTCTGCTTCATTAATCAGCTTATTCATCATTTCGTCCTCCGAAATACCAGCATCCCAATCACGGTCACCTTTGGTTATTGCGACCCAACCTTTTTTTTGTGATTTTACGAATCTAATTTCGGTCTCGTTTTTCATCCTAACTCCTTTGTTTATAATCATTTACTTAATACTATACCAGTATAAGCAATTATGCTCCAGATGTCAAGAAAAAAACGACCCGGTAGGTCGTTTTCGCTGTAACTCTTTATTTTACAACGAGTTAAAAAGTGTTATAAATATATGATATTGACTTATACCGAGAGAGATTTATGAAAACATTTAAGCAATTTTTGGATGAAAGAGCATCCTATAAAATCTATGTTGATATGGATGGCGTCCTTGTGGATTTCCTTGCAGGTGTTATGAAGGAACTCCGTATTAATAGAGAACCCTATCAAGATGAAATTGATACCTTCCTAGCTACTGCTTATGGCAGTACCAGAAAATTTTGGAGTGGCCTGCCTTGGATGCCTGATGGAAAAAAATTATGGAACACATTAAAAGATTTAAATACTGAAATTTTATCTGCTTGTCCAAATAAATGTTTAACGACACCGAGTGTTGTAGTTGGGAAAAAAATGTGGGCAAAGAACAATTTGAAATTGACTAAAGGTGTAAACATAACAAGTCGCAGAGGTAAACTAAAATTTGTCGGAGAAAAACATATATTGATTGATGATTATAGAAAGAATATAGAAGCATGGAAAGGTGCTGGGGGTATTGGAATTTGGCATAGAAATGCTATGAATACTTTAAGTGAATTGAAAAAAATCTTATTAGGATAATCTTATGTTAAAAATGGTAAAAGGTAAATGGGCAATCGTTTCAAAAGAGAAAGAAAAGCCATTAGCATATTATGATGGTGAAGGTAAACCTGATGAGGAATGGGTTAAGAAACAAGAAAAACGTATTCAATATTTTAAAAATAAAAAGGAAGAAGTAATTATGAAAACATTTAAAGAAATAATAAATGAACGTTTAGATGATGAAGGTCGTGATCTTGGTTTGACAGGAATTAATGATGAAGGGTTGGGAGAATTTCAAGATGCAGTTCAGGCTTTACTGGATGCTTCAATTAATAAAAGTAAATTTGAGTATTATATGACACAAACTTTTTATAGATCAGAAGATTGGACAAGAGATGCAAAACAAGTAGGAAAGATTTTAGAACAAATTCATAAAGCAGTTACAAAAGTTTCAAAAATGATCGACAGATGGTAAGGAGAATAAATGAAAACATATAAACAATTTATGACTGAAAAATTTGATTTCAAGAGTGCAGTTAAGAATGGGTTTCTGCATAAATCTGATGAAAAATATGTTAAAGACTTACAAAAAAAAGGTTGGGATATTGAAGAATTTAATCTTCGCAGTAAAGGATTTGAAGTAATAGTTAAGAAAGGTTCTAACCGAATGACCTTTATAGATAAACTCCCAGAACTTGTATTGAAGCAAGCTGCAAAAAAAGTACGTTAGTATGCCCAACGCATTTTTATATAATTTAGAAGGAGAGAAAACTTTGTTTCCAGCAGGACAATTAAGCGAGCATTTTTTTAAAAAAGAATTTGATTGTAGATGTGGTTGTGGTACTGGACAAATTAATAAAGTACTTGTGCAAAAGTTAGAACTAGCAAGGAAAGAATATGCGAGTCCTATGAGAATTACTAGTGGCATTCGTTGCTTACATCATAATCGTTCTATTGGCAGTCGTGATACTTCATCACATATTAAATGCCTTGCCGCAGATGTTTATTGTCTTGGAATAGAACAAAGACATAAGATGCTTAGTATTTTTCTTAAATATTTTTTACGAGTCGGTGTACATAAAGAATTTATTCACGTTGATGTTGATCCTGATAAACCAAAAGGTGTATTTGTATATTGAAATTAAACACAGCAATAAAAAGATGGAGAGATACTCCTGATTATAAATTGCAATCTGATATTCATTGGTTCGTTTGGTTAATTGAAAATCCTGATAGTCCAATAAGTCTTGCAGGTGCTGTTGATCTTTATAACCATGACATTATTCACATACTTTTAAATAGAGGTATGTCTGTCAATGATGAAGCTATGGTTATTGGTTTTACTATGGGAAACAGTAATAGAACTAAATCATGGGTAAGATGGTTATTTGAATTTATTGCCAGACACTTATATCCTCATGGTTATCGTTTTAATGAATATGATTTATTAGAATTTGAAAGAGGATTTGCATATGGTTATACTAGACCAATGAAAAATATACATTGTGCTAAATTTGATTTAAATGTAGATATAAACGATATTAGAAAAAAATGGGGTATTGAACTTATAAATACAGAGGAAAGATAGTATGGCTAAAGCAAAAGGATTAGAAAGTATTAAAAGAGAAAAGATTAAGAAAGTTACTTCTATTGGAACTCATTCAACAAGAAGCAGACCAAAGAATAAACACAAGAAAAGGAATTGGAAACCATATAGAGGACAAGGTAGGAAATAACTTGCACCCGACTACATACCAATACTAACATAAAAAAAATATAGATACAAGGAAAAAGTTTAACAAATGCAAACTATTTTTTCAAGAGGTTTAAAGACTAATACACGGAAATGGAGTGATCTTGATTTAGATTTTAAGGCTCATCCTGTTACTAAAGATATAGTTACAAAAAATGATGTTGAGGCTGTAAAAAGATCAATCCGAAATCTGATTCTTACTAATCGCTACGAGCGTCCTTTCCAGCCAGAATTAGATGGTGGTGTTACCAAACATTTGTTTGAACTTTCTACTCCTCATACTAAGTATGATGTAGAGAGTGCGGTAAGAACTGCTATTTCAAATTTTGAACCACGAGCAGAAGTATTGGATGTTTTTGTAGGTGGTGATTTAGATAGAAATGGTTTTGATGTAACAATTAATTTTAGAGTTATCAATGAACCGGAACCAGTAACAATCGAATTATTTTTAGAGAGGCTTAGATAATGCCAACATCAAATAAATTAACTATTACGGATTTAGAGTTTGATACTATTAAGACAAACTTAAAAACATTTTTAAAAGCACAATCAACATTTCAAGATTATGATTTTGAAGGTGCTGGTATGTCAGTCCTCATTGATTTACTTGCATACAATACTCATTACATTGGATATTATGCAAACATGCTTGGTAACGAAATGTTCTTGGATAGTTCTTCATTGAGAGAATCAGTTGTATCTCATGCCAAACATCTTAATGTAATACCCAGTTCAAGAAAAGCTGCAAAGGCAAAATTGAATTTTACATTCAGACCTTCAGGAACACCAACCTCTTTAACGATTGAAAAGAATACAAAATTTACTTCAAGTATTAATGGTGTTTCATATACCTTTGTAACTAATAGTGCAACCTCAATTCCACGTTCTACAACTGGAACATATACTACCACGGGTGTAGAAATAATAGAAGGTAAAATTTTAAGTAAAAAATATATTGTAAACGGTAGTGATAGTACACAAAGATTTATTATTCCAAATGCAAATGTAGATACTTCAACTATTGTTGTTAAAGTACAAAAGTCAGAAACAGATTCGGAAGTTAATACTTATACAGATGGTAATGCTATAGATGTTACAACAATTAAAGGAACGGATAAAGTATTTTTTCTTCAAGAGATAGAAGATCAAAAATATGAAATTACTTTTGGTGATGGTGCAGTTGGAAAACAGTTAGTGGATGGAAATGTTATTTTTATTGATTATATTGTAACAAATGGAATACTTGCAAATAGTGCTTCTACATTTGTTGCATCTGGTAGTGTTGCAGGTTTAAATTCTGGTTCTGGTACGCCTGGTTATACATTAACTACAAATGAAAAATCATCTGGTGGTGGAGATATACAAACTATAAATTCTTTGCAGTTCCAAGCACCAAAATTATATCAAGCACAGAAACGAGCCTGTACACGGGATGATTATAAGGCAATTATTTTGGAACAAAGGTCTGATATAGATTCCATAGCAGTTTATGGTGGTGAGGATGCAGATCCTGCTGTATATGGAAAAGTTTATATTGCACTTAAACCGACAGGTGGAAATGCAACATTTAGTGCTCAAGTAAAAGATTCAATAAAGAATGATGTTTTGAAAAAAGTGAATGTTGTTACTGTTACACCAGAAATTATTGATCCTGTCTTTTACTATCTTGTGATTGACAGTACTGTTAATTATGATCCGGTTACTAATTTGACTGATGAGAGTACTTTGAAAACTAATATTAATACGTCTATTAAAAATTATTTGCAAACTAACTTGGAAAAGTTTGACCAGAAATTTCGTTATTCAAAATTAGTTCAGGATATTGATAATACATCTGATTCAATTAGAAATAATAAAACATTAATTAAATATCAACAAAGAATGACACCCGCTACTTTGAATACAGCAGAAGATTATACTTTAAATTTTAATACTGCATTGAAGAAGGGTAGTGTTTCATCAACATCTTTTAAAGCTACTGATGGTTTTACATATGTACTAGTTGATGATTCGTCTGGTAATGTTAAAGCATCCAGACAAACTATTGTTGGTACAACTGATAGTCCTGCAATTTATTTAACAATGATAGATGGTTCTACCAATCAAGGTACGATTGATTATACAGCAGGAAAGGTTGTAATCAATAATTTAAAACCAGTATCAATTACTGATGCGACAACTTCTATAAGATTAAATGTTACACCGGAAAATAATAATAGTGATATAACACCTTTGCGAGAACAAATTTTAACTTACGATTCTGCTGATTCAGCAGCAATTACTATTAACATGGTAGCAGAGACAATAATCTAATATGGCAAATGTAGACCCAAATCAACCAATACATCCTAGTTTACATGATAGGATAAGTGTCAAGGTAGAAGGACAACTTCCACAATTTGTGAAACAAGACCATGAGACTTTTGTTGCTTTTCTTGAGGCTTATTATGAATACATGGAACAAACTGGTAAGCCTTATGAGATTGTTGGTAATCTTTCCAACTATCATAATCTTGATGCAACAACAACAGACTTTTTAAATTACTTCAAAAAACAATTCGCAGAAGATATACCTGAAGCAGTTTTTGCAAATGCAAACAAACCATTTGTATTAAAACATATCAGAGATTTCTATCGTTCCAAAGGTAGTGAAAAGGCTTTTCAATTTCTCTTTAGATTATTATATAAAGAAGAAATATCTTTTTATTATCCCGGGAAGGATATGCTTCGTACTTCCGATGGTAACTATGGAAAAAGTGAGATTATAAGAGTAACAGATGTTAGTTGTTGTGATTCTGTTTTTGATCTTACTGGAATAACTGTTACGGGTTCTGGGTCTGGGGCAACAGCACTTGTTGAAATGGTAATTAAAGAACAGATAGGTGGGTTCGCTGTTTCTACTGTTTATCTTTCTAATGTTGTTGGAACATTTGTAAATGCTGATACTATTACAGATGGAACGTACAACTATCCATTAAGTAATATGATTATAGATACTACTATTACAAATAGTGGTTCTGGATATTCAGTAAACGATCAACCTACTTTAACTGGTGGTGGTGCGGGACAAGGTGGGACTGTTAGTGTAACAGAATTAACAGGTGGTAGTATTAAGACAGCAACTATTAATAGTGGTGGAACTGGTTATAAAGTTGGTGAAAAATTAATATTAAATAATACAAATAAGATGCGTGCGGATGGAAGAGGTGCAAGTGTTCTTGTTAATATGGTTGATGAAAGTGGTACTATTTTAAGTGTTGATATAGAGAATGCTGGTTCTGGATATACTGAAGTACCTACTGTTAGTGGAATGGATAGTGGTTCTGGGACAGGTGCAAATATAACTTTTCCAACTACAGGAACTACTATCGGTGGTATTAAAAAATTAAGTATAATAAATCCTGGTTATAAGTATGATCCTGCACCCACATTAAATTTTACTGCAAAGGGTGATGGTAATGCAGCTGCAACAGCAACAGTAGGTGCTTATGAAGATGAGCATGGTAGAGCTTTTATTGGTACAGATGGATTTTTAAGTTCTAACAAATATATTCAAGATAGTTTTTATTATCAATTATTTTCTTATGAGATTAGTGCAGGAAGCACGATTGACAAATGGAGAGACATTGTTAAACGTGTTGCACATCCTGCTGGTTTAGCATTGTTTGGAAATTATCAACTTGTTTCAAACATTGATATGACATTAGCAATTACTGGTTTATCTATTCCAGTTGATGAAAGATATACACTTATATTCCATGACGGTACGATTGATCCTGCATTTGTTTTGGATTTGAAATTAGAAACTTGTGATGCCTTTCAAAATATTAAAGTTAATAATCCTTCAGAAGATTATATGTTAGACAATAATGATTTTGCTGTTGAAGATAGACCGGCAGATGATTTTGGTTTGATTACAGATTCATTAATAACTTTTAGTGTTGATTATCAACTTATTACTCAAGCAACATTTTATATTAAACCAACAAAGTGTCAGACGTATGAGAAGGATCTTGGTATTGAAAAACTTAGAACTTCAAGTGGTTGGGATGATTATTTACTAACAACAACTACTCCTACACGCCATGGTGATGATGGTTTAGTTACTGAAGCTGGTGGTGATGAAGATGAGGATTGGGGTAATGTATTAGATGATATTTTAGCAGAAACCCAATTCAGACTTGGCCCTGTAAGAAGAACTTTTGAAAGACAAAAATTTCATCAATATGGTGGATTTAGTCAAGATATAGATAGTGTGAATATTATTCATAGAATTGCTGTGTACGATCAAGGAACAGGTTATACAAGTGTTCCGACTGTAACAATTTCTGGTGGTGGAGGAAGTGGTGCGACAGCAACGGCTGTATTGACAGCGCAGAAAGTTACCAGTATAACAATCACAAATGCGGGAACTGGCTATACTACTTTTCCGACTGTAACAATTTCTGGTGGTGGTGGTTCTGGAGCAACTGCTACTGCTATAATGATGAGGCCGAGTGGTCCTATTATAGA